>Ga0116169_1002723_pt1 | contig 12596 bp, 11 predicted proteins | sample AD_UKC130_MetaG_FD_89796 | JGI IMG/M metagenome (GOLD analysis project Ga0116169, IMG submission 89796) | Active sludge microbial communities of municipal wastewater-treating anaerobic digesters from Canada - AD_UKC130_MetaG | ecosystem: Engineered > Bioreactor > Anaerobic > Digestate | place...
AGCCACATTATATGATGGTTCTTACCATCCAGTAGACTCTAACGAAATTTCATTCAAACTTGCCGCTGCACTTGCATTCAAAAATGCAGTTCCCAACTTACGGCCAACTATTCTAGAACCAATTATGGAATTAGCTATTACAGTTAAAGATGAATATATTGGAGACGTATTAGGAGATATCAATAAACGTCGCGGACGTGTTCTAGGAATGAATCCAGCTGGTAACGGATGGCAAGAAGTTAAAGCTGAAGTTCCAGAAGCTGAAATTATTAAATATGCGACTGATTTAAAAGCAATGACTCAAGCAAGCGGACACTTCACTCGTAAATTCTTACGTTACGAAGAAGTTCCTGAGCATTTAATACCGAAAATTGTAGAAGAGTATAAGAAAAAATAATTAGGTATTGAAAAATAAGCCTTCTTTTGACTGAAAAGAAGGCTTTATTTTATTTATGAAAAGATAATATAAAATTAAATAATCACTAACTTTAATTGATTATCATAAAATATGATATAATTAATATGGTGGAATAAATGGAAATAAAGTTTATAGTTGATGTAGATATTATTTCAGTCAAAGAATATTTAAAAGATAAACCGGTATCACGTAAACTAGTAACATATATAAAAAAACATGGGGAAATCATCGTTAATAACAAAAAAGTAAAAAATTATTATATTTTACGACAAAATGATGAATTAGTATTAAGATATGAGGAAAAAATTAATGATGAAATTATTCCCAATTTTACTCCGGTTGAAATTTTATATGAGGATGAATGTTTTTTAATTTGCAATAAACCAACAAATTTACCATCTCATCCTTCAAAAAAACACTTTACTGATACTTTAGTTAATCGAATTCGTGGTTATTTTATTAACACTGATCAAAATTGTAATGTCCATTTAGTAACTAGACTTGATGCAGAAACGAGTGGGTTAATATTATGTGCCAAAAATGGATACTATCATTATCTAATTAATGAAGATATTGAAAATGTAAAAAGAATGTATCTTGCTAAAGCAAAAGGAATAATTACTCCCTCAAAAGGGTTTATCGATAAACCAATTTCACGTTTACCAGCACCACAAATATTAAGGATAATTGATGAGAATGGAAAACCGGCCAAAACATTGTATCGAGTAGTTTCTTATGGAGACGACTATTCAATTGTCACACTTAGACTATTTACTGGAAGAACTCATCAAATTCGAGTTCATTTACAATCGATTGGTCATCCGATAATCGGGGATAAATTATATGGAAATGAAGATAAGTTGATGTATTTACATTGTCATTGTTTAGAGTTTACTCATCCTCTAACAAATCAAAGAATTAAAATCGTTAAATTACCACATTGGTATAAGGAGGTTTAAAATGCCGGATTTAGTAACGCATTATTATTTTGCGGATAGGGTGTTAGAAGAATTACCAAAAGATATACGTAAAAGTATTAGTGATAAAAATTTATATTATTTTGCTTCGGCTGGACCAGATCCGTTCTTTTTTTATAAGTTTTATAAGTTTAAAGAAAATGCTAAAATATCGCAAATTGGGCATTATATGCATCAAAATAAAGTGTATGAATTTTTTGAAAAACTAACTCAGTTAACTAAAAATTCCGATAATAACAAACCATTATTGTTTTCTTATTTAACAGGTTTTTTAACCCATCATATCTTAGATAGTACTGTTCATCCTTATGTTTTTTATAAAACGGGGAAATTTGTTAAAGAAGATGCCTCAACTCATATTTATCGGGGATTACATACCCGTTTAGAACGAGCGATTGATAGTTATATTATTCGTGAATATTTCCGACAAAATCCTAATAAGTTTAATATTGTTTGCGAAATTTTGAACTTACAAAAAATTCCTCAAGAATTAAAAAATGACTTTGATGAACTATATCGAGTTATTGATTTACAAGACGGTTATAAAATAGTCAATGATACGGTGAAATGGCAACGTAAGTTTTATCACTTTATTTATGATCCATATGGGATTAAAAACTTTTTCTTTAAACTTTTAGATAATAAAAAAATGTCTGTCTCATTGCGTTATATTTCATATTATAATAAAGAAATTTTCGATAAAGATATCTTAAATTTAGAAAAGAAACCATGGACTAATCCAAGTGATAATACTATTGTCAGCACCAAGAGTGTGTTAGATTTATTTAATGACGCTTTAAAAGTCGCAAATGACAAAATCACGAAATTATATAATTATATATTTTTAAATGAAGAATGTAATTTAGAAGAAGTATTACCACACACTTCATATCTTAATGGTTTACCGCTTAATCAAAGTGAAATGAAATATTTTGATAATATATTTGCATAAAAAAAGGAGCGATTTTTCGCTCCTTTAATCATTATTCCACATCAAAAGCTTCTAATCCTTTTTTTGCTTGTAATTGTTTTTTCGGTGTTTTAAAGAAGATAAAGACTAATAAGGCTAAAACCATAACGATGGTAGAATATTTAAATAATGGTTCGGGACCACTAAAGAAAGTCATTACTGCTCCAGCAACAATTGGTGTCAAACTTTGAGCAGCCATAGAGCTAGTATAATATAATCCAGTGTAACGTCCAATATTCGCCTGATGCGTCATTTCTACAAGCATTGGATACGAGTTGACATTAATGCTAGCCCAACCGATACCGGCTAATGCAAAAGCGATAATAGCGATGATATTGAATTTTGTTTGGAAAATTAGAATAACCACCGCCAAAATAATTGTTAATAATCCAATAATAACTGTATTTTTACGACCGATTTTTGTGGAAAGGATGCCGGCTGGAATAAAGGTAATAATTGATGAGAATGTTAAAATAATAACTGCTGTTCCCGCTACACTCGAATCACCAAAGACATTTTTACTATAAACACTTAAAAAGGTTTCAACAGCATTAAATGAGGCAAACCATAAAAATGTTGCAACAAGTAGAATAATTAAATTGCGTTTATCTGCTTTGCTCAATGGTTTGTTTTCTTCAATTTTTTCAGTAGTTTCACTTAATTCTTCTCCAATTTGCATATCTAAAGCAGTCTCTTCAAGAATTTTGTTTTCATTAATTTTGAAAATTAAAATTACTAGGGCAATAAACATTAAAGCACTACCAATTAAAGAAGGAACGATATAATTTTTATTTTGATCAGTAAATTTAAAAATCATAGAGATTCCGCCGCCTAAAATCGCTCCTAAATAACCTACTAAATTAATAATTCCGTTGGCTTTGGAACGAAGAGGTTTTGGAGTAACATCTGGCATTAAGGCTACTGCTGGCGAGCGATAGATATTCATGATAATTAATACTGCTCCCATTGCCAAAATTACTCCCCATAATGATGATAGTAAATAAGCAACACTAATTAGTGGAAAAACAAGAATAGATAATATCATCCCTATGACAATATAAGGTATTCGTTTTCCATATTTAGTTCTAGTTTTATCAGATAGATATCCAAATAGTGGTAGCATAAATAGCGCAAATAAATTATCCATAGCCATAATAATTCCAATGATATACCACCGATGATCTTCATTAGTTAACTTAGCTTTTAATAAGGCATCAAGATACAATGGACTATAGTGGTTGTATAATTGCCAGATTAGTAAAATTGCAAAAAAAGCAAAACCAATATAAAATGTTCGAGCATAATTCAATTTTAATTCTTTTTTCATAATCATTCTCCTTATTTGAATTTGCTAGTTTAATTATACTATGAGGTCATAAAAATAGCAAATTATCTTTTTTTAGTAAATTTTTTGTATAAATTTCCATAGAAAATGTTTTTTTCAAGTTGAATAATTACCGATAGTGTGGTATCATAAAGTAAGAAAATTTAAAGTAAGGAGAATTGAAATGAACGGAGAGGGTAAAATTCGCAACACAAATGTACAAGAGTTTGAAGGTGGATTTACACTAGTAGAATTGTTTCAATATTTATGGAAGAACTTACTACTAATTTTAGGAATTGTTGTTGCAACGGTGGCTGTAGGGGTAGTTTATACTTGGTTAATTGTGACCCCAAAGTATACTTCAACCGCTGAAATTGTCTTTACAATTAATCGTAAAAAATCCACAGTCGGGAACTTCGCAACCAAAATTTCCGAAATTAAAGCAGAACTACCAAGTTTGGTAGTAATTCTTGGGAGCGAAGAATTTATCACGGAAGCTTTAATTGATGCTAGTGAAGATGAAGAAAGCGGGATTACTTTTAATGATATTCAAGAATTAGAAAAATTAGTTAAGAAAGTGAAAGGATTAGTAACAATAACTAATCCCAAAGACCAATTATTAATCAAAATTCAAACAACTAGCGTTGATTCAAAACTTGCTTATGTTGTTACTAAATATGTAAGTGAATTAGCTGCTAAAGAAATAGATTTAAATCAATATGATGATGAAGGGACAATTATTTTGGCGGTAGAAAATCGTTTAGTTACTCGAGCTAAACTTCCAACCAGTCCATCAAGCCCAAATAAAATTTTAAACGTAATTATTTCTTTCTTGGTTGGAGCTATTATATCAGTAGTTGTTGTATTATTAAAAGAACAATTTAGTGGAGTATTTAAATCTTCAGAAGAAATTGAAAAATCAACTGGTTATCCAATAATCGGCGAAATATTTGAACAAGAATATGATGATAACGGGGGAGAGGAATAGCAGATGTTTAGAAAAAGAAGAAATCAAAAACGTAATTATGATATAGTTTTTTTTTCTCGGCCAAATAGTGTGTTTGCAGAAGCGTATCGTAAAATACCAGTTAATCTAGAGTATGCTAATGTTGATAAAAAAATTAAAATAATTCATATTACATCTGCTATGCCAGGTGAAAATAAAACAACTATTTCCATTAACCTAGCAGCAACTTATGCAGAATTAAACAAAAAAGTAATATTAATTGACCTAGATTTACGTCGTCCAAAAATTCACCGTTATTTCAAAGTGCCAAATGATCACGGCTTATCAAGTTATTTAATTGACCAATTAGAATATGAACAATTGATTGTTGGAACTGAACATGGTATCGATCTAATTACAAGCGGTCCAAAAGTGCCTTCACCGCACGTTGTTTTACGTAGTGAAAAATTTCAAAAATTATTAGAAAAACTTTCTGAAGAATACGACTATATAATTATAGATTCTCCTCCAGTATTGTTAGTAACTGACAGTTCAATTTTAACAAAATATGTTGATGCTACGTTATTTGTAGTTAATGAAAAAATATCTCGTAAAAAAGAAGTGTTATCATCAATTAGACTATTAAAAGAAAATAATGCAAATATTGCCGGAATAATTGTGACTGGTAAAACTCCAAAAAACGGTTATTATTATTACCGATATAATTCATATTAAGAGTTGGTGTCCATTGATAGATATACATACGCATATCCTTCCTGATGTTGATGATGGTGCGCGAAACTTTGAAGAATCCCTTAAAATGATTAAAGAGAGTATTAAACAAGGGATTAATCATATCGTTGTTACACCACACATTTTTAGTCCATATATAAAGTGTAAGACTAAAAATGAGATTATTAAAATTTTTGATGAGTTTACTAAAAACGTAAAAGATGCTGGATTAAATGTTAATCTTTATTTAGGTCATGAAGTATCATACCATATTCGTATTTTTGATTATTTCAAACATGGTGAGTTTTTGACTTTAAATAATAAAAACATTATCTTACTAGAATTGCCATACGATCGCGAATTAGAAACGTTTGAAGATTTGCAATATAACTTTGAATGTTACGGGCAATCATTAATTTTAGCTCATATTGAAAGATATGATTATTATTCAATTCGAAAATTAAAGCACTTAAAAAGTAACAACGTCTATTTTCAAATTAATGCTTCAAGTCTAATGAAATCCCATCGATATTTTAAAAAAGCAAATAAATTATTAAAAGCAGGATTAGTTGATTTTATCGCAAGCGACATTCACTATAATCGTATTAATCATATGCAAGAGGCATATGAATTTGTAACAAAAAATTATGGACAAGATGTAGCAACAAAGATTTTCTATGATAATCCATCGCAATTAATTTTATAATTTTATATTTGCGTCTTGTCTTTTTGAAAGCGTTTTGATATAATTAACATGGTCAAATAACACAAGAAAGCGAGGATCCAAATGAAACGAATATTCTTATTCTTCCTATTAGTGTTAGGTGTATTTACCCTAGTCGCTTGTGATAATACAAAATATACGATTACTTATGAGTTAGATGGTGGAACATTAACTAACGAAGTAACTTCATTTACTAAAAAAGATTTACCGGTTACTCTTCCAACCCCTACAAGAGACGGTTATGTATTTTTAGGTTGGTATTTAGATAGTGAATTTAGTGGTGAACCAGTAACTAAAATTACCGAAGCAAAAAATATTACAGTTTATGCTAAATGGATTTCTGAATTAGAAAAACTTGATAATGAGATTAAAGCAATTATTGAAGCATATAAAAATGCATTACAAGGTTCAGTTCGTTTTGAAGCAGGACCAGATAGTGATGTATTAGTTACTGAATTAAAATATATCTTTAAAGAAGAAAATAATGAAAAAATCCTTGATCAATTAATGGTTAAACAAACTCAAGGAAACGAAGAATGGTCATTATATATTAAAGATAAAGTCGCATACATTAATAATGAAGGCGAAAAAGTTAAAGAAAATTTAACTGATAATGACTTAAAAGTTAAAATCCAAGAATTTGGATTTGCGGCATTCATCGAAGATGTTGAAGCAATTTTTGATGAGAATTTCTATGCAGCTGCAACTATTCAATCTAAAACTGATTCAAAAGTCATTGTTGAATTAGATTTAGATAAATATGATGGCAGTCTAAATGTAAGCGGCGAAATTACCAAACTTGAATTAGTAGTTGATTTTACAAATAATCAAGTTTCTAAGATTACTGTTAATGTAACACGTAATCAAACAGTTTACTTCATTAAAGTTACTTTTGTTGGAACATCTAATGTTCAAATTGAGTTCCCTATCTTTAATGATTATAAATAATTGATAACGCGAGGGGGAGAATATCTCCCTCTTTTTTTAAAAAAAAAGGTGAGGTTATGAAGAAGTTTTTTCAGATTTTATTTGTTGTAATATTTGTTGGATTAACTAGTACGAAAGTTGACGCCCTTCGTAAAAAAGAAAAAAGTTTAGATCTATATATTACAAAAAGTTCATTAAAGTTAGATGAATATGATATAAAGTTTTTAGTTAATAAACAAATTGTTAATTGTGATGATTTAAAAGATGAGTTTATTGATATTGAATTATGTGATTTAGAAATTATAAAAGTCAAAAGCGAAAATAGCAAGCGTGGTCAATATCATCAATTTGTAGGTGATATTCCCAATCAATTTAAAATTCAATTAGTGGATAACAATAATAATATAGAAATAATTACTTCAAAAGAAATTACAATCGAAGCTTATAATAGTACAGTGGTATTTAATTTTGAAAATAAAGAAATAACTATTCAACAAGTCTATTACAATATTTTCGCAATGTCATTTATATTTTTAGCCTTGGCCTTAGTTGCTAAAGCATTTATCTTTTACTTATGTCGTTTTTCATTACTAGAAAACAAAAGCGTATTTCTAATTACTAATGGAATCGGCTTAATTTTAATTAGTATTATTTTAAGTATGAGTAATTTTTTAGATGGATATGTGTATTCATTTAAACAATTAATAATTTTAAGTGTTATTTTTTTGATTATTGAAGAGATTGTTTCGATAATTTTTTATCGAAAATATCCTTTGAAAAATAGAGTTTTATATCCTTTATTTGGAAATATTTTAGTATTTATCGTAGGGGGAGTTTTGACATTAATATCAATGATATAGGAGAGGTATGATGAAAAAGACAATTCAATTGTTATTACTACTTATTACTAGTATATTTTTGCTTTCAAGTTGTTTTTCATTTAATAATAATGGCAATAACAATAATGATAATCCGACTGAAGAGACTGAAGATGAGAATGAGAACGAGAATGAAAATGAAGAAGAAGATGAAAATGAAGATGAAGACGAAGGCGAGCGGGAATATATTTATTTACAATCTAAAATTTTAAAAATTAATCGAACAGCCGGAAAAATTGAATTATTAAACTACGGAGTATTAAATTTAAATCCTGATGTAAAACTTGTTCAATATATTAATAATGAAATCAAACCAATATCATTAAATAATTTATATGTAGGACAAGAAAATGTTTTCTTACAAATAGATAAGGAAAAAAATGAAATCGTGACATTATTATTAGATGGTGATTTGTTCTTTAAAAATATCCGAGTAGCAATTCGGAAAAGTATTGATAATATCGCTGATGAGAGTACGTTATATCATGATTCAGTTGAGTTTAAATTAAATAATAGTTATCGTATCCAAATATATGATGACAATATTATAAATAACATTCTAAATCCGCAAATTATCACTATCGATTTACATAACAATGAAATGGTGGTAAAAAGCGGTGATGAAGAAATATTACGCAGTAATAAACGCATCATAATTACGCCAATTTCTTTTACTAATACAATCACTTTTAATAGTATAAAACGAAGCGGAAATAGAAAACCATCATATTATGGTAGTTTTGAAATCGCAATTGAAAATGGAAGATTATTAGTAATTAACGAAGTCTTTATTGAGGATTATCTACGTTTTGTTGTCCCAAGTGAGATGCCTTCAAGTTTTGGGCTTGAAGCTTTAAAAGCCCAAGCAGTTGCGGCCCGCACTTATGCTTATGGTGATATTTTAAAACGTAGTTATGAATATTTAGGATATGCTGTTGATGATAGTACTATGAGTCAAGTATATAATAATATTGACGAAAATTCTTTAGCATCAAGGGCGGTTAGTGAAACAAGAGGTTTTGTAATGTTATATAATAATGAGCCAATAAATGCTTATTACTATTCTACATCCTCTGGACTTATCGCTTCCGGACATGAGGTATGGATTACTGAACCAACATTACCCGATCCAATTCCATATTTGATGGGTAATAATTTAACTCGTGATTTAAAAGGAAATATTATTGAATTTGATCCAACAAGCGAAGAGAGTATGTTAATTTTTTTCAAAAGGCTTGATATTGATGTTCCAGATGGCAATAATTATGTTCGCTGGAAAGTAACTTTAACGAAAAATCAAGTTCAAAAAATTTTAAATAATACTTTAGTTGATATGTATTTCCAATATCCAAATTTAATTTTAACAAAAACAAATGATCAATTTATTAGTACGCCAATTCCAAATGATATTGGTGAAGTACTCGATTTAGTGGTGTCACAACGAGGCCAAAGCGGAGTAGTAATATCGTTAGACGTTGTTACTACTAAAGCAACTTATCGTATAATTAATCAGTATAATATTCGTTTTACTTTGCGAGCGCATAGCAGTTATGCTGGAGAGTCAATAACATATCAATTTATTAATTTCAGTAAACACACATATGGTAATCCACAAACCCCACCTAGTTCGGCATTATTATCAGGATTCTTTGCTATCGAAAAAGCAAGTGATGTCTTTACTTTATATGGTGGCGGATTTGGGCATGGTGTTGGTATGAGTCAATACGGTGCAAGTGGTCTAGCTCAAATGGGATATTCATATCAAGATATCTTACAAGCATATTATAGTAATATTGAATTAACTCCTCTAAATTATATATATACTCCAACAAAAAGTGACATCAGTAAATTTTTTGAAAAAGTAAAATAAATATAAAAAGTCCCTCTAAAAAAATGAGGGACTTTTTTATTAAATTAAAACAATAAAATCGTTTTATTATTTTTTAAATTGTGGTATGATATTAGTAGAATTAATAAAACGCTTAAAACTATTAAATCGGAGGAAATAATGAAAAAAACCGTATTGTATGACCGGCATCTAGAACTAGGTGCAAAGATGGTTGAATTTGGGGGCTTTCTAATGCCGCTAGAGTATAGTTCGATTATTAAAGAACACGTAGCGGTGCGAACTGCTTGTGGATTATTTGATGTTTCACATATGGGAGAGATTTCAATTCGTGGACCACAAGCTGCTGATTTCATTAATTATTTAGTTACATCTAATGTGAAGACGATTCCACCATATCGAATGATTTATGCAATGCTATTACATGATAATGGTGGTATTTTAGACGATTTAATGATTTATAAATTTTTAGATGATGAGTATTTACTAGTGGTTAATGCGGCAAACACCCAACGTGATTTCCAATGGATTGTGAATCATAAAAATGATTATGATGTCATTATTACGGATCTTTCAAATTATTATTCACTCCTAGCTTTACAAGGACCACTAAGTCAAGATGTTTTACAAAAATTAACTAATTTTGACTTAAATGAGTTAAAACCACTAGATTTTCGCACAATTGATATTGCAAATAATGAGTATATAGTATCACGAAGTGGTTATACAGGCGAAGACGGTTTTGAAATTTATGGTACTGGTGATGGAATTAAAATATTATTTGAATTATTATTGCAAGATGAACGTGTAACTTTGTGTGGTTTGGGAGCTCGTGATACGTTACGTTTCGAAGCCGGATTACCGCTATATGGTAATGAAATAGGAGATAAAGTTAATCCATTAGAAGTCGGATTGGGATATGCGGTTGATTTTTCTAAGAAATTTATTGGTTCAAATTCATTACAAAAAATCTATGAACAAGGGCCAAAACATAAATTAGTTGGATTAGAACTATTAGATCGAGGAATTGCAAGAACAGGATATGAAGTTTATAAAGATGGCAAACTAATCGGTAATATTACTACCGGATATATGATTCCAGGTACGAATAAATCTTATGCGATGGCCTTGATTAATGATTTAACTTTAAAAAATGGCGATATAGTTAATGTACGTATTCGCAATAAAGACGTTGTTGCCAAAATCCGCAACAAACGTTTCAAAAATAAATAAATTTATGGAGGGAAAATTATGTCAAAAGTAATGGAAGGATTAAAATATACTCATTCTCATGAATGGGTAAAAGTTGAAAATGATATTGCTTTAATTGGAATTACTGATTATGCCCAAGACAGTTTAGGCGATGTAGTATATGTGGATGCTGGAGAAGTTGGTATGATTGTTGAAAAAGATGAGATGTTTGGTTCCATTGAAAGTGTTAAAGCGGCATCAGATTTGTTCTCACCAGTTTCTGGAGAAATTATTGAAATTAATCAAGAGGTTATCGATAATCCAGAATTAATTAATGAAGACTGTTATGCAAACTGGATTATTAAAGTGAGAATGTCAAATCAAGAAGAATTAAACGAGTTAATGGATGCGAATGAATATCAAGAACATCTAGAATAGGTGAAATTTATGTTCAAATATTTTCCTCATACTAATGAAGACATTCACCAAATGTTAGAAAAAATAGGTGTCAAAAGCCTTGATGAGTTATTTTCTGAAATTCCTTCCGAAATACTACTTAATCGTGATTATAATGTGCCAAGTAGTCATTCAGAACTTGAAATATATTCACATATTAACTCTTTAACAGCTAAAAATACTCAATATACAATTTTTCGCGGTGCTGGCGCCTATGATGTCTATGTTCCAAGCATTATTAGTTATTTAACAAGTAGACAAGAGTTTTTAACTTCATATACACCATATCAACCAGAAATTTCACAGGGAACATTACAATATATTTTTGAGTTTCAAAGTATGATTTGTGAATTAACTGGATTAGATGTAGCTAACGCCTCTATGTATGATGGACCAACTGCCACTGCCGAAAGTATTTTTATGGCTACAAGTGTCACCCGCCGTAACAAAGTCTTATTATCGAGTACATTAAATCCTCGAGTTATTGAAGTAGTTAAAACATATGCCAAATATAAAGGTATTAATATTGAAATGATTAATGAAAAAAATAAAGTATTAGATTTTGAAGATTTACAAAGTAAATTGGATAATGATGTGGCAGCAGTTGTAGTTGGTTATCCAAACTTTTATGGAATATTAGAAGATCATGATAAGGTTCGAAATATATTAACGAATAAAGAGTTATTAATTATGAATGTTGAGCCACGGGCAATGAGTGTTTTAAAAACTCCGGGCGAGTTTGGTGCTGATATTGCTTGTGGTGATGGACAAATGTTAGGAATTCCATTATCTTGTGGTGGACCATATGTAGGATTTATTGCTGCCAAAGACTCACTATTACGTAAAATGCCAGGAAGGATTTGTGGAATGACGACGGATGTCGATGGAAAAAGAGGCTTTGTATTAACGTTACAAGCTCGCGAACAACATATCCGTCGTGAAAAAGCAAATTCTAATATTTGTTCAAACCAATCCTTAATGGCTTTACATACAGTTATTTATATGAGCCTAATGGGTAAAAAAGGGTTACAAGAAGTATCTTTAAAATCTTATTCTAATGCTCATTATTTACATGATGAATTATTAAAAACAAATTTATTTAGTAAAATCACTGATGAAGAGTTTTTTTGTGAATTTGTTCTTCGATATCACGGTGATGCTAAAGAATTAGAACAAAAACTGTTAGAACATAATATTTTAGGTGGGC
>Ga0116169_1002724_pt1 | contig 12595 bp, 11 predicted proteins | sample AD_UKC130_MetaG_FD_89796 | JGI IMG/M metagenome (GOLD analysis project Ga0116169, IMG submission 89796) | Active sludge microbial communities of municipal wastewater-treating anaerobic digesters from Canada - AD_UKC130_MetaG | ecosystem: Engineered > Bioreactor > Anaerobic > Digestate | place...
ATTTGTCCCGACCCAACGCGAGCCTCTCTTCGGTCCCGGCCTGCCGGCGGCATACGAGGTCGGCATCGGCGTACGCAACAACGTCCTCGCCCTCATCGTCACCGGTGTCGTCGCCGAGATCGCCCGCGTCGTCATCAACCGCAACGTCGATCACCAGCCCCTCAGCTCGTGGGCCAAGCGCGCGACCCTGATCGGTTGGGCCGTTCTGGCGGTGGGGATCCTCGGTTACGTCGCCTTCCCCGCCAGTTTCGAAGCCAAAGGTCACACGGTCGCGGCGGTGACGATGTTCATCGGGATCATCGGCGTCATCGTCCTCAACGCGTTGTCGGCGCAGAGCGTCCAGACCGGGCCGAGTTACGTGGGCAGCTACAAGGTCATCGCGGGGCTTATGGCGCTCTTGGTCCTGGCCATCGTCGGCATCCGCATGACCCTGCCCGAGTTCGCTCACATCGTCATCTGGATCGAAGGCGTTCTCATCCTCGCCTTCGCGGCTTTCTGGGTGGTTCAGACCAAGGAACTGTGGAACGTCGTCGACCGCCGCGAGTTGGCGACGAAAGGCACCACCGACCGCACCGGCCGTTAGCGCCCAGAATCGCCGCCTGCAACACCGGTGCCGCCCGCCGTCGACGCCTGCCGGTGCCGCCCGAGGGGCCGCCGCCCTGGCAGGATGGCCGAGTGAATCAGCGCGGACGGCGCAGCGCCGCAGCGGCGCCCGAGACGCCTCCGGATGAGCGGGCGGCATACGCCGCCGCCTCGGTGGACGCCCTCTTCGGGCGACGGATGCTGGGGATCCCGGGCACGTTCCTGCCCCTGGTCGCCTCCCCCGGGCGTCGTCAATGGCGCGGCCCGTGGCACTACTGGTGGTTGGCCCACTACCTCGACTGCCTCGTCGACCGGGCGATGCGCGAGCGCTTGACCGGCGACCTTGCCGCCGCCCGCGCCACCACAACGGTCGCCCACCGACTGTTGCGCACGATCCGGATCCGCAACGTGGCCATGTTCACCAACCACTACTACGACGACATGGCCTGGCTGCTGCTCGCCACCCACCGCCTCGACCAACTCACCGTCACCCTCTCCCCCGGCCCCTCGCCTGCGCTGACGCTCAACGCCGGTCGAGCCCTGCGGGCCGCCGTGACCCGGGGCCACACCGACGACTTGGGCGGCGGCCTGTTCTGGAACGACCATCACGACTTCAAGAACGTCGCAGCCACCGGACCCGCGGCGCTCTTCTTCGCGCGGATCGGAGACACCGCACGGGCGCATGCGTTGCTCGATTGGCTCCATGCGAACCTGCGCGACCGCGCGAGCGGCCTGTTCGTCGACGGGCTGCGGATTGCTCCCGAGGGCAGCACCACCCTCGTACCAGACGTCTTCACCTACAACCAGGGCACCGTGCTGGCGGCCTTGGTCACCCTCGGTGACCCCGACAGCCTGACCCGCGCGAGCAGCCTCGTCGGGGCGATCGCCACGCATCTGACGACCGACCCGACCCACCACCGGTTACGCACCCACGGCGGCCATGACGGCGGGCTGTTCACCGGCATCCTGGTGCGCCACCTCGCGCTCGCGGCCCGCGCCCCGGCACTGGATACGCAGGCTCGGCAGAGCGCCCGAAGCCTGGTTCTGGCAACGGCGGACGCCCTCTGGGACGGACGCGCGTCTCGGCGCCTCCCCGGGGGCCGCCGGCCGTCAGGTATGCCGCCCACCCCCGTTCTCGTCTTCTCCCCCGACCCAGCCGTCCCGGCCCGCGAGAGCCAGCCGGACGGCATACCCCTGGAGTTGTCCACCCAACTCCAGGCGTGGATGACCCTCGAAGCGGCCGCGACGCTCGCTCGTTGAGCCTTTCGCCGCCGTGGGTTGACCGCGCGGCGTTACCGTGACGCATGGACATCGGGACGTTCTACGCGTTGTTCTCGGGGACCTGCTTCACGCTCGTCGGCCTGTGGTGGAACGTGGTCGAGCGGCGCCCCGACTGGGTCGGAGATCCGCGACGGCGGCGGTTGGCGGGCGGCATCTACCTCTCGTTCCTGCTCCCCGGGATCATGGGGCTCTTCGCGCAGGTCAGCCCGGGGAGCCCGGTCGTCTGGCGGGCCACCTTCGCGCTGGTGTCCCTCATCGGGGCCACGACCACCCTGCGCCTGGTCGGCGCCGAGCGAGACACGACACTGCCAGGACCCTTCACCCGTAACCGATGGGCGGTCGCACTGCTGTACGTGCTCGTCTTGGTGCTCGGTGCCTTCCCCCAACTGGTCGATCCCATGGGTGCAGCCCCCATCCAGGTGGCCGCGTTCTTGCTCATCGGCCTCGTGGTCCTCGGACACGGACTGACTTGGGAGTTCATGACCGATCCAGCGGGTGCAGAACGCGACCAGGCCGTGGCGGCCCCCCTGGATCCGTCGGCGCCCGTGGATCCGTCGGCGCCCGTGGCGTGACCCGACCGCTCCCCCGCTTCGGCGTGCTGTTCGGCGTGGCGCGCGGCATACCTCTGCGGCGATCGCGACCGGTGTGACACTCTTCACGCCATGAGCACCGTCGGGGGGGCCGCCGCGACGCGCGCCCCGAAGTCAGCGGAGACCCGCGAGCAGAAGTCCTGGTACTGGTACGACTGGGCGAATTCGGCCTATGTCACCACAACGGCGACAGTGCTCTTCTCGCCCTACCTGACGTCGGTGGCGACGAACGCGGCGTGTCCCAACCTGGCCGATGGCCAGACCTGCGCGACAACCCTGTCCCTCTTCGGCATCCCCGTGGTGCCCGGGTCGCTGTTCTTCTACACGGTCACCGCCACGACCATCATCTCGGCGATCTTCCTGATCTTCGTCGGCGGGATCGCCGACCGCAGCTCGCACCCGACGAAGGTCTTCGGGATCTTCGCCTGGACCGGTGCCGTGGCCGCGTGCCTGATGTTCCTGGTCAGCGGCACTAACTGGCAGCTCGGCGTGCTGCTGCTGTTCGTGGCCAACATCTGTCTCGGGTCGTCGTTGGTCATCTACGACTCGCTCCTGGTGCGGATCGCCGGCCCTGACGACCGCGACCGGGTCTCGTCCAAGGGGTGGGCGTTCGGCTATCTCGGCGGCGGGATCCTGCTGGCCATCAACTTCGTCATGGTCGCCATGCCGTCGCTGCTCGGACTGGACAAGGGCAGCGCGGTGCGGGTCAGCCTGCTCATGGCCGGCCTGTGGTGGGGGCTGTTCACGATCATCCCGTTCCGGGGCCTTCGACACGTCACCGGTGCCGTCTCGACGTCCGAGCGCCCGGCCGGTTCGCTGGTGGGCGGGAGCCTGGCCCAGTTGCGCGAGACCTTCACCGACCTCTGGACCCACTATCCACAGACCAAGCTGTTCCTGCTGGCCTATCTGTTCTTCAACGACGGCATCCAGACGGTCATCACCAGTTCGTCGGTCTACGGCGTCAAGGAGTTGCAGTTCGACGAGTCGGTGGTGCTGGCGATCTTCCTTTTCGTCCAGTTCGTCGCGTTCTTCGGCGCCTTGCTCTTTGGCCGGGTAGCCGCCCGGATCGGCGCCTACAAGACGGTTCTGGGCAGCCTGGGCGTGTGGACGCTCATCGTCATCGTCGCATTCTTCGTCCCGAGCAAGTCGATCGTGCTCTTCGGCGCCCTGGCCCTGTTCATCGGTCTCGTGCTCGGCGGGTCGCAGGCGTTATCGCGTTCGCTCTACAGCCAGTTGGTCCCCAAGGGCAAGGAAGCCGAGTACTTCAGCTTCTACCAGGCCATGGAACGCGGAACGAGTTGGTTCGGAACGGCCATCTTCGGGCTGGTCTATCAGGTGACGCTGTCCTACCGCGACGCGATCGTGGCCCTCATTGTCTTCTTCCTCATCGGCGGGCTGCTGCTGTCCCGGGTACGGATGCGCGAAGGCATCATCCAGGCCGGCAACGACGTTCCTCGCGTCCTGTAAGGGCGCGGCACGACCCCTGACCCACCGACCCGACGACTTCGGGAACAAAGGCAACCCTTTGCGCCGTTGGAACGTCAGAGTTGGTGAGCAGGGGGCTGCGGCATCCGACCGGAACCCTCCCGGCTCGCCCGTCAGGAGGTTCAGCATGGCCGACCGTTCCCTCCGAGGCACCCGTCTCGGCGCACTGAGCATGGAGTCTGACGTCAACGTCGTTCCGTCCGAGCGACAGATCACCGTTTACGTCTGCCCGCAGGGGCATCGCTCCGAACTGCCGTTCAGCATCGAGGCCGACATCCCGCCCACCTGGGAGTGCCGCTGCGGCGCGAGCGCTCGCCTTCTCAACGGCGCCCCGGTGCCCGACGCGAAGCCGGCGCGCCCCCCGCGAACCCACTGGGACATGTTGCTCGAACGGCGATCGATCCCCGAGCTCGAGGAGCTTCTCCAGGAGCGCCTTGAGTTGCTGCGCGCCTCGCGGGGAGAGACCAGCAAGCGCAGCGCCTGAGCCAGTTGCACGGCATACCTCGCGACCCGCACCTTCCCGCCGGAAGGTGCGGGTCTTCGCGTATGCCGCCCGCGCCTCCGGACGGTGCCGATGACCGGCTTAGCCGTCGATGATCTCGCCCTCGATGACCTCGCCCCGGCCGGGCCCGCTCCCTGGCGCGCCGCTTCCCCCGAACCCACTACTGCCCCGACTCCCGCCGCCGGCCCGCGGCGATCCTCCGCCTGACCCGACGATCCCGCCGAGCAGCTTGCGTGTGACGACCGTCTCGAGCACGGTGCGCGCCATGGCCCGGGTGAAGGGCAGGATGCAGAAGAATCCGACGATGTCGGTAAGGAACCCGGGGGTGAGCAGCAGCGTCCCGCCGACCAGCACGAGCGCTGCGTCGGTGAGTTGTCGTGAGGGCATCCGGCCGGAGTTCAGGGCGGAGGCGAGGGCCCGCCAGGTGCGGGCGCCCTCGCGCTTGACCAGCCAGGCCCCCAGCGCAGACTCGAAGAGCAGCAGCGCCAACGTCGGCCAACCGCCGATCTGCTGGCCGACCCAGATGATGATGGCCAACTCGGCGGTCGGCACGACGATGAGAGCCAGCGTCAACTGCCACGGCCACCGTCGGGCGCCGACACGGGTCACGCGTTGTGCCATCGGCCCTCCCGCGGCGACCGCAGCCGGGCGATCCCACCGCGCACCTGCCCGGCTCGGTGCGCCAGACCCTGTTTGCCGACATTGACGAAGGCCTCGCTGACGATGTTGCCGCTCATCTTGGACTCACCGATCTCGCGCTCGACGAACTCGATGGGGACCTCGACGGCCGTGAGCCCGGCTCGCACGAGCGCGACGGTCATGTCGACCTGGAAGCCATAGCCCGCGGAGCTCACGGAATCCAGGTCCATGGCTCGCAGCGCCGAGCTGCGATAGACCCGGAAGCCGCCCGTCGCGTCGTTCACGGGCAGCCCGAGCATGAACTTGGTGTAGATGTTGGCCCCGACGCTGAGGACCTTGCGGTGCATCGGCCAGTTGACGACCGAGCCGCCCTTGACCCAACGCGCGCCGATGACCAGATCGGCCTGCTGCGCCGCCTGCAACAGGCTCGGTAGTTGCTCGGGCTGGTGGGAACCGTCGGCGTCCATCTCGACGGCCGCGTCATAGCCTCGCTCGAGCGCCCACGCGAATCCGGCCTTGTATGCCGCGCCCAAACCCTGCTTCCCGGCCCGGTGCAAGACGTGAACCTGCCGATCGCCGGCGGCCAGCTCGTCGGCGACCGCTCCGGTGCCATCGGGCGAGTTGTCGTCCAGGACGAGGATGTCCGCGGTGGGCACGGCAACGCGGACCCGGGCGACGATGCGGGGAAGGTTCTCTCGCTCGTTGAAGGTCGGAATGAGCACGACGACGCGTCGCAGGGCTCCTCGGCTCGACGACTCGGTCATGTGGTCAGATCCTTTCGACGCCGCCCGCTCAAGGCGGAGCCCGCGAGCAGGGCGAGCATCCCGAACACTGCACAGTATTCCGGCCAGGCCCCCACCCGATCAGCAAGGGTGCGTTCGGTGCGCAGCGGCAGGTCGGCGGCAAGGGCAGCCGGTGTGAACAACGACGTCGGTTGCACGAGGGTTCCGTCGGGAAGGATGAGCGCGCTCACACCGACGGTGGACGCGTGCACGACGGACCGGCCGTGCTCGATGGCCCGAATCCGGGAGATCGCCAACTGTTGAACCGACTCGTTGGTGAATCCGAACGTCGCGTTGTTGGTCTGGACGACCAGTAGGTTCGCGCCGAGGTCGACGTTGGCGCGCACGAGTTCGTCATAGGCCACCTCGAAACAGATGCTCGGCCCGGCAATGACGTCGCCCCCGGACGCGGCCGGCACGCGGAACACGACCGGCCCCGGGCCGGCCCACATGTCGGTACTCAGCAGGTCGACCTGGGTGGAGAAGATCCGCCAAAAGGACCGGTTCGGGATGTACTCGGCGAACGGAACCGGATGCTGCTTGGTGTAGCGACCCACCAGCCCGATGCCGGGCAGATAGAGCAGCGACACGTTGGAGAGCTGCGGCGCGGGGTCCTCGAGCAGACCGCCCAGGAGGATCGGCGCGTCGACGGCGGTGAGCGCCTCCTCGATCGCGGCAGCGGCGTCGGGATTGCGGGTCGGATCGATATCGGAGGCGTTCTCTGGCCAGACGACCAGGTCGGGGGTGGGCGCGCCCGCTTCCCGCTCCCGCTCAGCGCCCGAGGTGGTTACCGCGACGTGGTTGTCGAGCACCCGGCGCCGTTCGGCATTGAAGTCCAGACCGGGCCTGGGCACATTGCCTTGGACGGCCATGACCCGAGCGTTCGGTCCCTCGGTGGGCAGCGGCACGGCGAACCCGGCCAGCGCACACACCATCGCCGCGGCAACGCTGCGCCATACGCCGTCGGGTCGTTCCGGCGCGGGGGTGTTCCGGCGGCGGATCCGGTATGCCGCGTGAGCGGCATACGCGAGGAAGCCCCCAGCCAGAGCGACGAGGAAGGTGACTGCGGGCGCGCCACCCACTGCCGCAGCGTGCCCGAACGGACTGGCGGCCTGGCTGAAGGCGATCCGGACCCAGGGGAACCCGCCATAAGGCGTCCGGTCGCGCAGGGCCTCCTGGGTGACCCACGCCAGGGCGACGACGAGCGGACGAACGCCGCGGCGCTGCAGGACGGCGCTCCCCCACCCCATCAACCCGAAGTAGAGGGCCTGGCATATCGACAGGGCCGCCCACGGGACCACTCCGAGGTAGCTTCCCGACCAACTCAGGGTGGGGATGAAGAACGCGAGGCCGAAGATCAGGCCCAGACCGAGGCCCGTCCGGCCGCGGACGTTCACGGTGGCCAGCGCCAAGGCGGCGACGGCGAGGGGCGCGACCCACCACAGGCCGTAGCCCGGGAAGGCCAGGGACAGCACGGCTCCACCGGCCAGAGCAAGCAGGAGGCGACGCACGGGTCCCACCGTAGGTCAGGGCGCACCGAACTCCGAACCGCCGTGTGGGGACGGTCTGTGGTCAGAGCGCCCCGCGTCGTCTCCCTGGACACCGTTGTGCCCTATAGACCCGTTGTGCCTGTGGACGCCGTTGTGCCCGTGGCCGCCGTTGGGACCAACCGCCATCCCTCCGGATGAGGGATGCCCGGTTGTTGTCTACTAGGCAAGCACGGGCACAACTGACGTCCGCCACACAGTTACGACCGGCGATCCCGTCCCGAAACAGTCAGCCTGGACACCCGGTGGTCGCGCGCGCAGACCACCGTGGACTCCCACCCCGGGACGTTGCCGCTTCTCGTAGCCAGAGCCACCCAAAGGCGAACAACGTGACCGAACTTACCTGCTCTGACGCGGCTGTCAACTCGAACCTGACCTGCGCAAACGCGGGAAACCGCAGGTCAGAGAGGTGCGTGAAAGGCGTTCTCAGAAAGGGAAATTCGGCGTACACGGCGTGTCGCGAAAGACACGCCGACGCGTTCGCTACGCGACCGACGAGCGATCAGCACGGGTCCGCCGTCAGGGGACGACGACGGTCCCGCGAGCCGTCGTGGCGATGACCGGGGGGTCCAGGACCGCGGCGGCCGAGGCCCCCTGCTCGGGCGTGCCACGGCATACGACTCGGACCGCGAAGTCCATCTCACGCGACCGGCGGCCGACCCGCACGAGGCGTGCTTCGATCTCCAGGACGTCGCCCGCGCGCACCGGCGCGAGGAACTGGACATCGGAGTACGAGGCGAAGAGGCCCTCGTCTGCGTCGGTGAGGATGCACATCTCCGTGGCGACATCCCCGAACGCAGCCAGTGAGTAGGCGCCGTCGACGAGGTTTCCGGCGTAATGGGCGTGGCTGTACGGGACGTAGCGTCGGTGGATGACCGTGCGGCCGATCTCGGCGCTGGTAGGGCTGCTCATGAGGCCTTCTTCCTGGTCGGGGTCGCGGGCGGCACGATGGCGTGGACGAGGTAGCTCGCGACCTCACCGGGGGTGGTGCCCCGGCCGAAGATCCGATCGACGCCCAGGCGCTGCGCCGACCCCTCCTCGAAGCGCGGCCCGCCGGCGACCAACAGCGGGACCTTGCCCGCCGGGTAAGCCTCGCGGAACGCGGCCGTCATCTGGGAGACGTTGTGGATGTGGGCGTCCTTCTGGGTGACGACCTGGCTGACCAGCACGGCGTCGGCGTGGGCGGCCCGGGCCCTGGCAACGAGGTCGGGCACGAGGACCTGGGCGCCGAGGTTGACGACGGTGATCTCGGAGTAATACTCCAGCCCCTTCTCCCCCGCGAAGCCCTTGATGTTGAGAATCGCGTCGATCCCGACCGTGTGGGCGTCAGTGCCGATGCAGGCGCCGACCACGACCAGGGGACGGCGCAGCCCACGTTTGACGGCGCCGTTGACCTCTTTGGGGGTCAACAGCGGGAACTCCCGTTCCTGGACGTGCACCTGGCTGAGGTCGACGAGGTGGTTGGACGAGCCATAGACCACGAAGAAGGTGAAGGCGGGGCCGATCGGCTTGGCATGGACGACCAGCGCCGGGTCCATCCCCATCTTCTTGGCCAGTTGCAGGGCGGCACCCTCCGCTCGCTTGTCGTGCGGCAGGGGCAGCGTGAAGGAGATCTGGACCATCCCGTCGCCCGTCGTGTCGCCGTAGGGGCGGACGATCTGCGGGGTGACCTTGCGCGGGATTTCGCGCAGGTGCTTGGTGTTGGTCATCGCGTCGCTCCCGTCTCCAGCAGCTGCCCAGCCGGGTTGTCGTAGTCGGGGGCCTTGACGATGACGCCGTCCAGGCCCTTGCCGTGGTCGGCCGGTCGCTTCATCAGGCCGAAGGTGCCCTCGCCGATCGCCCGTAGCAACCCGTCGGTGGTGATCCGGTCAAGCAGGTCGACCGCCTCACCCAGGACATGTCGGGCCCGGGTCTGGATGAATCCGTCCCGCGGTGGGTGGAAGTCCTCCCGCAGCCCGCCTGCGGCGTCCAGGACGTAGCGGACGTTCTGCAGGGCGAGGTCACGGTCGGACAGGAACGGCGTGACGACAGCCTCGGTCATCATGCCGACCAGGAGGATGCCCTGCCCGGTCATCGTCCCGGCGAGGTTGAAGAACCCGTCCAGCAGGTAACCCCGGAAGACGTCGCCGGTCATGTGCTTGGTCGGCGGCATCCACTTGAGCGGAGCGTCGGGGAAGAGCGTGCGCGCGAGCAGCGCATGGGCAAGCTCGAGCCGGAAGCTCTCGGGAACCTCCGGGTTGATCTCGAAGGCGTGGCCCAAGCCCAGTTGCCAGTCGGCCAGGCCGGCTTCCTTGGCGAAGTACTCGTTGAGCAACTGGCTCACCGTCACGGTGTGGGCAGCGTCGATCGCATCGGCGGTGGTGAGGTAGTTGTCCTCGCCGGTGTTGATGATGATCCCGGCCCGGGCGTGAATCTGCCGACTGAAGCGCTGGTCGACGAAGGTGCGGATCGGGTTGATGTCGCGGAAGAGGATGCCGTACATCGAGTCGTTGAGCATCATGTCCAGGCGCTCGAGACCGGCGAGGGTCGCGATCTCAGGCATGCACAGGCCGGAGGCGTAGTTGGTGAGCCGGACGTAGCGGCCCACTTCGCGGCTGGTCTCATCGAGCGCGGCTCGCATGAGCCGGAAGTTCTCCTGGGTCGCGTAGGTGCCCGCGAACCCTTCGTGCGTGGCGCCTTCGGGCACGAAGTCCAACAGGCTCTGCCCCGTCGAACGGATGACCGCGATGACGTCGGCCCCTTCGCGGGCCGCCGCCTGGGCCTGGGGAATGTCCTCGTCGATGTCACCGGTGGCGACGATCAAATAGATCCAGGGGGTCTGCTTCGGGTCGCCGTGGCGGCGGATCAGCCGGTCGCGGACCGCGCGCTGTGCGTCGATCGTGCGTATGCCGCGTGCCACCGCGGTCCGAGCGACCCGCGCGGCGGCGGTGAGCTCGCGGCCCTCGGGTAGGCGGAAACTCGCCGAGCCGGCAGCCGCCTGCTGGGCCAGCGTGAGGAGGTCTGGCGCCACACCACGACGCAGGGCGTCGTAGACCGGAGTGGTGACGCCGTGCTCGAGGCCGACCTGGCCGCGGACCGCGTCGACGAGGTGGTTGACCCAGGGTTGTCCCTCGTGGTCGGCGCCGGTGAGCCCGGCCAGGCGCAGGGTGGCCCGCTCCACCGACACGGTGGTGTGGGCCTTGGCGAGTTTCACCACCGGTGCCCCGGCTCGGCGAGCAAGCGTGCGGGCCTGCCGGACCTGGCGGGCATCCAGCTGGATCAGGGGGGTTGTGGACACTGTCTCAGCGTAGCAGAGACCGGCGTTTTTCCTGCGAAATGGCGCTCATACAGTAGATCTGACGGTTGAGGGCCGCTATGGAACCTAACCTTGGCGTCGGTGCGTCAGTCCAGGCGAGCCTCGAACAGGCCGCGAACCGCCGCATCGCGGCGGATGAGGTCCATCGCGTATGCCGCGTGCCCCGGCACGTACCCGTTGCCCACGAGCATCCGCACGTCTGCCGCGAGCCCTTCCGCCCCAAGGGCGGCCGCGGCGAAGGACGTGGCCATCGAGAAGAAGATGATCGTGCCCTCCTGCGCGGTCGCCAGGATGGCCGGTTGCTCGCACCCGGGCACGTCGACGCAGACGACGGTCACGTCGCACGGGCCGCCGGCAGACCCCACCGCTGCCAGCAGTCCCATCGGTGATCGGGCATCGGCGATGACGACGTGGTCAGCCAGCCCGGTCGGACGGAGCACCTCGGCCTCGCGGTCGTGAGGGACGACCGCGACGAGCCGGCCGCCACCGGCCTCGCGGGCCGCGGCCAGGGACAGCGAGCCGGACTTGCCCGCTCCCCCGAGGACGAGCACCGACGGTGGCGCGTCGTCGATCGCGCGGTGGCGGGCGGCATACTCACCGACGACCCGGGCCACCAGGGCAGGCGCGCCGCAGACGTCCATGACCATGAGCGACAGCCGCGGGTCGAGATCGTCCGGGATGACCGCGGCGATGGAGCGTTCGAAGAGGATGGCGTGCCCGGTGGCCGGAACCTGCTCCGAGTGGCCGTCCCAGCGGGCCAGGCCGTCCGTGATGGTCAGGGGCGTGAGCGAGAGCGACACCAGCGTGGCGACCCGATCTCCGGCCGTGAGCCCGAGGGGGTTGTCCGGGCCGACCTCCTCGACCGTGCCGATGAGCATGCCCCCGGACCCGGTGACGGGGTTCTGCATCTTGCCCCGCTCGGCGACGATGGACAGGACCTCCTCACGCACCGCGTCCCCGTCGACCGCCCCGTCCTCGCCACGGTGCTTCTCGGCCAGTTGCCGATAGGACGCGGCATCGAGGTTGAGGGTGTCGATGGCGATCCGCACCTCGCTGGGCCAGAGCTCCCGGCGGGCATCCAACCGGCGGGCGGCCTGCGGCAGGGTGATCGCCGTGCCGCTCGGCTCGAGCACCCGATGCAGCCCCACCGGCGACGCCGGCACCGTGGAAGTTACCGCCTGGTTCACTTACCGCTCCTCTCGGCCACCGACAGCGGAGGATTTATCGCGTCGTATGACAAACACAGTAGATCTTCCTGTATTCTAGGGGCATGACGCCTGTTCTGGAACAGCCCTACGCCTACCGTATGCGCGCCTTGGTCGAGCCCGACTGGACCCGCCTGCCTGGCTGGCGCGATGTGACCGAGGCCCAGTGGCGAGACGCCCAGTGGCAGCGCAGCCATTGCGTGAAGAACGTCAAGCAGTTGCACGAGCTCATGGGCGACCTGCTCGATGACGCGTTCTACGCGGACCTCGAGCGCGACCAGAACGAGCGGGCGACCATGTCGATGCTGGTCCCGCCGCAGATGCTCAACACCATGGTCCCGGCCACCGGCGACGGCGAGTTGGGTATGCCGTCCGCGGGCGCGGCGTACACCGCAGCCTTCTACGCCGACCCGGTGCGGCGCTACATGCTCCCGGTGTTCTCCGACCGGCGCACCGACTGGCCCAGTCACCCCAAGTCTTCGCGGGACTCCCTGCACGAGCACGACATGTGGGCCGTCGAGGGACTGACCCACCGATACCCCACCAAGGTGCTGGCCGAATTGCTGCCCACCTGTCCGCAGTACTGCGGGCACTGCACCCGGATGGACCTCGTCGGCAACTCCACCGCGCAGGTGACCAAGCTGAAGTTCGGGATGAAGCCGGTCGACCGCTACCAGGCGATGCTCG
>Ga0116169_1002726_pt1 | contig 12592 bp, 8 predicted proteins | sample AD_UKC130_MetaG_FD_89796 | JGI IMG/M metagenome (GOLD analysis project Ga0116169, IMG submission 89796) | Active sludge microbial communities of municipal wastewater-treating anaerobic digesters from Canada - AD_UKC130_MetaG | ecosystem: Engineered > Bioreactor > Anaerobic > Digestate | place...
AGGGGGCTTTCGTGCCCGTCATAACCGATATCAAGGAGCAGGCGCGCAATAAGCGGCGTCGGTCGGTCTTCATCGATGGCGAGTACGCGTTTGGCGTCAGCCTCGATGAGGTGGTCGCATACCGCCTTGCGGTGGGCCAGGAGCTCTCTCCAGAGCGTCTGGAGGCCGTGATCGCCGCCACGGAGTTGCGGCGCGCCAAGGAATCGCTCTTTCGGCTTCTTTCCTACCGGGCTTACAGCGAAGCGGAGCTGAGAAGCAGATTGCGCGCGAAGCAGTTTACGGATGAGGTCATCGAGCGCGCTCTGGCTGACCTGCGTGGTTCTGGCCTGGTGGATGACCGGCAGTTTGCCGAGACCTTTGTACGTAGCCGGATCTCTTCAGGCCGGTCGGGCCGGCGCCGTCTCGAGTGGGAGCTTCGCTCGCGGGGCATAGAGCCTCAGGTGGTGGAAGAGAGCCTGGCAGAGATTGGCGAGGAGTCGGAGTATCCCCTCGCCCTCCAAGTGGCGCAGCGCCGCTACGAACGGCTCCGCGATGAGGCGCCGGAGGTGCAGCGCCGGAAGATTGCCCTGTTCCTGCAAAGGCGGGGCTTTGCATACGAAACGATCTCAAGAGTACTGAGTATGGTCCTTCCTCCCGAGTGAGTGGCGCCGGACGTGGAAGCCGGGCACGCATTGAGCCGATAGATGGTTGTGCAAGCAGGGTGTACGCGCGGGACGCATCCTGGATGCGCCCTGCGGGTAGGCATCCAGAGCGGCCGACTGCACACTTTGCCATAGCCCTTGCTCGCTCTCCAGAGCGCTGCCTGCCTGGGCCGGGACGGAAGGTTAGGAGAGTATAGCAATGGGCAAGTGGGAACTGGTCCAGGTATCTCTCATTATCTTCTTCCTCTTTCTGGTCTATTTTCGAGCGTTGATGAACCTTCGCCTAAAGGAGCGAGAGGCGGATCGGATCCTAGAGGAAGCGGAAGAGCAGAAAGAAGCGAAAAAGCGGGAGGCGATCCTCGAGGCACGCGAGGAGATTCAGCGCCTACGCACTGAGGCGGAGCGCGAAATCCGCGAGCGCCGCGCCGATCTGCAGCGCTCGGAACGGCGGATTAGCCAGCGTGAGGAGAATATTGAACGCCGCCAGGCCGCGTTGGAGCGCCGCGAGCGCCAGACCCAACAGAAAGAGCAAGAAGCAAACCGCCTGCACGAGGAGGCAAGCCGCCTGGTAGAGGCTCAGCGCCAGGAGTTGGAGCGCGTGGCTCAGCTTCCTGCCGAGGAAGCCCGTCAAATCATCCTTCGCCGCGTGGAAGAGGAGTGCCAGCTCGACGCGGCCCGCCTGGTGAAAGCGATTGAGGCCGAGGCGATTGAAGAGGCCGAGCAGCGCGCGCGCAAGGTGATCACCCTGGCGATCCAGAAGTGCGCCGTGGACCAGACCGCGGAGACCACGGTCTCAGTCGTCACGCTCCCCAACGACGACATGAAGGGGCGCATCATCGGCCGCGAGGGCCGCAACATCCGCGCCTTTGAAACGCTCACCGGTGTCGACCTGATCATCGACGACACCCCCGAGGCGGTCGTCATCTCAGCCTTCGATGTGGTCCGGCGGGAGATCGCGCGCATTGCCCTCGAAAACCTGGTGCTTGACGGCCGGATCCATCCCGCGCGCATTGAGGAGATGGTGCAGAAGGCGCGCGCCCAGGTAGAGCAGGAGATCAAGATGGCCGGCGAGCGCGCCATCCTGGATACGGGACTCTCTGGCGTGGATCCGGAGCTGATCAAGATCCTCGGCCGGCTGCGCTACCGCACCAGCTACGGGCAAAACGTCTTGAAGCACTCGATGGAGGTCGCCTATCTGGCGGCCGCCATGGCCTCTGAACTGGGCCTGGATCCTCTCCTCGCCAAGCGGGCCGGCCTGTTTCACGACCTGGGCAAGGCGGTCGATTTCGAGACGGATGGCCCGCATGCGACGATCGGTGCCGACCTCGCACGCAAGCATGGCGAGCCGCGCGAGGTGGTCCAGGCGATTGCCGCGCACCACGCCGATGTGGACCAGGACAGCGCCTACGCCGTTCTGGTCCAGGCCGCCGATGCCATCTCCGCCGCGCGTCCCGGAGCCCGTCGCGAGGGCCTGGAGACCTACGTCAAGCGTCTGGAAACTCTGGAGCAGCTGGGCGATTCGTTCGATGGGGTGGAGAAGACCTTCGCCGTGCAGGCCGGCCGGGAGATTCGGGTGATGGTGAAGCCGGACCGGGTGACTGATGAGGGCGCCGCCAAACTCGCGCGAGACATCGTGAAGCGCATCGAATCCGAGCTGGAATACCCGGGTCAGATCAAGGTGACCGTCATCCGTGAGACGCGCATGGTCGAGTACGCGAAGTAGCCCGGCCTAATCCCCGGCTCCTTCCCTGTCCTCCGGCTGCACGCCGGCCCCAGGGAAGGGGGGCTGCCGCGGGGGGATGAGGAGAGCTCCGGATGGGGCGATGCCCTGCAAGGCTGGGTCGCGTGGCCCGAAGGACCTTTCTTGGGCGTGCGCGGTTGGCTGGATGCGAATATGTGCGGGGGCAAACCTTTAGTGTTCGCCTTGTTTCCAGTGAGGCAGGGCGAACAGTGAATGTTCGCTGCTCGCCCGTATTGTGAAGGGGAACCGCCGGGGCGTGCGTTAGACGCCCCGGCGGCCTCAGTTTACCGGGTGGGTTACTCGGCGAGAAGCTCGCGCGCGTTGCGCACCACCTTGGCCGCGTCCGGCAGGTTCTCCATCTCGAGAACGGCGGACATTGGCGGCGGCACGTTGTAGGCGGCGACGATGCGCACGGGGGCCTTGAGGCTCTTCCATGCGCGCTTCTGCGTCTGGTAGGCGATATGCTCCGCGAAGCAGCCCGTCTCTGGCGCCTGGCAGAGGAGCAGCGCCCGGCCCGTCTTCTCGACCGATGCCGTCACCGCGTCGTAGTCGAAGGGGATGAGCGTGCGCGGGTCGATCACCTCGGCCTGGATCCCCTCGGCGGCGAGCATCTCGGCGGCTTCGAGGGCCACATCGACCATGCGGCTGTAGGCGACAATCGTGAGGTCTTTCCCCTCGCGGCGGATCGCCGCCTGCCCGAACGGCACCAGGTACTCTTCCTCCGGCACGACTCCCCTCTCGGTGTAGAGAAGCTGGTGCTCGATGAAGATCACCGGGTCGTTATCGCGAATGGCGGTCTTGAGCAGGCCCTTGGCGTCATAGGCTGTCGAGGGCATGACCACCTTCAGGCCGGGGAACATGGTGCACATCGCCTCGAGGCTCTGCGAGTGCTGGCCAGCATACCCCTTGCCGCCACCCACGGTGGTGCGCACGACCATCGGCACCAGCGCCTTGCCGCCAAACATGTAGCGCACTTTGGCCGCCTGGTTACCCGTCTGGTCCATGGTGAGGCCCATGAAGTCGATGTACATGATCTCGCAGACGGGCCGCAAGCCGACCATCGCGGCGCCAACGGCCGTGCCGACGATGCACGCCTCGGAGATAGGCGCGTTGAAGACGCGGTCGCGGCCGAAAGCGGCGAGAAGGCCAACCGTCGCCTGGAACGCGCCGCCGTAATCGGCGACATCCTCGCCATAGAAGATGACGCGCTCATCGCGGAGCATCTCTTCGGCGAGCGCCTCGGCGATGGCGTGGCGATAGAGGATACGACCCTGACCGTCGCGGCGTGCGCGACGCAGCTCACCCACGAGCTTGGTGTGCTTGAAGCGGGCCGGCACCTCGTCGCACATCGTGTTGGAGAAAAGCCCCTCCTCGATCTGCGCCGGGTCTGGGTCGGCACTCGCGGCGGCGTCGATGGCGGCCTGGCGCATCGCGTCGGTGCACGCCTGCTCCATGGCGGCCACCTCGGCCTGGGTCATCACGCCGGCAGCCACCACCTCCCGGGAGAATCGGGCGATGGGATCGTTGTTGCGCCAGGCCTCCTCCTCCTCGGGCGTGCGGTAGGTGGTGCGGTTATCGCTGAGCGAGTGGCCGTAGTAGCGATAGCAGAGCGCCTCGAGGAGCACGGGACCCTGGTCACTCCGGCAAAGAGCGGCCCCGCGCAAGACAGCATCCCAAACCGCGAGGACGTTCATGCCATCCACGACCTCGGCGTGCATCATTTCCTTGTTGTAGGCGGCGCCGCGCCGGGCAAGATAGTCGACGCCGGTCACTTCGCCCGCCTGCTGGCCGGTCATGCCGTACTGGTTGTTCTCGATGACGAAGAGGAGGGGGATTCCCTTCTTGAACTGATCCTGGGCGGCGAAGTTGCACGCTTCGTGGAAGATGCCGTTGTTCGTGGCGCCATCACCGACGATGCCGACGCAGATCTTCCCCTCGCCCAGGCGCTGTGCGGCGAGCGCCGCGCCGGCGGCAATGGCGCTGCTGCCACCCACGATGGCGTTCGCGCCCAGGTGACCAAGGTGGAAATCGGCGATGTGCATGCCGCCGCCGCGACCGCGACAGTAGCCGTCTTCCTTGCCGAACAGCTCCGCCACGGTCTTATAGAGGTGGGTCTTCAGGGCGCGCTGTAGCAGCTCCTCCCGGGTGCCCTGAGCATTCGGGTCACCAAGCCAGTTTTTGAGCTGCTCGGCATCCATGGCACGCAGCGCGTAGACGCCTTTCGCGATGGAGTGGCCGTGCCCGCGGTGGGTGCTGGTGATGTAATCATCGCCGCGGGTCGCGGCCATCACGCCGACGGCCACTGCCTCCTGACCGATGGAGAGGTGGCTGGCGCCGATAAACTTGAACCCGGGCGCCGGCGAGAACTTGTTGTTCTTCATGTCCACGATGAGCGCCTCGAAGGCGCGCACCAGGAACATCGTCTCCAGCATCTCGCGGGCTGCTTGCGGGGTGATCCGCCCCGCCTCAATCTCAGCGCGCAGCGTCCCTGAATAGCGGCACTTGGGTATCTCTCCAAACCGAAGTGTCTCCGGTTCACAACGCGGCATTACGTCCAATTCACGCATCAGACACTCTCCCACTCCCGATAAAGCGTGACAGCCAGGGCGTGTGTCGGGAGGCGCAACGCCCGTCACTCACCCGCGCTCCTCATCGGGACAGCGCGGAGAAGCCGTGCCGCCCGTGTCGGCCCGGCTCAACCGGCCGGGTGGCAAGTGAGTTCTTCGAAGTATTCACGGGGACTACTTCCGACAGGTTCGTTCGACAAAGGTGCGCATTCTCCTGGCGCGATCCTACCGGCGATCCTCGCGCCCATGAGGGAGATCCGGCTCCATCTCGCGATGCCAGGCGGGCGGGGGCAGGCTCGCGGAGGCCCGCAGGGCCTTTGCGGGAAAGCAGCGCGGGGTTTCAGGTCGGCGCTTGGGCAAGCATCGCATGGCCCTATTTTGACGCCTTGCTGCCACGGTGATATAATAGGGGCCGGCGGATCGGCACTGGCCACTCTGACGCATGTCTTCCGATGGGAGCGTCGGCACGGGCACGGGCCCTTCGCTCACCCGGTCGCACCTCGGGCGTTTCTGAGGCGCGGGGTGGCTGAACATCGCGAGCGAAAGGACCCCCGCGGCGGGGCATATGAATCAACGCCCCGGCTTTACCGATGGGCACCTACGTGAGGGGTACCTCGGAAACGTGGGCTGGCAAGAGCCTTCTCGACGCCGCGCTCAGGCCTGAGCGGGGTATGTCCATAGCAAAATGATGGAGAGACCGATACCACCGCGTATGTTGCATCCACGCCGGCGGCGGAAAAGCCGGCTCGTGCGCGCCCTCCTCGCCCTCCTGTTTGTCGGGATGGGTATTGCGGCGGGAGCCATTTACCACCTGAGCCGGCCCTTCGTCACGCCCGGAGCGGGCCTGAGCGAGCAAGTTCGCGAGATCCGGATCGCAGCCACAAACCCGCGTGATGCCTTCCCCAACAAGAGCCGGCTCTACATCCTATGCCTCGGGATCGATGCCAACCACACGTCGAAGGGCATCATGCACACCAAGAATGCCCGTTCCGACACCATCTTCGTGGTTAGCCTGGATCTGGATGCGAAGCGCGTGGGTATGCTCTCGGTGCCGCGTGATACGCGCGTCGAGTTTGCCTATGGTCGGGGCACCGATAAGATCAACGCGGCGCACGCCATCGGCGGCGTTCCCCTTGCCAAGGCGACCGTGGAGCAGTTTCTCGGCATCGAAATCGACCATTACGTCGTCATCAAGATGTATGGCACCAGAAACATGATCGATGCCATGGGTGGCGTGGTGATCGATGTCGAGAAGGATATGGATTATGACGACAACTGGGGCAACCTCCATATCCACCTGAAGAAGGGCCGACAGCGCCTGAATGGGGAGCAGGCGGTTGGCTACGTGCGTTTTCGCCACGATGCGGAGTCGGATTTCGGGCGTATGCGCCGCCAGCAACAGCTTGTCAAGGCCGTTGCCCGGCAGTTGATGACGCCCTCCACGCTGCTCAACCTGGATAAGCTGGTGGATATCGCGATGGAGAATACCATCACGGACCTCAGCCGCTCCCAGATCCTCGCGCTGGCGCATCTCTTCTACAATGTGCCCCCGGAGAAGATCTACACCGGGACCATCGCCGGATACGATTACCGTGGCAGCAACGGCATCTGGTACCTTGACCCCAGCGAGAGCAAGAAGGAGGCGCTCGTAGGGTGGCTCCTTCGCGGTGAGGAGTGGTATCGGAATGGGCTGATCACGGTGCGCGTCCACAACGCGTCCGGCATCAACGGGGTGGCTTCGACATTGCGCGATATCCTGGCCGACCAGGGCTACCACGCGATCATCGGCCGGTCGGAGCGCGGGGAGCGGCAGCCCCTCACCCGCGTTGTCGACCTCACTGGCAAGACAGAGGCCGCTCAGGAGATCGCCCGTCTCCTCCCGAACGCCCGTGTGGATCCGCCCACCGATGACGAAAAGCCGGAGCCCAGCGGCCCCGACATCCTGGTCAAGATTGGCACCGATTGCGCGAGGGCGATTGGTCGCTCCTTGTGATCACGAGACGGGCACGCCACGGATGCACGATGAGAGGGGGCCAAACCCCGGCGAGTGGAAGGAGTAGCGCCTTTGCCGAGCCGCACCTCGCAAGTGCCCCTCCCGCTAGATGTGATCCTCCAGGGCGATTGCCGGCAGGTGCTCCAGGAACTCCCCGAGGAGTGCGTGGACCTGGTCTTCGCCGATCCGCCTTACTACTTGCAGCTGGGGGAGGAGACGCTGCTGCGCCCGAACCTGACTCGAGTGGATGGCGTGGATGATGCCTGGGACTCGTTCGGGAGCTTCGCGGAGTACGACGCCTTCACCGCGGAGTGGCTGCGCGCTTGCCGCAGGGTGATGAAGGAGACCGCGACGCTCTGGGTGATCGGCACTTACCACAACATCCATCGCGTGGGTGCCCTCCTTCAGGATACTGGCTATTGGATTCTGAACGAGATCGTCTGGATCAAGCGGAACCCGATGCCGAATTTCCGCGGGGTGCGCTTCACGAATGCCCATGAGACGCTGCTTTGGGCCAAAAAGTCGGAACGGCAGAAGCGCTACACCTTCAACTATCAGCTGATGAAGGAGCTGAACGGTGGCACGCAGATGCGCAGTGACTGGCTGATCCCGGTCTGCCGGGGGGAAGAGCGCCTGCAAGCCGATGGCCGAAAGCTACACTCCACACAGAAGCCGGAGGAGCTGCTGCGCCGGGTGATCCTCTCCTCCTCCAACCCGGACGATGTGGTTCTGGATCCCTTCTTTGGCACCGGCACCACGGGCGCGGTGGCGAAGCGCCTGGGTCGGCACTGGATCGGCATCGAGCGCGACGAGACCTACATCGAAGCGGCGCGCGCACGCATCGAGGCGGTGCAGCCCGAGGGGCTTCCCGATAGCCACGTGGTAGAACGCCGCCGCCTGCCGCGCATCCCCTTCTCCACGCTCGTATCTGAGGGCCTCATTCCGCCTGGGACAACCCTGCACTTCAACCGCCGGTCGGATATCACCGCGCTCGTTCTCCCCGACGGCCGGGTGCGTCTGGGCGACGAGGCCGGGTCGATCCATGCGATGGGAAGGCGCGCCGGCCAGCTTCCCGCGTGCAACGGATGGGAGCACTGGTACCTGCGCGATCCGGCTACGGGCAAAATGTCGCCCATTGATGACGTGCGCGAGGCCTATCGCCGCCGGAAGCAGCCCGGGGGTGGCAGCGCCTGACCTGCCCCTGCCAAGAAGCGCAGAGGGACAATCGCCCATCCCTCCTCCTCCGCGATCTCACCTCGCGTTTCTATGGCTGGCCCATCACGTCGCGCCACCAGGAATAGGTATCCGGCTGCTGCGCCTGTGGCTGCGGCTCGGGCTGTGGTGGCGGGGCCTGCCCACTCCAAGAGAGCTCCTGGCAGTCGGGACACTGTGCGACGGATCGGAAGAGGCGGCGGTGCATCTCGCGTTTCTCGTCGCTCTCTTGCAGGTTGATCCACTCTCGCCGTTGCTCCATGTGCTTGGCGCACAGCACGAATGGGCGGCGGACGCCACTCGGACGCTCCCCTCCGACCTCGGGCTGCGCATCTGGCGCTGTGCCAACAGCGGACCGCGTATTGATCACCAAGCTCCCCCTTTCCCCCGGCGCCAGGATGGATTCCCCTGGCGGAACACTGACGGCATCGTTCCCTGGCGCGACCGCGTCAAACAAGGCATCACGGGACAAGCAGATATGATGCCAATGTGCGGTCACGCCCCGACCACCCCTCCCCGCACAACGGGGGAGAGAGGTGGAACAAAGTAGTGGTACGGTTCGTCTCAAGAAACGGAAGGCTCGTCAGGAGAGCCCGAACGCCGAAAGCCGTCGGAGGCGGGCGGGGCCTGGCAAGAGGCTGCTGCACGCTTCGCGTGGATGTGCGTCGGGCGGTCCGAAAAGGCAAACCCGAGGAAACGAGGGGGCGCAAAACAACGGGTCTACGTCGGTAGCTGCGTTCGCAGCGCCGATATGACAGCCGGGTTGCCGAAGAACTCGCGAGCAGAGAGCCCTTTTTAAGAGGGTCCGCTACCGGAAACTCGGCCATCCGGCAGCGGGCCCTTGTTGCTTCTCAGATGCGTGCTGTTCTGTGCGGGACAGCGGCGGATCCGTGGGTGGCATGCGCGGGAGGAGCCGCGTCGCGGATGGAGTCGCGAGAGCGAGTGGTAGGAGAGAATGACGTTTTTTCTCCGGAAGCAGGTGGCAGGGTGAATGGTAGGTTGGCTTCCGGAGGGTCGTGGCAGGGGATGTGGTAGGTCTCTCCATCAACGCGGCGCATGAAGTGATCCGTCGCCAGCAGGTTCCGCCGCGCAACGGCGCGCAGGAAGTCAACAAGGTTTGCACAGGGTGCCCGAGGTGACGGGCACCCTGTGCCCCGCCGCATCTCCGCCTGCCTCCTTCGCATTGACTTCCTCTCCGCCTATCTGATATGATTCTCCCGGAGATACCCTTCGTGGCCTGTTCAAAAGGTTGCTCACCCGACAAGCGCCGAGAAGACCGGAGCCATGCCTCGCTCTTCTCTCCCTCCCCATGAGGGGCTTGCCAGAGATGGTCTTGGTCCGAGCGCCGGGTGAGATCGGCAGGGGTGCTCGCCCGGAGAGGAGATTCCGTCCGTCGTGCTCGCAGCCAGGTCTATCGTCCCCAACTCTCATGCGCGCCTTTCATCGATTCGTGCTGCTCTCCTTGCCGGTTTCCTCCTCCTGATGGCGACTCCGGGTCAGGCCGCCGGCCAGCAGCCGGCTCCGTCGGTACAGCAGCCGCCCGCCGCACAGATACCCGTTCCCTCGCGGATCACCCGTCAGATCGCGCCTGGGATCCAACATGTGCAGGTCGTGCGCGAGAGCCAGGAGCAACCGCTCGCTGCCCACCTCCTCCGTGCCGATCCCAAGCAGCCCGGGTGGCGATTGGAGGTCCGGTCGGCCAAAGAGAGAATCATCACTGCGGATCCCATGCGCGGGCGTGATGTGGTAGGCAGAGTCGCCGCGCGCACGGGCGCACTCGCCGCGATCAATGGCGGCTTCTTCGCCGGCACGGGGGATCCCCTCGGCCTCCAAATCAGCGATGGCGAGCTGATCAGCGAGCCTTACCCGGGGCGGAGCGCCTTCGGGATCACCCGCGATGGGCGTGCCCTGTGGGGACCCGTCCGCTTCGCGGCCACGATCACCATCGGCGGCCGCTCCTTTCCGATCCACGGGGTGAACCGGCCTCGCGGCGCGAACGAGCTGATCCTCTTCACGCCCCGCTTCGCGGAGCGCACCGGTACCAATCCCTTCGGCGCCGAGGTGGTGGTCGAATGGCTGAGTGGCCCGCTGCGCGCCGGCGTCAAGGTGGAGGGGACCATCTCGGAGACGCGCTTTGCCCAAGGAAACACTCCGATTCCCGGAGAGGGCCTGGTCGTCTCGGGACACGGTGCTGCCGCGACCTTCCTCAAAGCCGCGAATACCGGCGATGCTGTCTGCGTGCAGATCCATCTGACCGGCGAGGCAGGCGAGAGCTGGGACAGGGCGTGGCAGGCGATCGGGGCCGGCCCGCGTCTCCTCAAGAACGGTGCCATCTGCCTCAAGCCTGGCGCCGAGGGCTTCCGGAGCGATGTCCTTCAGGGCCGTGCCCCGCGCAGCGCCATCGCCATGACGCGTGATGGAAAGCTGCTTCTCGCCGCCGTCGATGGCCGGCAGATGGTGAGTGCCGGCATGACCCTCCTCGAGCTTGCCGAGTGGTTGCGTGAGGAAGGCGCCGTGGATGCGATCAACCTGGATGGCGGCGGCTCGACCACGCTCGCCCTGCGCCAACTCGTGGTCAACCAGCCTTCCCAGGGGCCCCAGCGTCCTATCGCGAACGCCGTGGTGATCGCCCTCGATCCGCAGCCGGCGGCCGAAGAGGGGGAGCTCGCTTTGCTCGCGCCCGAGGGGATGGAACCGGTCGGAGACGCGCTCGTGATGCCCGCGGGCACCCGGGTGCGCTTCCGCGCGGCAAAACGTCTCCCGGATGGCACCTGGCAGGATCTTCCGGAGGATGCCGTCACCTGGTCGCTCGAGGGCCAGGTGGGGTTGCTGACGCAGGATGGAGCGTTCCTGCCGATGCGCGTTGGCTCGGGCACGGTGGCGTTCTCCACCGGCCAGCGGATCGCGCGGGCGCGTGTGAAGACGGTGGCGGGACCACCTGCCGCGGTCACCACTCGCTTTGAGGCGCCGCCTGCCTTGGGAGAGCCGGCCACCGTATGGGCCCGCGTGCGTGATGCCTATGGCAACCCTGTGACGGGGATCAAGGTGACACTCGGCTACGCGACGGCGGATGGCGCTCAGGCCGTGGCGCTGGAGACGGACGCGCAGGGCGAGGCGCGATGGGCTCTCCCACTGGCGCCGTTGCTTCCCGACGTGCCGGTGACGGTGGTTGCCGGGACAGCCCCGGCTGTTCCGGTGGAGGTGCCAGCGGCTGCATTGGCTCCGACCGGCACAAAGCCAGCGCCAGCGGGCGGTGCCGGAGAGGCTGCGGAGCCGGCTGTAACCCCTGACAAGGGGCGATGAGTGTGGATAGGGGCCAGGCGCGGGGACGTGACTACGCCGGCTCACCCGCGCTCGGTTGCATGGAGCAAGAGAGCGTTTGAAAGTACGAACTGGCATAGCTCTCGCGGCGGTATCGGTCGCGATGGTACTGGGGATTCTCGTTCGCGCGCATTGGCCGGTCCCGATCCGCGAGGTCGTGATCGATATGGAGCGGTTTGCGGGGAGGCGGGTGACCGTGCGAGGGGTGGTGGCTCACTGCTTTCAGGTGCCTCCTCGAGGCCGGGGTATCTTCCGCGTTCAAGACCGCACCGGGAAGATTCTCGTGGTCACCGATAAGAGCGTGCCGCCTCCGGGAAGACGGATCACCGCTCGTGGCTGGGTGCAACGCAGCAGGGTATACGGTCCCGTGATCGTGACTGGCCGGAGGGAACTAGAATGAGCGATCTCATCAAGCGACATGACCTCCTGGAGTCGATCCGGCCCCTGATCGAGCAGCTCGATAGCGAGGGACTCGATATTCTGCAGGAGTGGGTTCAGGAGCTGAAGCTCGCGCGTATCCGGCAGGCCGCGGGTGGTGACGCCGTGTCGCCGGCCCCGGGAGGCACAGCAGACGCCCGTGAGGAGTTCAGAGAGTTGCTCCGGGAGTGGGACAGCAAGAAGTAGCCCCCGCCGGTGGGCACTCTCGGTGGAATACGCGTTTCTGGCAAATGGGCGCGTCGTGCGGGCGCCAGCTGCTAGGGACAAACGCTTGGAGGCGTTTCGGGCGATGGGCAGAGGGGGCGCGTTCCACTAAGGAGAGGGGCGACATGGCGCTGAACAGAAGGTTATGGCGGGTGATGCGCGGCATGAGCCGCTCGGTGGGGGCTTCCCTGCGCCGGCCAGACCGCGCACACCGGGATGCGCGCGAAGAGGTGGAGCAAGCCTGCGCGGAGATGGAAGCCCGGGCGGAGATCGAAGCCAGGGCCTTGAACGGCGGCACGCCGCCTCCGGTGGCAACACCTCGGGAGCTGAGACTGCCAGAGACGCCCACCGTGGACGGGCGTAGTCCAGAGGGCACCCCCACGCTGGATCTGGGAGCGCAGGCAAAGAGCCCTCCTCCCGGCCTGGCCGCATTGGCTTCGCACTACGCGGCGCTCGGGTTGCCGCCGACCGCCAA
>Ga0116169_1002734_pt1 | contig 12551 bp, 11 predicted proteins | sample AD_UKC130_MetaG_FD_89796 | JGI IMG/M metagenome (GOLD analysis project Ga0116169, IMG submission 89796) | Active sludge microbial communities of municipal wastewater-treating anaerobic digesters from Canada - AD_UKC130_MetaG | ecosystem: Engineered > Bioreactor > Anaerobic > Digestate | place...
CCAGGGGCCCCGGGTCTTCCGCCAGGCCTTTAACCGCCTCGTTTACGACCTGGTTTTGTTCAATGAGCGTGATTACCTCTTTGCCCTGGATCTTGAAGGAGGACAGGTCAAGAAGCGCGCTATACTCGTAAGCAGGAGTGGTCATAAAAAAAACATAGAAAACGGCAGCAAGAAAAAAGACAGCAGTAATGGCCAGAATGATAAATTTCCCCCGCCAGAGGACTTGGAATATTTCCATCAAATCAATCTCATTTTCCATAATTTACCCCTCGCTTGTGGTTCGATGTTCCGGTGTCCTGCATTCTATTCGACAGAGTTTTTATAATCCCTTTTGCAGTAATTGGGAGTCATAATTTTGGCAGGAGGCAGGGTGGCAGTCTTTCCCCACGGCGGGAGTTGGAAGGATAGCCGGCTAGCGCGGGGCCGGGAAAAACATCTGGCCGCTGCATCACCCGCGATAACTTTTAATTCAGCGATGCCCGGGTTACCGAAGCCAGCTTGGCCCGGACAATCAAGCGGTGTGTGCCGCGGACATTTTTGGGGTGGCAGGTCTGCAGGGTCAAGGCGGGATAATCGGTGGAGTCGATAACACTCCAATCGTCAGGCTGAACAATCCTAACCCACTCGGTGCGGTAAATAAAGCGATAGCCTTCTACGTCGAGGTAGATCTCGTCCCCTTCTTTAAGCTGATCCAGGTCGGTGAAAAAGCCCCAGCGGGAGCCGCGATGCGCCGCAATGGCCACATTGCCCGACTCGGTGCTGGGCAGATCGCTCATCTGGAAATGAACCGGCCCCTTGTCGAGCAGGTTCATATCAAAGACGTCGCCAATCTGCACGATGAGATCCACGTTAATCTTGGGTATGATCAGCCGCATCGGCTGCCTCTCGGTAATGACCACGTGATCAAAGGTGTCCGGGCCTTCGGGGATCTCATAAAAAGTGTCTTTATAAGCCTTCTTGAGCTGCTGCTGATGGTAGAAAACCATTAGTTTTTCATAGGCGGCATAGCCCAGAAGCACCAGCCCGCAGATGATAAAAAAGAAACCCACCCATTGCCATACTTTTTTCCCTGACCTTTTTCCCTTTTCCGCTTCCAAGCTGAAAAGCTCCCTTCTTGCCCACGCTTATTTACCATTCCAATTTTACAATTTACCGCAGCAATATTCAATATTTACCGCTTAAGTCTTTTCGGCCGTCAAGTTTAATGGCGCTTAAGATCTTCCTGTACCCCTGGTAAAGGTTCTCGAAATCAAGCTCATGGGGAAGGATGGTGATCTCCTTGGCGGGGCCGATGATTTGAGCCGTCTCAGCCATTTCAAGGCTGCCTACAATTATCGAGTCGGCCCGGAGGTATGCTTTTTGCGCATAGCGCCGGCGCAGGGAAGAAATTATACTTTTCAGCCCGCCATCCGGGGACTGGATGATGGAGAGGTCAATTTCCCTTATCTCCAAAACCAGCGGCACCTTGTAATAGTTGCTCAGCCGGCATGCCGATCGGGCCACGGCCGTTGGAGGAGACGAGGCCAGCACCAAGTCCGGGTGCGGCAGCCGTCGGCCCTGCCGGTAAGCCTGGCGGGCAAAAAAAGAAGAAGCGCGGCGGCTCTCCCCGCTGTGACCGAGGTTAAAGGAAACTATGGCCATGCCATCCTTCTGCAGCAGCCCAATTTTTTTCTGGCCCAGCGGCAGCTTCAGCTCGGAATTGCCGGTAATAACGGTAACCTGGTGTCCCTCATTAACCAGGCGGCGCCCAATTTCGTAAAAACGCCTTCCCGGGGAAATGCCGTCTATGGCAAAGCACTGATGCAAAATTAAAATATGCAGCTTTGCAGCCTCCTTAAGTCAATCACGCCTCTAAATGGGTCCCTGCGCCTGCACGAGCTTGTAGGCCAGGTTGGTGATATCACCGGCCCCCATTACAATAATGGCATCACCGGGTTGGGCCCACTCCAGGGCAAGGCGGCCCAGCTCATCCATGTCCTCGCTGTGGTAGACTTCTTGCCCCTTAATCTCGCCAATTCGCCGGGCCAGCGCCGCCGAGCTAATCCCTTCGCGCGGCTTCTCGCCGGCGGAGTAGATCCTGTGCAGCAGCACCAGGTCGGCATCGGCAAAGGAGCGGGCAAACTCTTCGAAAAAGTATTCTGTCCGGGAATAGCGATGCGGCTGGAAAATGCAGCAAAGCCGCCTGGCGACTGCCCGCGCCGCCTGCAAGGTCACCTTGATTTCGGTGGGATGGTGGGCGTAGTCATCGATGATCTTGACCCCTCTGATCTCTCCAACAATTTCAAAGCGCCGCTTGGCGCCGCGGAAGTCTTTTAGCGCCCCGGCGCACCGTTCCAGGTCCAGGCCCAGCTCTGCAGCCACGGCCAGTGCGGCCACGGCATTGCTCACATTGTGGCGCCCGGGCACCTGCAGAGTCACGGAAGCGACCAGGGGTTCGCCGCGGCGGCAGAAGGTAAAGCTCCCCCCCAGTCCATGTAAAACGATGTCGCGGGCGCCGTAATCGGCCCCGTCCTCATCAAGCCCGTACGTGACCACTTTCCTTTCCACGTGGAGGGCAATGCTTCTCAGAAAGGGATCGTCAAAGCAGAGCACGGCGCAGCCACCCGCGACCAGGTTTTGTAAAAAGGCCTTGTACGCTTCCCGCAGAAGATTGAAGTCATTCTCATAGTGTTCCAGGTGATCGGGCTCCACGTTGGTAATCACGGCCACGTGCGGCCGGTAGCGCAAGAAGGAATGGTCGCTTTCACAGGCTTCCGCCACTAGGTATTCGCTGCGGCCGTAGCGGGCATTGCTCTGGAAAGAGGAGACCACCCCCCCAATGAGGGCGGTAGGATCGAGGCCGCCTGCCTCAAGAAGGAGGGCAATCATCGTGGAGGTGGTTGTTTTGCCGTGGGTGCCGGCGACCGCAATGCCGTAATGGCTATTGATCAGGGCGGCAAGCAGCTCGGAGCGGTGCCAGATGGCAATGCCCCGCCGGTGGGCTTCCTGCAGTTCGCTGTTATCGGCTGGGATCGCCGTTGAATAGACCACCAGGTCGCTTTCGCCGATATTGCCGGGGTGATGGTACAGCTTGATATCTGCGCCCTGCTCAGCAAGGCGCCGGATGAGGGCCGAGTCGTGGATGTCGGAGCCGGAAACCCGGTAGCCCATGTGCAGCAGCACCTGGGCCAGCGCGCTCATGCCGTAGCCGCCAATCCCGATGAAATGAACCCGCTTTGCCTGCGGCAGGGCCACCGGCGTTCCTCCTTAGAAGTTCATTATCTTAGAATGTGATTCTGATTATAATTATTACAGAAAACCTTAAAATAACAGCACTAATTATATCAAAAGCTACAGGAGGAAACAAATTCAAATAGAACAGCCGCCTGTGAAGCCAGGGGCAACTTTTATTCTGTTATAACCTTTCAATTACATTGATCAACTTATGGGTTAATTTGGAGAAATCATATTCATAAGAAGCCCGTCTTGCATTTTCCCCCATAATTTTATTTTGCTCTTTGTCTGTACAAGCTCTAATTAGTGCTTTTGCAATCTCTTCTGAATTTTGAACCGGCACACATATCCCGCAATTATATTTTTCAAGGATGCTATAGCCTGTTGAGTATGTCTGAACTATACATTTACCTGCCGCCAAATACTCAAAAAGCTTATTTTGGCTTTGTCCATACTTGTCAAGCACAGTGCTGGAATTATGAAGCACATTTATATCAGCCTTTTTCAACACTGAGGGAACAAATTTTTTGTCAATTTGTCCTTTGAAAATGACGTTGTTGATGTTTTCATCTTTGCATCGTTTCTCAAGTATTTCCTTTTCATCCCCAGATCCATAAATTAAAATCCGAATTTGAGAATGTCCTTGATCCTGAATTATTTTCGCGGCATCCAACAAAAGCCCTATGTTGTTAACCTTTCTAATTGATCCAGCATAAACGATTTTTACCAGTTCATTATTATCCAAATCACTGTCTTTGATTATGTGTTTTTCACTATCCCGATCAAATTTCTCAACCGAAACCCCGTTGTTTATATGCTTCACCTTATTAAGATCAACTTGATCGTCCCATCCCATATCTCTTATATAATCTTTTCCGCCTTCACATGTCATAATGATAGAATCGGCGTTCTTATAAATCCATTTTTCACCCTGATATAGCATTTTAGCTATAATACTACTGCGCTTTAAAAAACCGTATGCAACTAAGCTTTCAGGCCACAGGTCTCTAATTTCACATATGCAGGGTACTCCAAATTTCCTGGCTATTTTTATCCCGGCAACCAGGGTAAGCGGATGAACGCTGGAAGCTAATATAACATCCGGCTTGCCAAAATTCCTCGAATACTCCTTTGCTAATGAAAAGAGATTCCAGGCGAACATGAGCATATTATTTATTCTTTGAATCCCATTTCCTCTATAATTGATTGTTTTGACAAATACAAATGGGATATTCTCAGTGGTCATTCTTAAGTATTTCCCTTTTGGAATTGCAATTATGTTCCCGCTGTTATGCCTGGTATTGGCACAAAATATGGTAGGCTCATAACCGTTTTCTAGAAGATTCTCGGCAAACCAGTAATGCCGGCCGGCTTTTTCAAAAAACATATTAGTGGCATAATGGTTCATTATCCAAATCTTTTTTTTGTCCATAAATAACATGTTCTCCATACTGTATTCTTAAATCTACATTATTTTTAAAAACCTTCGCTGTTCTATCTACGGTAAAAGATTATTGCTTCTTCCTAACGAAACACCTTTTTATCTATATTTTCTCTCAAAAACCTGGCCGGGTTGCCCACCATAACTGAATTTGGCTTCACATCTTTTAGAACAACAGCGCCCATGCCGATAATAGAGTTAGCCCCGATACTGATCCCATTCCTTATAATGGCTCCGCTTCCCAAATAACAGCAAGGTCCAATATTTACATTTCCACCAATCGTCACATTCGGGGAGATAACGCTATACTCACCAATTGTTACATCATGACCTATTACTGCACGCGTATTAATTAAGCATCCTTCTCGGATATGAACATTGCAAGTAGCTAGAACTCCTGTATGAATGATAGTGCCTCTGGCAACTGATGAGAACCGGGATAAAATAAAATCAGGATCGATAATCTTGATATAATTTAATTTAAGGCGGGCCAGCTTTTCATATAGTGCTTTTCTTGCATCTGGTTCGCCAACTGAAACAATAAACTCCAAATCGTTCTTCTCAAACTGTTCTATAACTTCATCAAGTGAATAAACATTAATTTCATCAACTTCTCTGCCGGTAATATGATCATCGACAAAAACGATCTTTTGCCATTTACCTATTCTGTGAGATAGATCAGCTATTTCTCTGCCCGTACCTCCACAACCATATATACAAAGTATTTTCATTGAATTGGACCTCTCTACCAGCTCACTATTAAAGAGTATTTTCCCTTGTTCCTTTAAACTTCTCCATTGTTACAAATTCGCTGCTATTTATTCCTTCTCTTTTTAAGACTCTAAATATTGTTTTAACGAAAATCTTAAGATCTAAGAGGAAAGATATCTTCTCTACATATTCAATATCATACTTAAACTTTTCTTCCCACGTTATCGCATTCCTGCCGCTAACCTGCGCCAGGCCCGATATCCCCGGCCTCACTTCATGCCGCCGCCTCTGCTGCTCATTGTATAAAGGCATATATTCTACCAACAGGGGGCGTGGCCCTATAAAAGACATGTCTCCTTTTAAAACGTTTAACAGTTCAGGTAGTTCATCTAAGGAGCTGTTCCGTAATGCTCTGCCAAACCTGGTTAGGCGGACGTGGTCGGGCAATAGCTTCCCATTTTCATCTCTCTCGTCGGTCATGGTTCTAAACTTGTAGATAGTAAAGATCCTTTCGTTAAGACCAGGCCTGCTCTGTTTAAACAATACCGGACTGCCCAGATTAATCTTTACCAGAATCGCAATAACTAAGAGGAGCGGACTTAATATTACTATCAATATAAATGAGAATATTATATCTAAAGCTCTTTTGATATATTTTTCATAGAACCGAGATGATTTAATGCCTATCACCACTTCCAGTGCCGACTTTTCTTAATGCGGTGTTTCGACTTAATCAGGGAAAACCCCTTCACACGAAATTATATCTATCAGGCCGCACAAGGGAACCTGTATGATTTAATTCATAATTGCGAGCGGGAAGTAAATAAGCATTTTACCCTTTGTCGATGAAAACTTGAACATCATCCAAGCTGGCAGTTTCTTTCTCTAGAACTGAATCAAGTAGTTAAATATCCTTCACACAGATCTTCTCTTCGTAAAGTATATTCTACAATTGCCTCTAGGAACCCTTGCTTGTCGCCGACATCATATCCTCTGCCCTTAAAATATAGGCGTAAACGCTTCTCCTTTTGGACTGACTCTTCAATAATGTATGGCAGGGTAGGCTTGGCCACTACGGAGGCATCTCTTTGAGTTGTGCTTTTGCCGCAGGCAATAACCTGGTGCCCAATCCGGCCGCCGGGATGATCGCCTTCCGTATCTCCATCTTTATCAGGCCTCCTTCCGGCCCTTCTCGAACCGCCAGGCATCGCGGCACATATCGACAATGCTGCGCCGGGCGCTCCAGCCCAGCTCATGCCGGGCCTTCGTCACGTCGGCGTAGCTTTCGGCGATGTCGCCGGGCCGGCGGGGGGCGAACTCGTAGGGGATCTTGATGCCGTTCGCCTCTTCAAAGGCCTCGACCAACTGCAGCACGCTGGTGCCCCGGCCGGTGCCGAGGTTGTATACATGGACTCCCGGACTAAGCTTCTCCAAGGCCCGCAGGTGGCCTTCGGCGAGGTCGCAAACATGGATGTAGTCGCGCACGCCGGTGCCGTCGGGGGTGGGATAGTCGTTCCCAAAAATGCGCAGCTTCTCCAGCCTGCCGCTGGCCACCTGGGTAATGTAGGGCATGAGGTTGTTGGGAATGCCTGTGGGCGCCTCCCCGATGAGGCCGCTTTCATGGGCCCCTACGGGGTTGAAATAGCGCAGCAGGGCCACCGCCCAGCTCTTCTCGCTGCGAGCGACATCGCTTAGAATCTGCTCACTGACAACCTTCGTCCGGCCGTAGGGGTTGGCCGGCTTCAGCTCCATCGTCTCCACGAAAGGAACCTTATTTTCGCCGTAGACCGTGGCCGAGGAACTGAAGACAAAGCGCTTCACCCCGTGCTTCAGGCAGGCTTTCGCGAGGACCATGGTGCTGACGGTGTTGTTATAATAGTAATCCAGCGGCTTCTCTACGGATTCGGCCACCGCTTTATACCCGGCAAAGTGGATCACCCCGCCCAAGGGATGATTGGCAAATATTTCTTCCACAGCGGCGGCATCGGTCACATCAACCTGGTAAAAAATGAGCTCTTTCCCGGTGATCACCTTGACCCGCTCCAGGGCATCAGCGCTGCTGTTGCTCAGGTTGTCGGCCACGATGACGCTGAAGCCGGCCTCCAGCAAGGCAACACAGGTATGTGAGCCGATAAAGCCGGCACCGCCGGTAACTAAAATATTCATGGATGGATTCCTCCCATTCGATTTTAGTTCAAGTTATCCGCTCACTTATCCTTTTCCTTACTGCTTTAATTACGGCATCGACATCTTCTATTTTCATAAAAAGGATCAATACAAAGTAAATTGCAGCTCCTGAGGCTATTGATAAAAGCAAGGACAAGTTTTGGCTATGAGCAATCGTTAAAAAGTCAAAGAGCAGCCTGGCGATAACCCCCATCACAATGGAGGCGGATACAATTTTACAAAGAGAAATGATCATATTTTTTAAGCCAAGCGCTCCAATTTTTTGGCCAAGTTTTCTAAACAACATAATAGAGATAAAAATTGCCGAAAGGCTGGTAGCCAAGGCCAGTCCGCCAATGCCCAGGAATCTTGACAGGATTATGTTTAAAACAATATTCAGGCCCACACCTATGGCGGAATTAATCATGGGCGTTTTAGTATCCTGCAGGGCATAAAAAGATCGGGAAAGAATATACCTAAAACCAATTCCAACCATCCCGATGGCATAAAAAAATAGGGCGTTTGCAGTCAGGGCAACAGCCTGATCATCAAAGGCTCCCCTTTTAAAAAGCATTTCGATAATGGGCTGAGATAAAACCATTGCCCCGACAGAACAAGGGATAACCAATAAACCGATACCGGCAGCAGCCTCGGACATTGCTCTTTTAAGTCCGGCAAGATCATTTTTCGCGGCCATTTTGGAGATGAGGGGGTACATTGCTGTAACCACTGGAAGAATCATAATCCCTTCAACAAAAATCATAAGCTTTCTGGCATAATGCAGCACTGATATGCCGCCCTCATAGATTTGAGACGCCATCGTTCTATCTACAATCACATTGATATCATTTACCGCTGCGCCAATGATCACCGGTATGATGAGATAGGTCATCTCTTTGATATTGGGATCAGCCATGTTGACAACAGCCCTGTAAATAAACCCCTTCTGTGCAATAAAAGGTATCAAAAAGAGAAACTGCGCCAAGCTGGATGCTAAAAGGCCAAAAGCCAATATCATTATATTCCCCTTGGCGCTGAAGATAATCGACATGATAATACAAAAATTTGCAGGGAAAAAAATCGATGCGGGGGCGGCAAAGTTGCCCTTTATTTGTAGCAGGGCATTAAAGACAGTGATTAAGGCTGTAAAATATATACCCAACAAGCTGATCCGGGTAAATCCAATCGCCAAATTCAGAATATCGCCTTCAAAGCCTAAAGCAAAAAGCTTGACCATGGGCTTTGTAAATATTAATCCAAATGTGATTAGCAAAGTACATAATAATAAGAGAATATTAATTAGGTTGTTTGCGAATTCATTGGCTTTGGCTGCTCCAAGTTTGGTTTCTATTTGGGTATACTTGGGTATAAAAACGGAGGTAATGCCGCTTGCGATAAAGGCAAAAACAGTTCCTGGTATATTCATGGATATTATATAGGCGTCACTAATGCTGGTAGCCCCATAATAATAAGCCAGCACCAATTCTCTTCCGAACCCAACAAATTTGGATATAATAGTGATAAAAATAATGAGCAAGGCTGCCCGTTTCAATACTCATACCTCTTTAATCGATTTTATGCCGACCTCAATATAGCCACGTAACTCTTTTAACTGCCGGGCTCATAACAACCAGATTTTTATGCATGGGAACTTTATTTCACCCGGTAATATTCCACATACCAATCGGCAAACCTTTGCAAACCTTTTTCAAGCGACGTCATAGGCCTGAACCCTATGGTTTCCTCCAATAAATCCGTAGAGGCATAAGTCACCGGAATATCGCCCGGTTTAACAGGTTCATATATCTTTTCAAAGAGCACTTTCCTTCCCGTTGCTCTGCTTAAGCAGCCCTCCAGCGTTTCAATAAATTGCATCAGCTTTACCGGCTTGTTGTTGCCGATGTTATACAGTTTATGGGGCACTTCTCCCGCCGGGGGATTGCTCAAAAGGCTCTCCATGGCAAACACAACATCATCGATATAGGTAAAGTCACGATAAAGGTCATTCTCAAAATCTCCGTTATTGTAAATCCTTATCGGTTCACCGGCGAAATAGCTCTTCGTGAACTTGAAATAGGCCATATCCGGTCGGCCCATTGGTCCGTACACAGTAAAGAAGCGGAGTCCGGTCGCCGGAATCTTGTACAGATTACTGTATGTGTAGGCCATTAGCTCATTTGCTCTTTTGGTCGCAGCATAAATTGAAGCTGGCTGATCTGCCGGATCCGATTCTTTGAACGGTATCTTCTTGCTGCTGCCGTAGACCGAACTGGAGGAGGCATAAAGAAGGTGTTCCACCGGATGAGATCTGCAAGCTTCCAGTAAATTAAAGAAACCGATGATATTGCTGACGATATACGGCTCCGGGCATTCCATGGAATAGCGCACCCCGGCCTGGGCGGCGAGGTTGATCACAATGTGCGGCCGATATTCTGCAAAAAGATGAGCAATCATCTCTTTATTTGAGATGTCGCCCTTAATAAAGATAAAACGCGGGAAGGGTTCCAGCAATTCTAAGCGAGACAGCTTAAGTTTAATCTCATAGTAATCATTGAGGTTATCAATGCCGATAACCTGGCAGCCTTGCTCCAGCAGCCGGCGGGAGGTGTAATATCCAATAAAGCCGGCGGCACCGGTAACCAGGTAAATTTTACTTTTATCCAGAGGTTTAGAGCTCATTTTCATCTTCATTTTTCATTTAAATAAAAAAGCTTGTCCTATATCCGGCCAATAGAGTAATACTCTACGCCGGCATCTCTCATCTCTTTAACAGAATAAATATTTCGTCCATCATAAACTAAAGGCGTCCTCATCAGCTGTTTATACTTTTCCGGCTTTACCGCCTTAATCTCCTCCCATTCAGTGAAAATAAAGCAAACATTGGCTTCCCTTAATGCATCCTCAATATTTTCAACATACTTAATGGTCCCCCGGCCGCTTTTGCCCTCGGGATATTTCCGCTTGCAATTGTTAATGCCCACCGGGTCATAAGCTAATATCTCCGCCCCCTGCTCCAGCAATAAAGGAATGTTATCCAGTGAAGGGGCTTCGCGCAGATCATCTGTGCCCGGTTTGAACGTTAATCCCAGTATAGCTACCTTAAGACCATTGAAAGTAATTAGCCGCCTGGAGGCCTTCCTGTATAAGATCGTCTTCTGGTCAGTATTTACATCTATGGCTGCGCGAACTGTGCGCAAGCTATAGCCGTGCTGCCTGGCCAGGTACTCCAACGCCTTGGTGTCCTTGGGGAAGCATGAACCGCCATAACCAATCCCTGCCTTTAAAAATTTGCTCCCGATACGATCATCGAAGCCCATTCCTTTGGCCACATCCTCGATATCTGCGCCTACAAGTTCACAAAGATTGGCGATATCGTTTATATAAGATATTTTGAGAGCCAGGAAATTGTTTGCCGCATATTTAATCATCTCGGCTGATCTTCTACTAACTGAGACAATGGGGATATTAAATGGCTCATATATCTTCCTCAGTCTCTCTTCAGCCCATTTGCTCTCAGTACCGATAACAATCCTTTTCGCATGGAGCATATCGTGCACTGCGGACCCCTGGGCCAGGAATTCAGGATTGGAGGCCACCTCTACCCTGATCTTCTTACCGAAACCGGCGCCGTTTCCCGTATAGCTCTCGCCACAACGCGGCAGGAAATCATGGATGAACTGCTCCACCTTATCGTTGGTCCCAACGGGCACCGTAGATTTCACTACCACTAGGCAGTCCTTCTCTATGGTTTCTGCAACCTGCCGGGCTACGATAGCAATGTATGTAAGGTCGGCGGATCCGTCCGGCTTCTCCGGTGTTCCCACTCCGATAAAGATTACATCTGCATCCCGGTACGCAGATACATAGTCGGTAGTAAAATTAATCCTGCCGGCTGCATAATTCTTCCGCATCAGCTCTTCCAGACCGGGCTCGTAAATGGGCGAGATGCCCTTTTTCATCATGTTGATTTTATTCTCATCAATGTCCACACAGATCACCCTGTGGCCAACTTCAGCAAAACACACCCCGGTAACCAACCCCACATAGCCGGTGCCGGCTACAGCTATCTTAAACATTTGCTACCTTCTCTCAAATTTTTTTTGGCAACTTCACCCAGATAATTCCTCCACCTTTCGGCGACAACCGCAGCATCCAGCTTTTCTTTTATTTTCAGGGCATTTTCCCCCAGCATGGATGCCAGCTCCTCTGACTCTGCTATACTGGACATGGCTTTGTATAGCGCATTCTCATCGCCTACCGGTACGAGCAACCCATTCCTGCCATCCTCGATTAAATTCGCCGGACCTCCAGATGGGCAATCAGTTGAAATTACCGGTAGGCCCATGGCCATGGCTTCGATCAATACATTAGGCAGCCCTTCGTAATCTGAGCTGAGCACAAACATCGCCGCGCCGCGCATACGCTCCAAAAGCTCCGTTGTTACCCCGGGAAAACGATAACTATCCTTTGGCAATAAAGAACTCGCCAATTTTTCAAGCTCTTCTCTTAATGGGCCTTCTCCATAAATAGTAAGAGTGTAATCGGGATGTTGAACATGAAACCTGGCAAAGGCTCGTATTAACAGGGGAAAATTCTTCTGTTTATCCAATCTTCCGGCCCCGACAATCTCCTTTCGCCTTGCACCGGCCCAGGGCTTGGGAATTCGCGTTAAATCCAAGGGATTGGGTAAAACTATGCCTTTTTCCCGAATGTGCCTGGGGAAAAAACTTGCCGCCTGCTCCGTCTGAAAAATGATCCCCGCGGCAAAAGGATAAAACAACTTGCGCATAAGCCGGGCCCCCTTTTTCCAGGGCATTACCCAGGGATTGTTGCGCTCTGAAACAACAACCGGCAATCGGGTGCCCAATAAAGCCGGTATAACGAATATGCCGACATCTTCTGGAAAGGCCAAGACAACGTCTGGTTTTAAGCGCTTTATATAATTGCGTATTTTCTTGTACCGAATAAGTTTATCAATATATTTATTTTTAGATTTTTGGCCTATAGTGTATATATCTGC
>Ga0116169_1002739_pt1 | contig 12545 bp, 13 predicted proteins | sample AD_UKC130_MetaG_FD_89796 | JGI IMG/M metagenome (GOLD analysis project Ga0116169, IMG submission 89796) | Active sludge microbial communities of municipal wastewater-treating anaerobic digesters from Canada - AD_UKC130_MetaG | ecosystem: Engineered > Bioreactor > Anaerobic > Digestate | place...
ACCGAACTCATCTTGAATATGAAAGCTATATAAATTTTTATTTTATTGCCCTGATCATGGCGGTATGATTATCGTTGGGTAAAAATCCCACCAGCTCAACTGTGTTGAATCCTGCTGATTTAATGACATTTAATTCGTGTTCGAGAGTCAATGGCGTATCAAAATGTACAAAAACATCATCTTTGATTCCGTCTCTGAGTCTTCGCCTGTTATATTCGGAAAATGCCAGATCTTCTATAGCTTGTGATGTGGCGATGTAATCACATTCAATATACACGCCGCCCGGTTTCAAACAGTCAAATATTTTTTTAAACAGTATTTTCTTCTTCTCGAAGGTGTAATGATGTAAAGTCTGAAAAGAGACAACTGCATCAAAAAGTTCTTTTCCCATATCGTAAGTAAAATAATCTTCGCAAACTAAAGTAAGATTCTTATCATTGTGTTTAGAGTAGAGCTTTTGCAACATTTTATTCGATAAGTCAACCCCAACCGTTTGTAAATTGGGAAAGCGGATAAAGATGTAATCCAACTCAAGACCGGTTCCGCAGCCAATATCTAAAAGGGTTTCGGTTGATACCGGCAATAGATCTGCCATCCATTGATAATAACTTTTCCACTTAGACATGTGTTCTTCATAAAAGTGGATTCTTGCCTCAAAGAAGCCCGCCATTGTTTCAAGAGGTTCATCCTTAGTTTCATCAAGCCATTTTTTCAGTTCCTGATAATCTTTATCCATAATAATACCTCATTTTTGTAGTTAATCAGTATAGTAGAATATTGGCGTTTCTATATTTTAAATTTATATAACAATAAACCTTGCATACTGTATCACTACAGTCTACAAGGTTTATTTGGTGGGAGGAGATGGATTCGAACCATCGAAGTCAGTGACAACAGATTTACAGTCTGCCCCCTTTGGCCACTCGGGAATCCTCCCATATATTTAATTGGTGCCCAGAGCCGGAATCGAACCAGCGACACGAGGATTTTCAGTCCTCTGCTCTACCAACTGAGCTATCTGGGCGTGACTTACAGAAAATTTGGTGGGCCTTCAGGGACTCGAACCCCGGACCAACCGGTTATGAGCCGGTTGCTCTAACCAACTGAGCTAAAGGCCCTCGTAAACGCGACAAGTGATAGTATAAATTAAAAAATCGGATTAGTCAAGTATTTTTTTAAATTTTAAAAAGTTTTTTGCCAACATCTTCATTTGGAAAAGAAAATTCCATGTCCTGGAGTATATAGACTAAAATAATTTTTGGATTAATCGAAAAATTTAACCTGGGTTAAGAGACTTGGTATATATTTGAAGTGTTCTGATAAGGATTATTATTCCTTGGCTTTATTTGCAAGTCAATACAGCTTTGTTGTATAATAAAAAATAAATTTCATATAGTTTGATGGCGAAGAGGAAGGCTAAAAAGCTAATTTCAAAAATTGTTATACAAAAAAACGTATTTTGAACAATACTAAGTATTATATAAATCAAATTATGAGGTGCAAAATGGAATACTTGAACGTATTAAAGGATCTTAGCATGTATGTCGGGGTATCGGGAAGAGAAAAAGAGATATCCCAATTCATAGAAGGACTGTTTAAAAATTATTGCGATGAGGTAAGAATAGACGAATTTTATAACGTCTGCGGATATAAAAAAGGATCCGGTGATACCGGAATAAAGATTATGATTATGGCTCATCATGATGAAATAGGTATGTTGGTTAAAAGCATTGATGACAGAGGTTTTGTGAAATTTACCAACATAGGCGGAATAGATACTAAAATTCTTTTGGCGCAAGAGGTTATCATTCACGGCAGTGAGGATGTTTACGGAGTTATTGGGGCAAAGCCTCCGCATCTTCTTAAACCTGAGGAGACAAAGAAGGCTGTCAAGATGGAGGATTTATATATAGATACCGGACTTTCAAAAGAGACTATATCAAAGCTGGTTTCAATAGGAGATGTTATAACGTTTAAGACTTATCCTTTTGAACTTAAGGGAAATAAACTAAGTTCAAAATGCCTTGATAACAGAGCCGGAGTTGCCGCTTTACTGGATATTATGGAGAGGCTGTCAAAACTCAGCCACAATGATGATGTGATATTTGTTGCTACATCACAGGAAGAGCTTGGCTTGAGTGGTGCAAAAATAGCCTCCTACAATATTAATCCGGATATGGCAATTGTTATCGATGCCTGTCATGGGGAAATTCCTGATGCTTCTAAAGACGAAACCTATGCTTTGGGTAAAGGACCTGCCATAGCAATAGGGCCGAACCTTCACAGAGCATACACCAATAAAATAATTGAGGTGGCAAAGGAAGAAAACATACCTTATCAGATTGATGTGGAACCGGGAAATACGGGAACTGAGGCTTGGGCAACCCAGGTGTCGAGGGCGGGAATTCCGTCATTGCTCATTTCCATTCCGGTAAAATATATGCATACTACTGTAGAGACTTTAAACATAAATGATATAAAGAATACAGGTAAACTGGTTTCAAGATTTGTTTCGGGATTGTAGTTTGTACCTTCTCTTTTTGTCTGATTTCCAAAGAGAAAGCATTAAGAGATGAATTAAGCGAGAAATTTTATTTATTGCTGAAATGGAGGAAGCAACGTGTACTTAAAAGAACTTACAGAATTAAATGGGGTTTCGGGAAATGAAGACGAAGTCAGGGAATTTATAAAAGAGCATATTAAGGGATTGGCCGATGAGATAAAAGTTGATTCGATGGGAAACCTTCTCGCCTTTAAGAAAGGCAAAAGCAAAAAACTCAAGGTAATGCTTTCAGCCCATATGGATGAAGTGGGATTTATGGTTACAGGTTTTGGCGATAGTGGTGTTATAAAATTTGCCACTGTTGGAGGTATTGATGAAAGAATACTTCCTGGCAAGAGAGTATTGGTTGGAGAAAAAAAGATTCCTGGGGTAATTGGCTCAAAACCTATTCATATGCAAGAAAAAGATGAACGGAATGCTAATGTGAAGTTAAAGAAAATGTATATAGATATTGGCACCGATAAAAAGGAAGAAACTGAGAAATTGGTGTCATTGGGAGATTATATTGCTTTTCACAGTCCATATACAGAATTTGGCGACGGGCTTGTAAAGGCAAAGGCTTTGGACGATAGAGTAGGCTGTGCAATACTTATGGAGGCACTGAAAGAAAGATATGAATTTGACTTGTATGCCTGCTTTACGGTTCAGGAAGAAGTAGGACTCAGAGGTTCCGAAGTTGCTGCCTATACTGTTAATCCCGACATTGCATTGGTGGTTGAGGGTACAACTTGTTCCGATGTACCTGGAGTGGAAAAGAGTGAGTATTCTACAGTCTTAGGTGAAGGGGCAGCCCTTACAATAATGGACCGTACATCGTATCCCGACAAGAATTTTGTTAATTATATATATGAGTTGGCACAACGAAACAAATTACCGGTACAATTTAAACAAACCAATACCGGAGGCAATGATGCGGGAAAAATTCAGATGAGCAGAAGCGGAGTAGTAACTGCTTCTATATCAGTACCTTGCAGGTACATTCATTCCCCGGTATCGGTTATGAGCAAAAAGGACTTTAACAGTTGCAAGGATATAGTAATAGCAGTTTTAAAAGACCTTGGAACAAGAGAAGAAGCTTATTGATAAAGTAAAAGAAATAGCTACGGAAATGCGAATAGGACATAAAACAGGAGGAATTATAAATGTTTGAGTTAATAAAAAGGTTGACACAATCTTTTGGTGTTTCAGGCAATGAAGAAGAAATAAGGGAGACTATCATTAATGAAATAAAGAATGATATACAGGAAATAAGAGTGGATACTTTGGGTAATCTTATTGCCACAAAACCGGGAAAAGGCAAAAAGATTATGGTGGCAGCACATATGGATGAAATTGGAGTGATGGCAACTTATATCGATGAAAAGGGATTTATAAGGTTTTCCAATATTGGAGGAGTTTCAGCCTTTGTTTCTTTGGGACAGAAAGTAAAGTTCAAAAATGGTACAGTGGGCGCTATTTTACGAGGATAAGCTGGATGATATGAAGAATTTAAAACTGTCAAAGATGTATATAGATATTGGTGCAAAGGATAAAAAAGAGGCTGAAAAATTAGTCCGTATTGGCGATGTTGCCTGCTTTGTGGGAGATACTGTAAGGCAGGGAGATATGGTTATATCCAAAGCAATTGACGATAGAAGCGGATGTGCTGTAATTGTTGAAGCTATAAAGCGTCTGCCCCAGACAGATAATGAGATATATTTTGTATTTACCGTTCAGGAGGAATTGGGACTTAGAGGGGCAAAAACAGCTGCTTACCAGTTGAAGCCCGATATTGCAATTGCAGTAGATGTCACTGCTACAGGAGATACTCCCGAGGCAAACCTTATGGAAGTAAAATGCGGAGGCGGACCTGCCATAAAGATAAAGGACAGATCAGTAATATGCCATCCTGAAGTTAAAAAATTATTGGAAGAATCGGCCAGGAATATAAATATACCGTATCAGTTTGAGGTACTTGAGTATGGCGGCAGTGACCCCGGTGCAATCCATATTTCAGCGGGAGGAGTTCCGTCGGGTGCAATTTCAATTCCCTGCAGATATCTTCACAGCCCGGTGGAAGCTGCAAGCCTTGAAGATATTGAAAATGCGGTAAAATTACTAATTGAAGCAATAAAATAAACCATTGGTGAATAAAAATATAATAGGCAATTTAAATTCGTTTTTACAGGAGGACAGAATTTTGAAAAAAGTTGCCTATTTATTTTTTGCTTTAATATTGCTTATGCTCTCTGGCTGTGTTGAAAATAAAAAAGATGTTTTGACAGAGCAATCAGAATCTTTATTTGTGACTGAAGATGAAGAAAACAATAACTATAACATGAATTACCGGTTAGACAGTGAAGAAAACGATACGGATTTTACCGAAAAGGATATATATGAAATAAATATGAAAAGGGATTTACTGTGCCTTATAATGGCCTATCCTGAATATGTATCGGGTTTTGAAAGAGGTACTGGAGATGAAGTATATGTAGTCATGAAATCCGGTGCAAAGATTTTGTATGACGATAAAATCCCTAAAACATATGAGCAGAAGCTGTCTAATGCAGATTTGCAAGATACACTGGAATTGCTTTATCCGCTGTCCGATATTTCAGAATTAATGGATGAGAACTATGACCCGGGCAGGATAAGGTGCTATAAATTTTTAAAAGAGGTCTACGGAGGTTCCCGCCAGGAGATAGAGAAAAGTTTGAAAGGGGTTAATATGGGCGGAAAGGTATGTCTGTTTAATGACAGAAATAATGCAGCTGAATCGTTAAAGAAGGCGGTAAAGCAAATAAGTACTGCAAGCGGTAATTTATCGGCAAATATTTTTCCGGTTAACGGTACATACAACTACCGTGTTATTGCAGGTACAAATCAATTAAGTCCGCACGCCTTCGGTATTGCAATAGATTTCAGAAGCGATAAAAGGGATTATTGGAAGTGGGCAAGCAGAGAATTGGGGCAGCAGAGATTGAATCAATATCCGAGAAAAGTTGTAAAAATTATGGAAGACAATAATTTTATATGGGGCGGAAAATGGGCACACTTTGACATTCTGCATTTTGAATACAGACCGGAACTTATCATAAAAGCCCGGTATTATGTTGAGGATTTTGAAAGGATAGACCCGTGGTACTATGGGTTTCCTTCGGAAGATGAAGCGGTTAAGGGCTATATTGAAACAATAGATAAAATATAGAACAAAGTATAAAATTGTATTTTACCAGCTGAGAATTATATCTACTACTAAAGATTTAAACACAGCGAAATATTCCCGGATTACGCTGTTGGGGAACACTAAAGTTTCTGTTTTGGAAGGTATTCCGTAAGGAATAAAGCCATTTACCGAGGCTAAAACCTTAGATCTTGCCATATGGAAATCACTTGTGACAACCAAAACTTTATAATCGCTTCTTCCGGTCATTTCATTGAGTATTTGCTTTGTATATTTGAAATTTTCCATGGTGCTGGTGGCTTTGGATTCAACTATAATTTTATCTTCAGGTATGCCATTTGCCACAAGATAGTTTTTCATGGCTTCGCCTTCGGAAATAGTTTCTCTGAGTCCTACTCCGCCAGTTACTATTACTTCCAAATCAGGATGTTCTTTTAGGAACAATATGCCTTGATCCAACCTATATTGCAGAGTTTTTGTTACTTGACCATTTTTTAATCCTCCACCGAGAATTATTACATAGTCCACATCGGTGTATGGGTCTGCATCAGCATTGGAAAAAATAAGTCCTACTACTACAACAAAAGATATTATAAATCCCCATACACATATTTTTATTGTCCTTCGCAAAATAGTATTTTGTATTTTTGACAAGCTGAATATTCCTTTTATTTTTAGCACGTTATATGTTATTAAAACAGTTCCGGCCAATAGAGGAAACAGTATACCGAAATTTACTCCTGTTTCGGCGATAATTAAAATAATTGTATCCAACACACCTATTATACCTAAGATTAAACCAATATATGTTATGGCTTTATCTATCCATTTTTTCATAAATAACTTCTACACTCCTATTTTTATAATCAAAACTGTATAAGCCACTATTGCGGCTATAGCAAAAATTTAAAATTAATTTCTGGCTCTTTTAAAATGCGCATCGAAAAATATTTGTCAATATGCTTTACAATAAACCTATAATACATTATAAATTAAAATTACTTATAATGCGACTACGTTTCAACTATTTTATAAAAATTTAATAGAAATATTATATTGGCAAAGGAAAAATAAAAAAGGAGTTTTTGGATATAACAGCGAATAAAACAGGTAGACAGGAATTTTTCGTAATCCGGCAAAGGTCTGAGTATTATTCCCATGTTTTGTTAACTTAATTTATCGATAAAATTTGGAGGTGCTTATATGAAAATAACATTTTTAGGTGCAGCAAAAACTGTTACCGGTTCATGCTGTCTGGTTGAAACCCAGAATACGAAGTTTTTGGTTGATTGTGGCTTGTTTCAGGGATAGGCAAAGGAAGAAGCATTGAATTCGGAAGCACTTCCATTAAATCCGGCTGAATTGGACTATATATTTTTGACCCATGCTCATATTGACCACAGTGGAAAGATACCTAAAATTTGCAAAGACGGTTTTAAGGGAGAGATATATGCAACTAAAGCAACGGTAGAACTATGTGAGATAATGCTTCCCGACTGCGGTCATATACAGGAGTCTGAAAACGAGTGGAAGAATAAAAAAAGGCTTAGGGCAGGAAAACCTCCATTAGAGCCTATTTATACTTATCAGGATGCATTGGATTGTATGAAGTTTTTTAAAAAAGTCAGGTATGGAGAAGCAATAAAAATTAACGACGAAATCAAAGTACGTTTTAATGATGCCGGCCATATACTTGGGTCTGCAATTATCGAATTCTGGATTATGGAAAAGGGTAAGGAAACCAAAATTGTATTTTCCGGAGACTTGGGCAATAGAGATATGCCAATAATTAGAGACCCATCTATAATAGAAAGTGCAGATTATCTTGTGATTGAATCCACTTACGGAAACAGAATTCACGACAATAAAACCGATAAATTTGAATATTTCGTCGATATCATAAACGAAACAATAGATAAAGGCGGAAATGTAGTCATACCGTCCTTTGCTGTCGGCAGAACCCAGGAAGTGATATATGAACTTAATAAGGAAAAGGAATCCTTCGATGGCAAACTGAAAAAACTGTTCAGTATTCCTGTTTTTGTAGACAGTCCGTTGGCTATATCGGCCACAGAGGTTTTTAGGAATAACCTTGATTGTTACGATGAAGAGGCCAGAGAGTACATAAACAATGGGGACAACCCCTTGGATTTTCCGGGACTTCAATTTACCAGGACACCGGAAGAGTCAAAGGCTCTAAACGAGAGAAGCGGCAGTGCCATAATAATTTCTGCCAGTGGAATGTGTGAAGCAGGAAGGATTAAGCATCATCTTAAACACAATTTGTGGCGTAAAGAATCCACTATATTGTTTGTAGGGTATCAGGCTCAGGGAACATTAGGCCGGAAATTGATAGACGGTGCTAAAAAAGTAAAGATATTTGGAGAAGAAATATCTGTAAACGCACGTATAGAAATGATAGAAGGCTTTTCTGGACATGCGGATAAGGACGGGTTGCTCAATTGGATACAGGCATTTTATAAGAAACCTTCAAAGATATTTATTGTACATGGCGAAGAGGAATCAATGACTAGCTTTGCCAGAGAAATTAATGATAGATTTAACATCGATACGATTATACCTGAAAAAGGTGAGAGTTTTGTAATTACCGGTGATAAGGTAATTGAGTCGGCTGAAATGATAAAATCGGAAATTTCCTTTAAACGACTTGCCATAATTGATTTGTTGGAGACTTTGAAGGAAGAAATTGATGAGCTTTCAGATATTATAATAAATGATTTGAAGAATGAAAAATCGGATGTTGAAGTGGATGAATTGAGAGTAAAACTTAAGTGTATAGAGAAGTCCATAGTTGATGTTTTAAAGTAGAAACTTTATTTTAAAATGCCCGATGCTCTTTTTATGAGTATCGGGTATTTTAATAATTACATCAGTTAATTTTTTATTTAAAAAGGATTGTGTACGTATCTTCTAGCCCTGAAAACTTACAAGGGATTTGAATAGGTTGATACTAGAGAACTGTTGTTATAGCACAATGTATCCTCTTTTATGTTTTCTGCTATTTAACTGGATGGCGACATGGGCGGTAATCAGTAGATCGACAATAATTTTTAATGTTTAAGCTAAGGATAAAATTTATAATTAAAAATTCTCTAAAAAACTTTACTATATAATTATACCATGATCCATAAGATATGATATACTAAACTGGAAAATGTAGGGCGATAACGTTAAGATAATTCCGATTGATTGAATACGAAAAGTAAGTTTGACAAACAAAATATTGGCAATTTGGTCAATAATCTGAGATAATAAATAAAATAACAAAGGATGGCAGAAAAAATTCTTATTTACTGAGCCGGGCGTATTTCCAATAAAATTGGGAGGAAAAGTTATGACTATAGAAGAACAATTCAATTTGATTGCTAAAGAGTATGATTGTAATCGTAGAAAGTTTATTCCTTGCTTTGATGATTATTATGAAAACACTACCAAATTGATTATTTCCAATATCAATACACCGAGGCGCGTATTGGATCTGGGAGCCGGAACAGGATTACTTACATATTATTGGTATAAGGAGTGTCAATCAGCGGAGTATGTATTAGTTGATATTGCCGATGAAATGCTGGAAATTTCAAGAAAAAGATTTGCCGGAATTGATAGAATACAACATAGAATATTAGATTATACAAAAGAGCTTCCAGAGGGGGATTTTGATGCCATCATTTCAGCATTATCAATCCACCATTTAGAAGATATGCAAAAAGAAGAATTGTTCAGGAACATCTATAATAAGCTGCCAAAAGGTGGAGTGTTCGTTAATTATGATCAGTTTTGTGCAGGAGCAGCTAATATGAATAAGTGGTTTAATTCATATTGGGAGAATCAATTATATAACAGCGGGTTAACGGAGCGTGATATTGAACTGTGGAAGGAACGCAGAAAATTAGATAGGGAATGCTCGGTTGAAACGGAGATTGAGATGTTATATAGATGTAATTTTTCAGAGGTGAAATGCTTGTATTCATATCATAAATTTTCTGTAATTGCTGCTATTAAATAATAGTGAATTTGTTATTTGGCTTAAATTGCCTATCATAAATACTACCCAATTTTAATTACTCAGGTGATGAGATTTTGCAGCGTCATAACGGCGAATGAATGGATGCAAAAAACACACAGAACATATAAAAACATGGAGGTGCAGAATGATGGAATATAGCACTATTCAGTACAGACAGGTGAAAGACGGCATAGGGTTGATTACCTTAAATCGCCCTGAAAAACGAAATGCTATAAACATTCAGATGAGAATTGAGATCTCTGATTGTTTATGTGAATTGGAGCAGTCATCAGATATAAATGTTGTAATATTTACCGGAGCAGGCAGTTCATTTTCAGCCGGGTTCGATTTAAATGAGTTTAATAATCCTTCTATATTTGATGAACTTTTTGAATCTTCCTCAAAATATCACAGGGACATTTGGAAATTTTCAAAGCCAACGATTGCTGCTATAAATGGGGCGGCAATGGGTGGTGGATTTGATTTGGCAACCCTTTGTGATATACGGATATGTTCCGATTCTGCAACATTTGGGCATCCCGAAGTAAAATTTGGTGCACCTCCGCTTTATACTCCTCTAAGGTGGATAGTTAAAGACGGTATTGCACGAGAACTCTGCCTGACAGGCCGTAAAATTGATGCAAAAGAGGCATTGCGAATTGGATTGGTGAGCGAAATTACAAATAGTTCTGAACTATTACAGCGTGCAATTGAAATCGGTGAAACCATTTTGGAAGCTCCGTCAGATACAATAAAATATATAAAGTCGTATTTTATAAGTAATACTGAAAAAGGATTTGAAGAATCTTTCCTTATTGTGCATGATAAGGCGTTTCAAGAAATTTTACTGCCAAAAGCTAAGAATGGGTTTTCACAGCAAAATGGTATGAAATGAATAGTTTATTTACTTACAAGTACTTTACCTATTTAAATAAATAATAAAACAATATAGAGAGGTAGTCATGAATCATAAGGGTACAAAGACAATAGAAACCAAACGATTGATTCTGCGAAAATTTACTAAGGATGATATCTGTTTTGCATATAAAAACTGGACATCGGATGAAGCCGTCACCAAGTATCTTCGTTGGGCAACCCACAAAGATATATCTGTAACTGAAAGAGTCACAAATGAATGGATTGCATCTTATGAAAACCCTGCCTTTTATCAATGGGCAATCGAGCTGAAAAGTATTGGTGAACCCATTGGAAGTATTTCTGTTGTGGAGATGAAAGAAAATCTTGATATAGTACATATAGGCTATTGTATCGGCAGGAAATGGTGGCATCAAGGAATTACCAGTGAAGCATTTAGTGCTATTATACCGTTTCTGTTTGAAGAGGTGGGAGTTAATAGAATCGAAGCACAGCATGATCACAATAATCCCCAATCCGGCAATGTTATGAAGAAATGCGGATTAAAATAAGAAGGAACATTTCGACAGGCTGATTACAACAATCAGGGAATTGTTGACTCATGCATGTACAGCTTGCTCCGGGATGAGTATTTTAGCCGAAAATAAAATCCGACGATTGGGATAGATATCTATCTGATAAAAGAAATATGAGGGGATACGGAAAGGCTAAAAACATGGATAGTATAAGGATTTTTTTTAAGATCATAATGTGTTCTTAATAGTGGAATTTGGATGCAATTTTATTATGCAAACAATAAGCTATTCATTTTACAAAAACGCAAAAAAGATGACAGATATTTCTTGTGTTCCGCAATTTATTCAGTTTAATGATACCTTGACCGGTTATGGCAATAATCTTGAGTCGAAAAATATCAATAAGATTATATTGTTCTTTGGCGGTTCTAACTATATTGCATATAATTCGGTTGGTAAAAATTCCTCAAAATTTGATTACCCTTTTATTTCAGTAGATTATTACGGAACTCAGGATAGCAGAGGTAAAATGAATTTAAAAACGATGAAGAAATCCGCGGAAGATCTATATGAATGGGCAAGGAATCACTATCCCGACAGTGAGATTATAATAATGGGACATAGTTATGGAGCAGGAATGGCAACATATCTGACAAGTGTCCGAGAATGTTACTCTTTGGTCATTGCTGCAGGGTACAGAGATATTTCAGATTTATATAATAAAATCATTCCCGTATTCTGGGGACCATTAAAGGTATTTATATCAAATAATATACGCACTTCGGAATATGCTGAAAAAGTAGAATGTCCGGTTTATATTATTGGATCTTCCGGTGATGAAGTTTTGAGTTTTTCTTTACAAGAAAAGCTTTCATGCAGTTTCAAAAATCCGAAAATAAAAATATTTGATAACATTGCTCATGAAGATTATTTTTACTCGGATGAGGTAATTAATTTTATAAACCAGGTAATAGGATAATGAAAAGGACTATAGTATGTTTACGTGTAAGGAAATTAAAAATAGACTTTTAGATATCAATTCTATTGTGATATATGGATATGTTCCGATTCTGCAACGTTAGGTTATCCTGAAGTTAAATTTGGCGCACCTTAGCTTTATACTCCTCTAAGGTAGATAGTTAGAGACGGTATAGCGCGAGAACTTTGCCTAACAGGTTGTAAAATTGATGCAAAAGAGGCATTGCGTATTGGATTAGTGAGCGAAATTACAAATAGTTCTGACTTATCTATCGACTCGACTCATGTGGAGTGCGTCACATTGATGTGTGCGTCCAGCGAAGCTGGCAGATGCTAACAGGTGAAAGTCCTGTAGTGGTAAAGGTAGGGCAGCCACTTAGTCAGTAACCAGCGTATGAAGTAATTTGTGCGTTGAAGCGTTAC
>Ga0116169_1002740_pt1 | contig 12544 bp, 9 predicted proteins | sample AD_UKC130_MetaG_FD_89796 | JGI IMG/M metagenome (GOLD analysis project Ga0116169, IMG submission 89796) | Active sludge microbial communities of municipal wastewater-treating anaerobic digesters from Canada - AD_UKC130_MetaG | ecosystem: Engineered > Bioreactor > Anaerobic > Digestate | place...
ATTTATAAAGTTATGGCAAGAAGAATATCATTAAAATTTGCAAGTATTTTATTGGCCGGTGCTTTTTTAATAGGCTGTACCGGCGGTTCACATTCGCAAGAAGAGACGAACAAGGCGGTTCAACCCATCCGCACGGCAGTACCCGAACGACCTGCGGGTCAGAAGCACGTGCTGGGACTAAGGGCGCCGAAGCTGGACACGGTCCGTGTAGGCTTCATCGGGTTGGGTATGCGCGGTCCGGGCGCCGTGGAGCGATTCACCCACATCCCGGGCGTACAGATCGTAGCCTTGTGCGACAAACATGCCGACCGGGTGGAGAAGTCGCAAAAGATATTGGATAAGGCGGGATTACCTGCGGCAGCCTCCTACAGCGGGAGCGAAGAGGCGTGGAAAGAACTTTGCCAAAGGGACGACATCGACCTGGTTTACATTGCCACGGACTGGAAGCGCCATGCGGAGATGATGCTCTATGCGATGGAACAGGGCAAACACGTAGCCTGCGAAGTACCGGCTGCCATGACTCTGGACGAGATATGGGAGGTGGTTGACACGGCCGAGCGTACGCAGAAACACTGCATGATGCTGGAGAACTGCGTGTACGACTTTTTCGAGTTGACGACGCTGAACATGGCTCAGCAGGGACTTTTCGGCGAGATTCTTCATGTACAAGGCGGCTATCTTCACAATCTGGAAGATTTTTGGGATTATTACGAAGGCGACTGGCGCATGCAGTACAACAAGGCGCACCGCGGGGATGTTTATCCCACGCACGGTTTCGGTCCTGCCTGTCAGCTGCTGGACATTCACCGCGGCGATCGGTTGGATTATTTGGTATCGATGGACACCAAGCCGGTAAACATTCCGGAGTATCTGATCGAGAAAAGGGGAATGGATCGAGAAGAGGCCTACGATTTCCGCAACGGGGAGCACACGATGACGATGGTTCGTACGGGCAAAGAGAAGACCATTCTGATTCGTCACGACGTCTCCTCTCCGCGACCCTATTCTCGTGAATACGAGGTAACGGGGACGAAAGGTTTTGCCCAGAAATACCCGCGAGAAGGTTATGCTTTTCGGAGCGATTCTCCGGTGGATGCGGGAGTGATGCCCGATCACGAAAACCTGAGCGGACACGGTTTTGTTTCGGACGCGGCAAAGAAGGCGTTGATGGCTACCTACAAACACCCGATACACAAGGAACTGGAAGAGCAGGCCAAGCAGGTAGGCGGACACGGCGGGATGGATTTCATCATGGATTACCGTTTGGTGTACTGTCTGCGCAACGGTTTGCCGTTGGACATGGACGTATACGATTTGGCCGAGTGGTGCTGTTTGGTGCCGTTGAGCGAAATTTCGTTGGATAACGGGTCGGCACCGGTAGCGGTACCCGATTTCACGCGAGGACATTGGAACGATGTTCAGGGATACCGTCACGCATTCGCCGAATAAAAGTTCAGTCAAAAATAAAGCAGTAAAAAGTCATTTTTATTTATGAAAGGAGGGGTGTCTCGTATGGGGCATCCTCTTTTTTTTCCTAAACGTTCGTTTGATGGCAAAAGGTGCATTTCGCATTGCTTCTGGTAAAATGGGTGTGAAATATTGAGAATTTGTATAAATTTGTTCGCGAAATCATGAGTAAACATTTTTTCTATTATTTATGTATTTAAAATATTACTCCGTAACCAATTTGCCTATGTAGTTTAGTAGCTGTATACTTATTGAAGCAGCTGCATTATTGGAAATTGAAAAAATATATTGAAAATGAAAAAAGTACTTCTTTTTGCGATGATCTTTGCATGTTATCATGTTGTGGCTCAGCATACCGTTACAGTTAGCATGTTAGAAAACGAGTATTGGTGGGGTGGGGTGGTTGCCTATGGTTCCCGCATGCCGTATATTCAACCCATTGAAGAATTCGATTTAGCCCGGCAGAATAATAACAATCAGGTAGTTCCGCTGCTACTTTCCAATAAAGGCCGCTATATGTGGAGCGATTATCCGTTTAAATTTTCGGTATCGGGAAAGGAGATTTTCATTCATTCCGATTACGAGGATATTGCGGTGCAAACAGCCGGTTCTACGCTTCGGGATGCTTACAGAGAAGCGAGCCAAAAGCATTTTCCTCCCAGCGGACAATTGCCCGATACGCTGTTTTTTACCCGTCCGCAGTACAACACATGGATCGAATTGATGTATAATCAAAATCAGGAAGATGTGCTCAAGTATGCGCAAGGGATTGTAGATAACGGATTTCCGGCCGGAATCCTGATGATTGACGATAACTGGCAAAAATATTACGGGAATTTCGAATTTAAACCCGATAAATTTCCCGATCCAAAAGCAATGGTTGACAAGCTGCACGATATGGGGTTCAAAGTCATGCTGTGGGTTTGTCCTTTTGTTTCAGCGGATAGTCCTGAATACCGTATGTTGAATTCGAAGGGTTATCTTCTTAAAAGCAAAAACGGTAAACCGGCCATTATCAACTGGTGGAACGGACAAAGCGCATGCTACGACTTCACTCATCCGGATGCTGCGGCATATTTTGTATCGCAATTGAAGGACGTGCAAAAGCAGTATGGTATCGACGGCTTCAAATTCGACGCCGGCGACAACGGTTTTTATGCAAGTAGCGATTTGGTGAGTTACAAGAAAGATGCTATTTCGGTAGATCATACGCTTGCTTGGGCAAAAATAGGGCTGCAATTTCCGTTTAACGAATACCGTGCTTGCTGGAAAATGGGTGGTGAAGCGCTGGTTCAGCGTCTGGGAGATAAGGACTATTCATGGGAGGCTGTCAGGTTGCTAATTCCGGAGATGACAGCCGCAGGATTACTCGGCTATGCCTATACTTGTCCCGATATGATTGGTGGAGGTCAGTTTCAATCGTTTTTGAATGTGGATGAAAAGAAATTCAACCAGGCATTGATCGTGCGTTCTGCCCAGGTACATGCGTTGATGCCGATGATGCAGTTTTCTGTGGCTCCGTGGCGTATTCTAAACGAGGAAAACTTGGGCATTGTGAAAAATATGGCGCTATTGCATGAGGAATTTGCTCCTTATATCATGGCTTGTGCAAGGGCATCGGCAAAAACAGGAGAACCGATTGTTCGCCATATGGAATATGCGTTTCCCGGCGAAGGTTTTGCCGAGTGCAAAGATCAGTATATGTTGGGCAATCGTTATTTGATTGCGCCGGTTGTCTCAAAAGAAAATACCCGTGCCGTCAAACTTCCAAAAGGAAAATGGAAAGACGATACGGGTAAAATTTACAAAGGAGGTAAAACATTCACTATCGATGTTCCTTTAAATCGTTTGCTCTATTTTGAGCGATTGAAATAAAGGCCATTATTTTTTTGGTTTCAGCATGATCCCCAGCTCATCCAATTGTTCTTGTTCAACGGGAGCGGGAGCATTCAGCATAACGTCGCGCCCCATATTGTTTTTGGGAAAGGCAATGCAGTCGCGTATGCTATCCAGGCCGGCGAATAACGATACGAGTCGATCCAGTCCGAAAGCTATACCCCCGTGAGGTGGAGCACCATAGCGAAAAGCATTCATAAGAAACCCAAATTGTTTTTCAGCTCGTTCCTCAGTGAACCCGAGAACGGAAAATATTTTTTTCTGCAATTGACTGTCGTGTATACGGATAGAACCACCCCCGACTTCCACACCGTTGATCACAATGTCATATGCATTGGCACGAACGGCATCGGGATGGGTATCGAGCAGTGGAATATCTCCGGGTTTGGGAGAAGTAAAAGGGTGATGTCTGGCAAAGTAACGGTTCAACTCTTCATCTTTTTCCAATAACGGAAAATCGACAACCCACAAACATTTATAATCCGATTTGTTTCTTAATCCCAATCGTGAACCCATTTCCAAACGAAGTTCGGACAACTGTTTTTGCGTTTTTTCTGTTTCCCCTGCCAATATAAGAAGCAAATCGCCGGGTTTGGCCTGACATCGTTCCAGCCATTTTTTCAGATCTTCTTCATTGTAAAACTTATCAACGGACGATTTGATGGTGCCGTCTTCGTTATACCGCACATAAATCAAGCCCTTCGCTCCAATTTGCGGGCGTTTCACAAAATCGGTCAGTTCGTCTAACTGCTTGCGCGTGTAATTCGCACAACCTTCAACACAGATGGCACCCACATATTCCGATGCATCGAAAATACCAAAACCGTGCCCTTCTGTCAAATCTTTCATTTCCACGAGTTTCATATCGAAACGGATATCGGGTTTATCCGATCCATAGTATTTCATGGCATCGGCGTAACTCATTCTCGGAAAATCGGGCAGGTCGATACCTTTAATGGTTTTGAACAAATGTTTTGTCAGCCCTTCAAACATGTTCAAAACATCGTCGCGATGAACAAAAGACATCTCGCAATCGATTTGTGTAAATTCGGGTTGACGGTCTGCCCTAAGGTCTTCGTCGCGAAAACACTTTACAATTTGGAAGTATCTGTCGAATCCGGCAACCATGAGCAGCTGTTTGAGCAGCTGTGGCGATTGCGGAAGGGCATAGAATTCACCCGGATTCATGCGTGAAGGCACAATAAAATCGCGCGCTCCTTCCGGCGTCGAGGCAATGAGAGCCGGAGTTTCCACTTCCAGAAAATGCCTTTCGTCCAGATATCGGCGGGTTTCGAGTGCCATTTGGTGACGAAGTTCCAGATTTTTACGCACCGCATTACGGCGTAAATCGAGGTAGCGGTATTTCATACGCAAATCATCTCCTCCATCTGTATCGTCTTCAATGGTAAAAGGAGGCATATCGGAAGAATTCAGTACATTGAGTTTCGAAACGATAATTTCGATATCGCCGGTAGGAATATGAGGATTTTTAGAGGAACGCTCGGTCACCGTGCCAACGACCTGCACCACCCATTCACGTCCCAGTTTGTTGGCTTTTTCAAAAAGATCGGGGTTGACTTCTTCATTAAATGATAATTGGGTAATCCCGTATCGGTCGCGCAGATCGATAAACGTTATTCCACCCATTTTACGAATTTTGTGTACCCATCCTGCCAACGTAACTTCTTCATTTACATTCAACAGGTTCAATTCTCCGCACGTTTTATTTCTATACATATTACCAAGCTTTTGCTTTTTCATTTAAAAGTGCAAATTTACATGATAATTTTCAATTTGCACAAAGACCTCTAAACAATCCTTCTTCTGTGAAGATTATCCCGTTTTATTAGCTCATTTTGCTCATTTCGATGGATCGGTTTTTGGCAGCTTCCAGTACTCCCTCAATCAGCCGGTCCATTTGATGTTCGTAGAAATAGTTCAACCCGGCCTCTGTGGTTCCGCCTTTGCTGGTGACGTTGCGGATGAGTTCCTCGATGCTGCAACGGGAACAATTTTCGGAAAAATAGCTCAACGTCCCTTCTGTCAGTTGCAACAATAATTCGTCAATTTCAGACTCAGGAAGGTTAAATTCGCGTATTTTGTTTCTGAAAACGTTGAGGAAAGCCAGAATAAAGGCGGGTCCGCTGCCAAAAACAGAAGTAAATAAATCGAAATTGTTCTCGTCGATTTTAACCACCTTCCCCAGTTTTGTCAGCACCCGGTATATTTCGTTTACCTTTTCATTATTTGGATGGTGGGTGGCGAATGCCGTTACCGATTTTTTGTATGCAATGGCTAGGTTGGGCATGATGCGCACAATGGGTTGATCTTTTCCGAGAAAATTTTCGATAAATGCGATGCTTTTCCCGGCAACAGGGGAGACAATAATTTTTCCTTCTCGCCGAAGCGGTCGAAGTTGTTCTAAAACCCCCACCACATCTTGCGGCTTAACGGTTAAAAAGATGACATCGGCAAAAGCCGACAATTCTTCCAATTGAAGAAAGGGGAGTTCAACATTTTTTTGAATTTGGTCAAAATAGGCAAAACGAAGGTTTTCTTCGTTTTTAAGGCCTTGGTAGATGGCTGTAGCCAGATTGCCAAAGCCGATAAATCCGTAGTTCATTTTATTTTTTGAATTTAGTGAAAGGAATCGTGTTATTTAACGCATTGATAAGGTAATTGGGACGTTGGCCATTCACAATCCACATTTCTACGTTATTCGCCATGCAGATTTCAGCAGCATGGATTTTGGACGACATGCCGCCTGTTCCCAGCGTAGATTCTTTTTCTTCGACACAGTCTCGGATGGATTCCAAGTCGGAAACATGAGTGATGAGTTTGGCATCGGGATGAAGATGCGGATTGCAGTTGAAAATCCCGTCGATATCCGATACAAGAATCAACAGATCGGCATTCAGTATTACGGCAACCAGTGCTGAAAGTTTGTCGTTGTCGCCCAATACAATCTCTTCAATAGAAACCGTATCGTTTTCGTTTACGATGGGAATGTAATCGGCTTTCCAGAGTTTATGAATCGTATTTTTGGTGTTTTCTTTTGCCGTCGGATTTTCAAAATCGCGATAAGTCAATAGAATTTGGGCGATATTCAGGCCAAAACTGCTAAAGACCGAATCGTATAACTCCATGAGCCGTGTTTGTCCAATGGCCGCCATTGCCTGCTTGGAATCCACATGTTTGTTGTACCCGTTGATTTCCACAAATTGGCGGGCGGTAGCAATGGCACCCGAAGAAACAATCACGATATCGTATTCGTTCTTGAGCTCTACGATTTGCCTGGCCAGGTTTTCAATGACAGCAAACGATATGCGGTTTGTCCCTGCCGTAAGGGTAGATGTTCCGATTTTTACAATTAATTTTTTCTTCATATACAGCAAAATCAATTTATTCGCGAATATGTCCGTTTCCGTAAACGAACCACTTGTTGGTCACCAGCTGCTCGGCTCCGATAGGACCACGAAAATGCAGTTTCTGTGTGCTGATGGCAATTTCTGCTCCCAAACCAAACTCCCCGCCGTCGGTAAACCGTGTGGAAGCATTGTGGTAAACGGCGGCACAATCTACCTCCTGCATGAAATGGGTTGCCTGCGAAAATTCGTTCGTGACAATCGTTGCTGAATGCTTGCCTGAATAGGTATTGATCAACCGGATGGCTTCTGTGATATCGGGTACAAGGGAGAGAAAAATTTTAGGTGCAAGAAACTCTTCATAAAGCACCTTTTCGTCGTTGACTTCAACAATCTCCTCATGTAAGCCGCAAACGGATGAATTGCCCAAAACTTCAATTCCATTGGATTTTAAGGCCGATACGAGTTGATTGATTTTTTCTTGAATATTTGGCAAGTTTTCGTCGATCAATACTTTATCCAATGCGTTGCACACGCTAATTCGTTTTTTTCCATTGAGGATAATTCGGATGCCCATCTCAAAATTGCAGTTTTTATCCACATAGAGAAAATTGTTTCCACGTCCGCTAATGATGGTAGGAATGGTGGTATTTTCTTGGATAAAACGAATTAGATTTTCTCCGCCGCGAGGAATAATCAGATCCACATGATGCGTATTTTCTTTGATTAACCGCTGTGTTTCTTCGCGGGTTAAATGAAGATATTGAACATAATGAGTATCGATGTCGGTTTTATCCAATGCTTGCTGCCAAAGTTGCGTCAAGAAAGAATTGGTGTGATACGACTCTTTTCCGCCTTTCAACAGAATTCGGTTTCCTGCCTTGAAAGCCGTTGCTGCTGCTTCGATGGTCACGTCGGGGCGCGATTCATAGATAATGAGGATGGTCCCGAAAGGTACGGTCCGGTTTTCAATTTGCAGTCCGTCTTCTCGAGTGAAAGTATACAGAGTTTTCCCTTCGGGATCGTTCAAACTTGCTACTTGTGTTAGCGAGCGAATCATTCCATCGATCTTTTTCTCGTCCACTTTTAACCGGTCTTTCATTGCCTCGTCCATTTCGGGATAATCGGCCATGTCTCGAAGATTGGCTTCAATAATTTGTGCCCGGTTTTGTCGTAACAGATCAGCTAATGAAGTAAGTACTCTGTTTTTCTTTGAAGTTTGTAACATAAATACAATATAATGTTAATTTGTGCTGCAAAGGTAGCAATTTATTGCCAAAATAGGTGATAATCATACTAAATATAACCTGCCGATTGTGGCGAACTTTTGTTTTTTGATATGTGTTATAAACATACAATAAGTAGAGAAAAATAAGAAAAACTAATTTTATGGCTCATCCTACTCACCATAATGAAAGTGAAGAGAACATCCGGACGGCATTTTTTCTCAATCTGTGTTTTACCATAATCGAATTTGTCGGTGGATTTTTAACAAACAGTATGGCCATTCTTTCGGATGCCGTGCATGATTTGGGCGACAGCTTTTCGGTGGGGCTGTCGTGGTATTTTCAGCGATTGGCGAAAAAAGGTCGCGATGAGGAATACACCTATGGATACAAGCGGTTTTCGCTTCTTGGGGCAATCATTAATTCGCTTATTCTGGTTGTAGGAAGTGTCGTGATTCTGTTTAATGCTGTTCCACGCTTGTTTCATCCGGAACAACCCGATTCGGGAGGGATGTTGATTTTGGCAGTGCTGGGTGTTACAATTAACGGCGCGGCGGTGCTCAGGCTTAAGCGTGGATATTCTCTCAACGAACGGGTAATTTCGCTTCACTTGTTGGAAGATGTACTCGGTTGGGCTGCCATCCTTATTGGGGCTTTAGTGATGCATTTTGTAGATGTTCCGGTTCTCGATCCTGTTTTGTCGATCGCAATCACTCTTTATGTGTTGTTTCACGTATATAGTAATATCAAGGAGAGTTTGCATATTATTTTACAGGGAGCCCCTATCGACATAAAAATCGATGAAATCAAAAAAGAAATATTGTCGCTGGACAATGTGGACAGCGTGCACGATTTGCATATTTGGTCGGCAGACGGCGAATACAATGTGATGACGGTGCATGTGGTATTGAAACGTGCGTTGCCGATGAACGAATTACAACGGTTGAAAAATAAGATTCGCGAAAAAATGCAAGCAATGAAAGTGCAACATTCCACCATCGAGTTCGAAATTTCGGGTGAAAATTGCGAGATGGAGGAATGTTGCTGAAATCACATGGTTTATTTTTTGGGCTGATTGGTCATATAAAACACCAGAGATGCACCATCCATAATGTCTTTGTAACTGATGGTTTGCTTCTCGTAGGGTTTGCCGTTTAGCTCGATTTTTTCTACATACTTATTGTCCTCGGAAATATTTTTAGCTTCCATAGAAAATACTTTTCCGTTGCCGACATCGATTTTGGCTGCCGGAATTTGCGGAGCGCCAATCACGAATTCACCGCTTACCGGATTTACCGGATAAAATCCAAGCGATGAAAGGATATACCAAGCCGACATTTGTCCGCAATCGTCGTTACCGATCAATCCGTCGGGCAGATTCTTGTAAAAATCGGTACAAATTTGGCGAACCAGTTCCTGTGTTTTGTACGATTGACCTAAATAGGTATAAAGATAAGCAATATGATGGCTGGGTTCGTTGCCATGAGCATATTGTCCTATCAGTCCGGTTACGTCGGAAAGCGTATTTTTCGATTTTGCTGTGGTAAAAAACAACGAATCCAACCGTTCTGCAGCTTTCTTGTCATCGCCCATCAATGCCAGCAGTCCGGGAATATCCTGAAGCACATGCCAGGTATATTGTGCGGCATTTCCTTCGGTATAATCGCCACCCACACTCGAATCGCCGTGTGCCAATTCAAACGGGTCAAAAGGCGTGCGCCAGTTGCCTTTGCTGTCGCGACCCCGCATATAGTTTGTGGTGGTGTCAAACAGATTCTTGTAGTATTCGGCACGTTTTTGAAAATGTTTGGTATCTTTTTCCTTTCCGAGTTTTTCGGCCATTAAACCGGCACAATAATCATCGAATCCCGATTCCAGTGTACGCGAAACCGATTCCACTGTCACCAAATCGAAAGGATAATAACCGTATTTGTCATAAATCGTCCAGTCAGATTTCGGGTGATTCAGCATAAGCGATTTTTTTACTTCGTTATACGCACGTTCGGCATCAAATCCTTCGAATCCTTTCAAATAAGCATCAACAATCATCGGAACCGAGTGATTGGCAATCATGGTGTAGGTTTCTTGTCCCCATAATGCCCAGATGGGCAGATGCCACTGTTGTTCACTGTAATCGAGCATGGAATTGACAAAGTCGGGGATCAGCTCCGGACTGATGATGGTGTACAGCGGATAAGCTGCACGGAAAATATCCCACTGCGACCAGGTTGAATAATATTTCCCGCCCGACGATTGCGATACTTCTCTTCGGGGACCGATGTATTTCCCGTCCACGTCGGCAATGTTGTTGGGTTGAATAAACAAATGATACATTGCGGTATAGAAATTATTTTTTTGCGCATCCGTTCCCTCTATTTGAACACGGGAGAGGTATTTGTTCCATTCGCTTTTTGCATTTTGCCGAACGGCGTCAAAATCCCACCCCGGAACTTCGGCTTTCAAGTTTGCTTTTGCACCTTCCACACTAGCTGAAGACAAGGCGATCTTCATGTTGAGCGTCGTGTCGTTTTGCATATCGAAAGTGAGAATATAACGCGGAGCTTTTTCGCGCGGGTCGCGTTTGGGGAGTTCCTCTTTTGCGATGATAGGTTTGTCGAATTTGATTACGAAGTAATACACACGATCAACCCATTCTCTACGGCGAGTGTAACCCGAAATAGTTTTGTCGTTCTCGAATTTTACTTCATTTTCGAGCACATGAGTATGTATTTTGTCTTCTGTCCATACCAATCCGCTTTGAAAGTCGGCCAATACGTTGGCAGCTTTATCTTTGCCAAACGTATATTTATGAAAAGCCACGTGTGGAGCGGCAGTAATCTCTACATGCACGTCGTTGTCGGTCAATTTTACCGTATAATATCCCGGCGAAGCGTCCTCGCTTACCAAATCGTATTTGCTTCGCAGATCTTCGCGTTTATCTCCGGAAAAAGGTTGGATAAGCAAATCACCGAGATCAATACAGCCTGTGCCGTTTAATCGGGTTTGCGAAAAGCCGTTGATAAGCGAATCGCCATAGACGTATCCGGCGCAGTATTCCCATAAGAAGTTGCCGGTTTCGGGACCTGCCTGAATCATGCCCAGCGGATAAGTTGCTCCGGGAAAGGTGTGGCCGGTGTACGCTGTTCCGATAAACGGATCTACATACTGCGTATAATCGGTTTCTTCTGCGATCGACTGTTTCTTTTGTGTACAGCCCACCAGGATGGAGAGGAATAATAGAATAGATAAGGATGCTTTTTTCATATCATAAGAATTTTATGGATGTGCTTAATCATTTATTTTTTGTTCAGTTGTTTCAATACAGTTTACTTCCGTTTTTCAGCCGGTGGTTGGGGTTGATCCGAAATTCGCATGGAAGCCCACACCAGATAGCCGCACAAGAGGATATACATGCCCAAGCCCAACCATTGGGCACCGGCACTTTCGGCCCATGCATCGTTTCGTAGATCTGCTCCGGCAAATTTGATGGCTGCACTCACTACACCCATTAATGCTCCTCCGGCAATAAATCCCGATGCCAGCAAGGTGCCTTTTTCTTTTCGTGCTGTATTGAGTGCTTGATTTTTGCTGCGTGAAGAAACATACCAGCTGATGAAGCCACCGATCAGCAAGGGGATATTCAGTTCGAAAGGGATAAACATACCTAAGGCAAATGCCAGTGCCGGTATCTTAAATATTGTCAGAACAATGGCAATTAATGCACCGATGCCGTAAAGAATCCACGGGGCCCCTGTTCCCGACATCAACGGATCGATAACGGCCGCCATTGCGTTTGCCTGCGGAGCAACCAGTGCTCCTTCGCCGGTAAAACCATAGGTTTTATTTAAAATCATGATTACTCCTCCCACAGTGGCAGCCGATACCAATGTGCCGAGAAACTTCCAGGTTTCCTGCTTCTTGGGTGTGGAACCGATCCAGTAACCGATTTTTAAATCGGTAATGAAACCGCCGGCCATAGACAATGCTGTACAAACCACACCCCCAATAACCATTGCTGCTACCATTCCCGATGTGCCTTTCAGTCCCACGGCTACAAGAATAACCGAAGCCAGAATCAGCGTCATCAGGGTCATGCCCGATACAGGATTGGTGCCAACTATCGCAATTGCATTTGCAGCAACAGTGGTGAACAGGAAAGCGATGATGGCAACAACAAGAATGGCTATGACGGCATGAAGCAGGTTGTGCACAACGCCGAAATAAAAGAAAGCAAAAGTAGTAATCAATGCAATAATTGTCCCTATTGAAATGATTTTCATCGGGATGTCGAGGTCGGTACGTTTTACCTTTTCGTCTGTTTTTATGCCTTTTCCTTTTATTTCGTTGGCAGCAAGTCCTACCGCTTCCTTAATGATGCCCCATGAATTGATGATACCGATGATGCCGGCCATCGCGATGCCGCCGATACCGATGTGACGCGCAAATGTCGAAAAGATTTCTTCCGGGGGAAGAGCTGCAATAGATCCTGCAAAAGCGGGGTTCAATGTGGTTGCCAGGGCGTCGCTCGCCAACGGAAGAAGCGGCACAATTACAAACCATACCAGCGCCGAACCGATGGTAATGATGGCG
>Ga0116169_1002743_pt1 | contig 12542 bp, 12 predicted proteins | sample AD_UKC130_MetaG_FD_89796 | JGI IMG/M metagenome (GOLD analysis project Ga0116169, IMG submission 89796) | Active sludge microbial communities of municipal wastewater-treating anaerobic digesters from Canada - AD_UKC130_MetaG | ecosystem: Engineered > Bioreactor > Anaerobic > Digestate | place...
ATTTGTGCTTTAAACGCAAAACAGATTTTCGTATTGTATAAAAAAAGGGACTCACATTCATAGAAAATCCCTCTGTAATTTTGTTTTAATCCGTGGAGATTACCGGACTCGAACCGGTCACCTCAACACTGCCAGTGTTGCGCTCTAGCCAAGATGAGCTAAACCCCCAAAATTTTCTGCAAAGATAAAGATTTTGTTTATATTTGCAATTATAACGGCAACTAAAAAATGACAAAAGAGCCGACACAACGCATCATAATGGGAATTGACCCCGGAACGCGAGTTATGGGATACGGTATATTGCATGTGATTGACAACAAGCCTTTCATGAAAACAATGGGCGTGATACAACTCAATAAATATGAAGACCAATACCTGCGACTAGCAAAAATATATTCTCGTGTAATCAGCCTTATTGAAGAATATCTGCCCGACGAAGTAGCGATTGAATCGCCTTTTTTCGGGAAAAATGTACAAAGTATGCTCAAATTGGGACGCGCCCAAGGAGTTGCAATTGCCGCTGCCATTTCCCGCGATATTCCAATTTTTGAATATGCTCCGCTAAAAATAAAGATGGCCATAACAGGAAATGGACGTGCTGCCAAAGAACAAGTGGCTTACATGCTTCAAAAAATATTACATATTCCCGATGAAATCATGCCACATCAATTGGATGCAACGGACGGATTGGCCGCAGCGCTGTGTCATTTTTACCAATCGGATATCGGCGTTGAGAAAGCAAAATACAAAAGTTGGAAAGATTTTGCAAAACAAAATCAGAAAAGAATTAAAAAAGGATTCTGAAAAGAATTCATTTTGATAATTTTTTATCTTTGCCACATGAAAGAACTTATCTCTCATATCGAATTTTTGCTTCATACACACGATTGCGTGATTGTTCCCAACCTCGGAGGATTTGTACTTAATGTTTACCCTGTTAAGAAAAACGGATTAGCAGCTTTTGAAGCCCCCAATTGCGAATTGATATTCAATCAGAATCTTACTTATAATGATGGGCTTCTGGCAGAATCGTTCATGAAAACCGAAGGAATTTCTTTTGAAGCGGCTCAAAATCGCGTAGAAGCAGGAGTAAATGAATTGAAAAGTGCTCTTCAAGAAAACGAATGTGTAAAGTTCGGGAAACTAGGAACATTCCAAATAAACAACGAAAAACAGTATGTATTTACGCCTTTCGTATTTATAAGACCTGAGTTTTATGGCCTCACAAAAGTTGCACTCCAACCCCTGAGTCATGTACAACCTATCCGTCCCGTTGTAAAAACACAAAAAAAACGTCGGACTATACGACATATAGGAATTGGAACTGCTGTAGCAATCATTGCCGGAATGATTCTATTTCTATCGCCTCTGAACAAAAACGATCATCTAAGACAAAATACCAAAATGGCATGGAAAAGCAGTTTATTCCGAAATAATGGTGCGACAAATACTTCACACAAAACTCCAGTCCAGGCAAAAGTTGCTACTCCTGCGAATGCCCTTGAAGAACAAAACAACGAAAAGGTTGCTACACAGCCTGACGCAGTAATAAATGAATCATCGCAAAATTCAGATCATACGATGACGCGCCCCCCTCTGCAAAAATATTATGTCGTAATGGGAGTATGTAAGACACGCAAAGTAGCAAAAGAAATAAAAAATACACTAGAATCAGAAGGTTTCACCCAAACTTCATGGATCGAACGCCCGGGCAGAATTGATGTTTATGCAGCCTCATTTACCGATCAGGATGCAGCGAAAGACTTTCTAAAAGATGTTCACACTCGCTATCCTCATCATCGTGACGCATGGATACTAATATATTAAAAATGGCTAAAAAACACATCACTTTAATTCCTTATGGCGGTTTGACCAATCGAATGAAAGCAATAGAGTCGCTTATTCAGTTATTAAGCCATGCAGATGCAGAAGGAATTTTTATATGGTTTAGGGACAAAGGACTTAATTGTCGGTTCGATCAATTATTTCAACCTCTAGAAGTAAAAGGATTGATTCAAAAAGAAGCATCGTTCACCGACCATATCCTATACGATCGACCTCGATTAAAAAATTGTCGCATCCCATCTCTTTTTCAAAAACTTATTTATCGCGATTGCCTTCACGAAAATGAAGTCACTCAGTGTACTATAAACCATTTTGATTTTGAAGAATGGGTACAAAAAAAGAAAAAAGTATATTTATCATCTTGCATTTTATTTTATCGTGACCCGGATAAAAGATTATTCGAACATTTTCATCCCATTCCTCATTTGCAGAAAAGAATACATGCTGTCTGTTCCACATTTCCACATCACACAATAGGCGTTCATATCAGACGTACAGATAACACAAAAGCAATTAAACAAAGTCCTACACCCCTTTTTATCAAAAAAATGGAAGAAGAAATCGACAAAAATCCGGATGTGAAATTTTATGTTGCATCGGACTCAACTGAAGAAAAAAAACTGCTTTTGTCACGTTTCCCAAACAGAATCATCACTATGGATAAAAACATAAGCCGTTCTACAGTAGAAGGCATGCAAGATGCTCTTGTCGAGCTCTATATACTTGCGCATACTCGTGCTATTTTAGGATCTCCTTATAGTTCGTATGCCGAAACAGCGGCCTTAATAGGAAATACACCTTTCGAAAAGGTAATAATATGACGGAAGAAAAAACGATTTTTCGTATATTTGTCGAATAACAAAAAAGTGTATTCATTTATAAAAAGAAAAAACATGAATATCAGAAAACTAATCAATACAGTAGGAGTGGTTTTTTTCGCTATTCCTCTTTCTGTGTCAGCAATTCAATCACCCTCTTTAAGCAAGAATCGGTCAAGCAATAATTCATTTGTGCTACAGAAAAAGAATCCACCGCTATCGAAAACAGACAAAATTGTTAAAGAACCCGATATCGATCCCATGTTTACCGGAGGAACGGCTGCAATGCATAAATTCATCACATCCACCTTAAATTATCCCAAAGAAGCTATTGAAAAGAACATTGAAGGATTAGTCGTTTACACATTTATTGTTGAAAAAGACGGTACACTATCCAACTTTAATCTAATTCATCATGCCGATCCGTTACTCGATGCCGAAGCCCTGCGCATTCTAAAAGCTATGCCACCGTGGAGACCCGCTAAATATAAAGGCGAAGCAGTACGTGCGGAAGCATACTTACCCATGTACTTTAAAATAAATAAAAATGCCCGCAGCGCTGCCAATAATAACACGTGCGCTCCCGGCAGTGCAACAGCAAAAACCGACCTCAACATCCTGGCCAATGAAGAAATTTTCTCAATTGTGGACGAAATGCCTCAATATCCCGGCGGAGAAAAAAAATTAACCGAATTTTTATCGGAAAAAATCATCTACCCTTCTCATGCACTTCAAAATGGTATGGAAGGGCGTATCCTTTGTTCATTTATTGTGGCAAAAGACGGCACCATTTCCAACATAGAAGTTTTGCAAAGCCCCGATCCTGAACTTAGCCGAGAAGCAATACGGATACTGAGCCTCATGCCAAAATGGAATCCGGGCATAAACAACGGGGAAAAAGTAAACGTAAAATGTGTTCTTCCTATCGATTTCAAAATAAACGAAACGCCTATACCTCCAACAACGACAAACAATTGATTTTTCTAATCGTCTCCGATATCGCGAAAAAGTTTTTTATTCGCGATATTTTTTTGTGCTGCTCGAAACAAAAATTTATTTATTTCAGTTCTAAGTCAAATTCGCGCCTATCTGTATAGGTATTGACAAACAAACGAAAAGGAACAAGCTCTGAACTTCCAGCCGGACGCAGACTACTTATCAAAAATGAAGCATAAAATGTCTGCGGGTATCCGGGAGGATCATTATCTCGGGAATGACTAAAATACAAATCCACAGTAGGTGAAGTCGTATCTCTGAAGAGCCCAATAAGATGCTTTTTGCTGTGATATTCTGTTTCAAAAACCATATTGAGATAATCGCCACCTACCCACACGCTCTGTATTTTTACCGGATCGTCATAAATCCGTTGAAAAAAACCCAGCATTTGGATGGTCCCCGTGAATATATCCGCTACATTGTTTACTTTTATGGTATCACCTCTGAGCGGTGTATAATTGAGAATTACACGTTGCCCACTGTTACCCGAATAGTATTTTAATTCTTTGGGAATAAGAATCCTTTGATTATCGAGTTGAAAAAAAACGATTTGTTGAGAGTGCAACACTGTAGCAAAATCGACTAAAAAATTATCGATGCGTTCATCCTCTTTCTCACAGCCGACTGCAAGAGAAAAAACAATTATTAGCGTCGTAATGAATAGTTTTCTTTTCATCTCTTGTCCTAAAAAGAATCACGTCGTTTGGTGTACTTCAATAAAATTTTTTACGGGATTGCCATACATTTCGATAATTTTTTCACGTAAAAAATCCCAATCTTTATTCTTAAGTTGAATTTTATTGATCTGTTTTTCCACATATGCTTCAAATGCCTCTTTATCTTCTGACGTATATTCCGATTGAAACATAGTAGAGTCTGTCATCGTATCGTAAGCTACATAATTGAAAGGAAAAAAAATATAATTCATATAAATTTCCGCATCAATAATACGTGCAGCAGCTTCTAATAAAGATGATTTAGGCAAAGAAAGATCCAGTTGGTCGAGTTTCCGATTAATCCCTTCACCAAATTTAAAGTACACCCTGCCCTTATATCCGTTAATTCCGGTCAACATGTTTTCCAAATCATCAGCAGGTGTTTTTTTGTGATGAGGATTATCGCGTTTTAATTGAAATTCTTTTGCTTTAAGAAAATCGCAAGGATCAAATTCATATGAAATAGCAAGAGGAATAATGCGCAATGCTTTCAACATATCAATAGGGCGCGAACTATCTTTCAATGTAAGCATTTTCAACAGACTGACTTGTGTTCGATCGTTCGAATCTTTTGCACGCCCTTCGCGCTGAGCAATCCATATCGATTGATTGCGCTCTCTAATCGTATAATGAATATATTCAGACAAATGTCGGGAAGTTTCAAGCATTTCCCGCATCGGAACATTTCGTTTCACAATAAAACTTTTATTCAGCCGTACCAAATGAGTGATCCAAGGATATATGAGTAAATTATCGCCAATAGCAACTTCGGTAGTATCCATTCCCTGCGAATAAAGAAGCATATTCAGAAAAGCCGCATCCAATACAATATCGCGATGATTCGAAATAATCACATGGCTTAACCCGTCATTGATGTTTTCCCAATTGAAACCTTTCATTTCTGTGGTGGTTTTTTGAATAAGCCGTTTAAGAACAGGATAAACAACTTTGCTTTGAAAATCGTTGACGGTCACACAACTTCTCATCAAAGAGCACAATTGCTCCCAACTCATCGGCTTGATGATAGGTTCAATAGCTTTCCTGAATTTATCGTCAGCAAGTAATTTTTCAATAGTCTCGGGCACTTCGCTATCGTAAACCGGACGAATATCGTCAAAAGAAGTAGTTAGAACGGATTCCATAGTTTTATTTCAAAAAAGATTTAGCTTTATTATATTCATATTCAATGATCTCGCTCAGCACATCGGTCATGGAAAGATTCGCAGCAGCCACCTGTTGGGGTATGAAACTAGTAGGCGTCATACCCGGCGTAGTATTTACTTCCAGCAATATGGGAGTGTTGTCCGAAATAATATAATCGACACGGATAATGCCTTTTGCCCCCACTAAATCATAGATCCATGATGTCATTTCCTTGATTTCCCTTGTCATTTGTTCTGAAATGCGGGCAGGCGTTATTTCTTCTACTTGTCCATCGTACTTGGCTGCATAATCAAAAAATTCGTTATGGCTGACCACCTCGGTAAGAGGCAAAACATACATCCCTTTCTTGGTTTTATAGCAGCCACAGGTTACCTCGGTACCCGCAATAAAACTTTCAACGATAACTTCAGACGATTCATTAAAAGCATCGGCAACGGCTTGCTCCAACTGCGAAATTTCCTTTACTTTCGTCGTCGCAAAACTCGAGCCCCCCGCATTTGGTTTCACAAAAACAGGCAATCCCAAACGGGAAACAATTTCTTCCTCAGAACAAACAGTATCTTTCTTCAAAAGAACCGATTCAGCCACGTTAATGCCAAAACTTTTCAAATAATGATTACATATGAATTTATTAAAGGTCAACGCCGATGCCAATACACCACTGTTTGAATACGGAACGCCCAACATGTCGAAATAACCCTGCAGAGTACCATCTTCTCCGGGAGTGCCATGAATAGTAATGTAGGCAAAATCAAACTTTATCACCTCCCCGGCAGCTGTGAAGCTGAAATCGTTTTTATCGATAAGATATGAGTTGTTTTCGTATACTGCAAACCACGATTCTTTGTCAATTTTTACTTGAAACACATTGTATTTTGTCTTATCCATAAACGAATAAATGCCGGCAGCACTTTTTTCGGATACTCCTTTCTCTGAAGAATAACCGCCCCACACAATAGCTATATTTTTCTTCATATTTACTATTTTAATTGTCGTGCGAGAGCATAAATACGCCATTTCTGAATCACTTCTTGTATGTCGGCCGGTAATTCGCTTTCAAAAACCATTTCTTTCCCGGTAGTAGGATGAACAAAACCGAGTGTCTGTGCATGTAAGCATTGACGGCGACATGCCGCAAAGCAATTGTAAACAAATTGTTTATACTTAACGGAACGCAAACCGTAGAGAATCTCGTCCCCTCCGTAACGTTCATCATTAAAAAGCGGGTGACCAATATGTTTCATATGAACACGAATCTGGTGTGTGCGCCCTGTTTCCAATTGGCATTGAACAAGGGTTACATAACCAAATCGTTCCAATACTTTATAATGAGTAACAGCCGTCTTGCCCATTTCTCCGTCAGGAAAAACACGCATAAGCATACGGTTCTTTGGATCTCGGCCAATATTTCCCTCGATACGCCCCTCCTCATCGTCCAAATCGCCCCATACCAAAGCTACATATAGACGTGTGGTTGTTTTATTATAGAATTGTAACGACAGGTTGGTTTTTGCTTCCGGTGTTTTGGCAATAAGCAGCAAACCCGACGTATCTTTATCGATACGATGCACCATCCCTACACGAGGATCATCCAAATGCATGCCTTGTTCGTAATTCAGATAATAAGCTACGGCATTCAGAAGTGTACCGGTGTAATTCCCGTATCCCGGATGTACAACCATCCCGGCGGGCTTATTCACTACCATCAGATCATCGTCTTCGTAAACAATATTAAGGGGAATATCTTCCGGAATAATTTCTATTTCGTGACGAGGTTTGTCCATCACAATAGAAATTACGTCCATCGGTTTTACTTTGTAGCTCGACTTTACCGGCGCCTCATTTACAAGAATACAGCCGGCTTCAGCCGCTTGCTGAATACGATTTCGGGAAACTCCTTCGATTCGGTCCGATAAAAATTTATCGATTCGCAGCAGACTCTGACCTTTATCGGCTATGAATCGATAATGTTCGTGTTTTTTACTCTCTTCCGATGCAACTATCTCGTCGTCACCTTCTTCCCAAAAACCATTTATTTCATCGAAATCTTTTTTCAACACTATCTTTCTGAAAATTTATTTAGAAAAATGATTCGTCTATCTTTGTATTATTATGTGGCTTTGCAACAGCTCGCTTTTCTCTCTGTGTGTCATCCGAATCTTGAACAGGAATCTGATCAGACGACATACTCTCTTCATCATCTATATCGAAAGAATCGGTTAGCTGCCCATTCCCTACAATTAATTTCAATGGAGATCCTACCGGAACTTTTTCATTAGGCTCTAACCTCCTGCCTCGATATTCTACACCCATAACCAATCCGGCATAGTCCGAAGGTACTTCTTCTATTGCCAATTGGGTAAAACCCATTGAAACCAAAAGTGCTTGAGCCTGCCGCAAAGAATAATCCACCAATTCAGGTAGAGCCACCTGCTGAGGTGTCTTTGCATAAATAGAAACATAAATGGCCCGCCCTTTCTTGACATTACTATTTGCCTCAGGCACCTGTTCAATAATGGCACCGGGAACAGCATCTTTCTGATAAATGGAATCGATTATTTCGATATGCAGCCCTTTCGACTTCAATATAGCATTGGCTTCTTCTACTTGTAAGCCGGCAAGTTTCGGTACTTTCACATTTTGATCGTGTCGGGTGTAAACATTTAAAAAAAGAAGAGTCGATATAAGAAGAACCACAGCTATAAGAATAATCATGAGAAAATTCTTAATAATGCCATTTCTAAAAATACTTTTTGTAGATTGTTTTGCATTCATAGGTATCGCAACAACATATTCTTAAACTTCTTAAACAGAATGATTTTGTGCCGCAAAGGTACAAAAAAAACGGCTGCAATCGAATATATTTTCGTTTGTTAACCCTTTAAAAAACAAAAAAGCAGGAATACGGGCCTCCATATTCTTGCTTTCTCGAAAAAAAAATATAATCAAAATTCATCCGATACGGTTAGCTTGGCTCTCCCTTTTGTACGCCGTGCTGCAAGCACTTTTCTGCCGCTTCTAGAGGCCATTCTTGCACGAAAACCGTGTTTGTTTTTTCTCTTCCTAACGGAAGGTTGATACGTCCTTTTCATTTTGTATGGTTTTTGTTATGTTTCTACTAATAAGCCGCAAAATTAAAAATAATTTTCGAATTAATCAATTTTAAAAACCTCAACCTACAATAAATTACTTGCTAATTCCGACAATTCGCTGCGTTCGCCTTTTATTAAATTAACGTGGGCAAAAATATTTTGCCCTTTCATTTTGTCAATCATATAGGCCAATCCATTCGACTGCGCATCGAGATAGGGCGAATCTATTTGTTGAAGATCACCTGTAAATACCATTTTTGTACCTTCTCCTGCACGAGTGATAATAGTTTTTACTTCGTGAGGAGTCAGATTCTGCGCTTCATCAATAATACAAAAGGTTTCCGAAAGGCTGCGCCCACGAATGAATGCCAGGGCTTCGATTTCCAATTTCCCCGATCGTTGCATTTCTTCAATAACGCGCCATTCGGGACTGTTTGGAGCAAGATGCGATCGAATGACATTAAGATTATCAAACAGCGGTTGCATATAAGGTGCCACTTTTTGTTTCTCGTCGCCGGGTAAATATCCGAGATCTTTGTTGGATAACGAAACAATAGGACGGGCAAGAAGAATTTGATTATACAGTTTATGTTGTTTCAATGCCGAGGCCAATGCAAGCAACGTTTTGCCGGTCCCTGCTCTTCCTGTTAAAGCAACCAGTTTTATTTGAGGATCATTCAACACTTCAAAAGCAAAAGTTTGTTCGACGTTGCGCGGCTGAATCCCGAAATTACTCTCTTTTTCGATTTTCTTGATTTTTTGAGTAAATGGATTGTATCGCACCAATACGCTGTTTCGATTACTTTTGAGAATAAAACACTGATTGGGCTCTACCGCCGTCGGAAAATCAAATTCATCGAAATCAACTCCCAAAGGATTCGCATAAATTCTATCGATAAGTTCGGGGTCAATTCCATCAAATACCACTTCCCCTTGTTCAAAAATATCGATATTGGTAACTTTATCTGTAATATAATCTTCGGCAAGCAATCCCAACGAACGCGCTTTCATACGCAAATTAATATCCTTCGAAACCAGAATGGTTTTCATATGGGGATTTTTCTCCGTAAGAGTCAACAATGTAGAAAGAATCCGATTATCCGGGCTCCTTTCGGGAAAAGCTTCTAAAATTTTAGGGTGATCCGGAACATTTACGATATACAATTTGCCACGTCCTACTCCTAATTCAGCCCCATTTGTAAACAAATCGTCATCGGTAATCAGATCCAATTCTCGAATAAAAGCACGAGCATTGAAATTGATCTGATCGTTTCCTTTTTTGAATTTATCCAATTCTTCCAGCACAACAAAGGGGATATAAATATCGTTTTCTTCAAAATTATCCATGCATTTATAATCGTGAAGAATAACGTTGGTGTCGAAAATGAAATTCTTTTTCGTACTCGGGTACGTTTTTTTTGATTTTGCAGAGTCTGATTTTGTTTTTTTCGAAGTAAGTGTATCTGTTCTTTCCATTTTTTGTTTGTAATTAAACGCGTTTAGTATTTTAAAAACACAAATACTCTAAGATTGTTTTCCCTATACCTTATTTTAAACGCTAAGATACAAACAAAAAATACAATATTCCCGCAAGAAACGGGTATTTTTAGTTTTCTCTATAATTCATTACCTTTGCACGTTAAAACAAAGGTAATAGTAACGATGCAAAAACCTTCCATTCCCAAAGGAACGCGCGATTTTTCTCCTGAAGAGATGGCAAAGCGCAACTATATTTTTGACACAATTAAAAAAGTCTTCCAACTGTTCGGTTTTCGTCAAATCGAAACGCCGGCCATGGAAAATTTGTCTACACTTTTAGGGAAATATGGTGAAGAAGGCGACAAACTGTTGTTCAAGATACTCAATTCCGGCGATTTTCTTTCGGATATAACCATAGAAGACCTTCAAGAAGGAAATTCAGCAAAAACAGCAACCAAAATTGCCGAAAAAGGATTAAGATATGATCTTACTGTTCCCTTTGCTCGCTATGTAGTTATGCATCGACAGGAAATTACTTTTCCTTTCAAACGTTTTCAGATACAGCCTGTTTGGCGTGCCGACAGACCACAGAAAGGGCGTTACCGCGAATTTTTTTAATGCGATGCCGATATCATCGGATCCGATTCACTGCTCAACGAAGTGGAACTCCTTCAGATGATCGATGAGGTATTTAAACGATTGAATATCCGCATCATTACTAAACTAAACAACCGGAAAATTCTTTCAGGGATTGCCGAAATTATCGGCGAAGCCGACAAAATAACAGATCTTACGGTTGCCATCGATAAGTTGGATAAGATTGGCTTAGAAAACGTAAATAAAGAATTACGTTCCAAAAACATTTCTCAGGAAGCCATTGATAAACTGCAACCCATTATTTTACTGCGTGGCAACAACGAAGAAAAAATAGAAACACTAAAACACGTCCTTGCTACTTCCAAAACCGGATTAAAAGGTATCGAAGAGATCGAATTTATTTTAAACAAAACGGCATTGCTATCTTTTGAAAATCAAATAGAGCTTGACCTTACCCTTGCCCGAGGTCTGAATTATTATACAGGCACCATTATCGAGGTAAAAGCCGTTGACGCCGAAATAGGGAGCATAAGCGGCGGGGGCAGATACGATAATCTAACCGGCATTTTTGGACTTCCCAATGTGTCGGGTGTGGGTATTTCTTTTGGTGCCGACCGCATCTACGATGTATTGAACCGACTCAACCTTTACCCCGACAATCTCACCCAAGGGACCGACATTCTGTTTGTAAATTTCGGCGAACACGAAGAAAACTTCATTCTTCCTCTCCTCACACAATTGCGAAACAAAGGGGTTTCTGCAGAAATTTATCCTGAACCGGCAAAGATAAAAAAACAACTCTCCTATGCCGACGCTAACCATATTCCTTTTGTTGCCCTTATTGGCGAAAACGAAATTTCCGAAGGGAAAATCACCCTTAAAAACATGAAATCGGGAAATCAAATAAAGCTCAGCAAAGAAGAATTTATAAAGGAACTAACAACAAAAAACCTGTAACATTGAGTTCCTACTATGATTTCCATCGAAAATCTTTCCGTTGAATTTGGCGGATTCACCTTACTAAACGACATATCGTTCGTGTTAAACCAAAACGAACGTGTAGCATTGGTCGGCAAAAACGGAGCAGGAAAATCTACTTTACTCAAAATTATTGCCGGTCTCCGTCGCCCCACTCAAGGAAAAGTTTCTTATCCGAAAGAAATTTCTATCGGATATTTGCCACAACAAATGCAACTAAATAACACACTTACAGTAAAAGAAGAAGCGGCGTTGGCATTTGCCCATCTGCAAAAGATGGAAAAAGAACTCGAGAAACTACATCTTCAACTTGCTCAGCGAACCGATTACACATCAGAAGCATATCAACATATCATTCAACGTTCAGCCGATTTACAAGAATTGTTGCTGATATCGGGCATCCACAATTTTGAAGCCGAAATAGAAAAAACGCTTACAGGCTTAGGATTTTCGCGAGAAGACTTCGATCGGCCCACTAAAGAATTTAGTGGGGGATGGCGTATGCGCATCGAGCTGGCCAAAATACTGCTACAATCGCCGGATGTGTTGTTATTGGACGAACCCACCAATCATCTCGATATCGAATCCATCCAATGGTTGGAAAACTTCCTCACGACACACGCCAATGCAGTAATATTGGTATCGCATGACCGCGCTTTTCTCGATGCGGTTACTAACCGGACACTTTCAATTGTGTGCGGAAAAATTTACGATTACAAGGTGAGTTATTCCCAATATGTAGAACTCCACGCAAAACGGCGCGAACAACAACTTCGTGCCTACGAAAATCAACAAAAACAAATTCAGAAAACCGAAGAATTTATCGAACGTTTCCGCTACAAGCCCACCAAATCCAA
>Ga0116169_1002744_pt1 | contig 12542 bp, 10 predicted proteins | sample AD_UKC130_MetaG_FD_89796 | JGI IMG/M metagenome (GOLD analysis project Ga0116169, IMG submission 89796) | Active sludge microbial communities of municipal wastewater-treating anaerobic digesters from Canada - AD_UKC130_MetaG | ecosystem: Engineered > Bioreactor > Anaerobic > Digestate | place...
ACGTTCCCCTTTTCAATGGCCGAAGCAGCTTGACCCGCATGGCATTAAAGGGACTAAACAAACAAATGGCGATCTAAGTTGAATGTGAGGTTCTTTTAAACCTACAGTGTCTTGACGCGATCCCTGCTTGCAGTCAGGCGATCTTGAGCCCAGAGTGGTTTGCTATAATAATACTTTAAAATATAATTGCTGGCAATGAGCCAGGGAGACGGCGTCGTCCTTGAATTGTTTACAGACGCCGCATAGAGCCGGTAAAAAGACATCATCGCCGCGTAGCCCGGTGATGTATTCTCCCATGGTCGTCATTAAAACGTAAAAAATTGCGCCCAAAAATAAAAAAGATGAAGTTTTTCGTGAATACCGGTTTCTTCGCCCTCATGTGACAGCCGTTCAAAGCTACTCCACTTTATTAAAGTATGCTGCAGTTTGGCCGCAGATGGGACAGGTAAAGTCTTCTGGCAGCCTTTCCCCTTCATAGATATAGCCGCAAACCTGGCATTCATATTTCGCCTTCTTTTTCTTGTCATCATCACCGGGCGTATAAGTTGGGGCATTCCGGGGGATCTTGCCCTTGATCACTTGACGATAGTAGGTGTAAGTCATGGGCGGCCCCGCACTGTCCAGGACATCCCCATCAACGACCTCGCCAAGAAAAAGTGTATGCGTGGCCGTCTCGATCATGTCAATGACCCTGCAGACAATGTAGCCGCAGGAATCCATGATCACCGGAAGCTTCTCTTTCATCTCGTAAGCCACATGCTCAAACTTGTCCGTGTCCCGGCTTGACTTGAAACCAAAAGTTCCGATAAGCCTGGGGGAAGATTTCTCCGAAAGAATGGAAACGGCAAATTGATTAGTTTTCTTAATGCAGCCATTGGTGTAATTATCGCGATGTATGCTGACAGCTATGGTTGCAGGCGAAGAAGCAACCTGCACCACGCTGTTGGCCACGCAGCCGATGGGCCTCTCCCCATCCAGCGAAGTGACGATATACACCCCGTACGATATAAAAGCAAGTACCTGCCCATTCATCTTTCGTCTACCCCTGCTGCTTATTTGGAGCCGAGTGCCGCGCCCCGGCCGCTGCATTCTTCTGCACCGAGATATTTTCATTATGCCATAACAAACACATTTTTTCACCAAGCTGGATGGCTTAAAATATGTTTGAGGCTTCTAGAAGCCCCTCTGGTTCATTGGCCTCTACCGCTTAAAAATGCCAAGGCCTCTTCTTCGTCAAGGGGCTTGCTCACCAAGTCCCCCTGGATCCGGTCACAGTGATGCCTCTTTAAATACTGCAGCTGGAGCTCATGCTCCACCCCTTCTGCCACGACATAATGGCCGAGCTTATGGGCTAAGGAAATGATATCGCCCGTTATGGCCTTCTGCAAGTCTTCAGCCATCAGCTTGTCAATGAAAAACCGGTCAATTTTCATGCAGTCAACTTTCAATTCCCTTTCCCGGGCCAGGGAGGAATAGCCGGTTCCAAAGTCATCTATGCCCACGCGCAATCCTGCATTCCGCAATCTTTCAATAATATTGTTGATGCTGTCAAAATCAGAAGCAAAGACCGATTCTGTAATCTCTATGCAGACATTATCCGGTTTCACCTGCATTTCCTCTATTAACTCCATCAGCATAGCTGCAAAATTCGGGCTCAGCAGCTGAATAATTGAAACATTAACCGAGATGCCAATATTATCTTGGCCGTGCTCCCTGAGCCTGTTCAGGAAGCAAAAGGCCTTGACCAAAATCTTTTTGCCTATAGGAATGATAAGCTTCGTTTTTTCCGCAAGGGGAATGAATTCTTGCGGGTGCACCAACCCAAGTTTTGCTGTCCTTAGCCTGGCCAGTGCTTCGAAGCCGGTGATGAAACCAGTGTTTATATCCAAAATAGGCTGGTACTGCAAAAACAGCTCATGAGCGGGGCTGCCATCAGCCGCTATCACATCGAGGGCTTCCACGATGTCCCTTTCGCGCTCCACCATGGTTTCAATCTCTTCGTTATAAAAACAAACCTGGTAGTTTTTCCCAAACTGGCTGACAGCCTTGTCGGAAGCGATCATGAGTTTGGTGAGAAGCGAATCAATATCAATGTCATCATTCTCTGTCTGCTCAAATTCAAGAACGCCAATACCGCCGCTTATCCTGTCGGTTATAAACAATGATTCCAAAGTCTCGGCAATAACACCACTGAAATCAATAAGCTCCCTTCTATCCCTGTAGTCAAACAAGTAGAAAACAAATCGATTCTCGCAGGGGTAGAACAAAATCCTCTTCTCGGTGCTGTACCGGCTGAGCTCCTCCGCAGCTGTTTTCAGCAGGTTCTGAGCGTACTGGTAACCGTAGTTGGCAGTTAACAGTTGAACCATGCTCAAGTTAATGCACATGAGCGCTTTGGGGGAGTCCTTTTTTGACCTCATATGTTTTTTCAGCAAGGTAGCCAGGTATTCCCGGTTATACAGCCCCGTCCATCTGTCGTGTTCGGCGATATATCTGCGTTCTATCTCCAGCTGCTTTCTCTCCGATATATCCTGGATTAGAAAAATATGATTGTTCGTGCTGCCTCCCATTGGAGCAAGGACAGCTGCAGTCTTATAGACCCATGTTATCGTTCCATCGGGCTTGATAAATCTTTTTTCCAGGGAATAATTTTTAATTTCGCCCTTTTGCAGCTTCCTAAAGTTCTCCAAATCTCTTGCCAGATCTTCAGGATGGGTAATTTTTGCCCATCCCAGGCTGATGAGCTCTTCTCTTGTTCTTCCTGTAAGCTGCTCATAAACCGAGTTAATCCTGGCCCTGGAACTCTCCACATTTTCAGGATCGCTGTTATATGAAATGGTGATGCCGATAGGGGCTTGTTCGAAAAGCATATCAAAAGTCATGGTCTGTTCATCCAGCTGCTTCCTTAATGCTTCTTCTGCGCGCAGCAACGCAGCATGCACATCAATCCTGGCTTTAAGCGAATCCATCTGGATGGGCTTTCGGATATAATCTATGGCCCCGAGCTTTAAACCCTTTATTTCATTGTCCAATTCATCGTAAATGGTCAATATTACCGTGCGCAGGTTCCGGTAGCGATCGTTCTTTTTTAGATATTCGAGAACCTCGAATCCGTTCATTTTGGGCATATTCAGGTCGAGGATGAGCAGATTAATCCCGTCATGCTCCTCCAGAATACGGATGGTTTCCAAGCCGTTGCGGGCAGTTAACACGCTGTATTCACTGAGCATACTTTTGATGATAAATCTATCCGCAGCCGAATCATCAGCAACCAGAATCTTAATGGACGACATTGCCAATTCCCACCTTGCTTATGATGTATTCCTTTCCGGGTTCCCCTGGATCAGCTTTATTTCCTCAAGGAGTTCTCCGATTAACTCTGAAAATCTTTTTTGCAGGGGTAAAATTTCGTCGTCTTTTTTTTCTTGGAGCGCCTTCTGCAGCAACGTGGCTACATCATGCAGCGGGCCGGCGCCGATGCTTCCTGAACTGCCTTTCACCTTGTGCACAATCTGGGCAGCCTCGGCGTATCTTTTTTCACGCACGGCAGCTTCCAGCCTCTCGGACGTGTCCAGGTTCTCGCGGTAATACTCCATCAACGCATGAAGGTACAGTTCTTCATTGCCGCCCATATTTTTTAAACCCAGTTGCCGGTCAAGAACAGTTTCATCGCGGCTGCTGCCAGGTCCAGCTTTTAAAAGAATGTCCTCCACTGTTTTAACCAGGTGTTCGGGATTAAAGGGCTTGCTGATGTAATGCTCGATGCCCCTTTGTTTACATTTTTCACGCACCCCCATGATGACATCCGCGGTCATGGCCACAATGGGAACATTTGGTGAAAGCTCCCGGATTCGTTCAGCCGCTTCGTAGCCGTCCATGACAGGCATGTGCAAATCCATCAAGATCAAATCAATGCTTTCCCCCTGCTCCTCGAATAACTCCACCGCTTCCTTCCCGTCGTTGGCAATGATGGTGTTTATCCCCACCTGTTCCAAAATTGATTTCACAATAAGCTGGTTTGTCCTATTATCTTCTGCCAGCAACACATTGTAGCTTTTATCAAGCGGCTTTAAGGCAAGGGATTCTCCGTTGCCCGAAGATTTAGCGCGGGAAACAGCTTTAAGATTAAAAATCTCCACGATGCCGTTGAGCAATATGGAGGGCATGACGGGCTTGCCTACGCCCATGCTAATCCCGTAATCGTTTATCTTTTCAAACAGGTCATACCTCATCATGGGGAAAAGCATTATAATCTTAGGCATTATAGTAATTTTGCTATTCTGGCGCAGCTTCTCGATAAAATTGAATTCGCCTTCAACCGGTGTATCGTAATCAACAATAAACAGATCAAAAGGCTTGGCAAAGGTTCCTTTTATTCCGTTTGCTGCTTCGAGCATGCTCACAGCGCTTGTTTCTGAACTGGTCAGCTCACAGTACATTCCCAAGCTGCTCAAGTAGCTCCCAATAAGGTTGATATTCGCCCCCGACTTTTCTAAAATAAGGGTTCTGATATTCCTGAACTGATCGCGGGCTAGGGCCCTGACATAAACAGATTCCTTTTCCTTGTCCACAGCCAGCGACAAATTGATGAGGAAGGTCGACCCTTCTCCGGGCGTGCTGAAGACCCTTATTTCACCGTCCATCATGTCCACAAGGTTTTTGACAATGGACAACCCTAAGCCTGAACCTCCGAAACGGCGGCTTATGCTGCTGTCACCCTGCACAAAAGGTTCAAAGAGTCTTGCCACGTGTTCTTCTGTCATCCCTATTCCGGTATCCTTGATGATGAAGGTAATATGATATTTTTCCCTCGCCTTTGCCATGAAGCGGATATCCAGCGACACTTCACCGCTGCCGGTAAATTTGATGGCGTTGTTCAATACATTAAGCAAGATCTGTTCAATCCTCTTGGCATCGCCGAGGAACCAATTGGGAACAGCGGGATCTTTCGCAACCCGGAAGCCGATTCCTTTTTCATCTATCTTGTATGAAACGATATTAACCACGTTCTGGATTACCTGATCAAGGCTGAAAGAGGCTTCTTCAAGCTCAATTTTCCCCGCTTCGATTTTGGTATAGTCGAGGATATCGTTTATGATGCCAATCATGCTGTTGGCTGCCTGCACGATCCTGTCGAGGTACATCTTTTGCGTCAAGGATAAATCGGTTTTCCCCAGGAGGTATGATATGCCCATAATGGAATTAAGGGGGGTCCTTATTTCGTGGGACATCCTCGCCATAAAGCTCGATTTGAATTGATTGGCTTCATCGGCTTCAAGCTTTGCTTTCTCCAGGGCCGCTTGGATTTGCTTCCTCGAGTGAACCTCCTTTTGCAGTCTAACAATCCAGAAAAAGGATACGGACAGAACAACAGCAACCAGGGCACCGATGACCAGCAGAATGCGGGCAACCGGCTTGTAATCGATACGGGTATCCAATTCCACCCACCTGCTGAGGATGGCAAGCCTCTCGCTCTCAGTCATTGAATTCATCGTCTTATTAAGGATGCTGACCAGTTCAGGCCAGTCTCTTTTAACGGCAAAATGTATGGTTTGCTGTTTTTCCGGTTCAAAAGATATGAGCCTGAGATTTGTCAGCCCGGTGGTTCGGATAATGTAATTTGTTGCGGCAAGATTCCCGACAAAGGCCTTTTCGGTTCCGGTTGCCACTGCAGCCAACGCTGCTTCGGCCGAGTCATAGAGGCTGAGATGTATATCCGGGTATGACAGCAGGTAGCTGTGGTGAGAACTGTTTCTTTGAACCGCTACGGTCAGTCCGTACAAGTCATCAATTCCGGAGATGCCGGTGTTCGTGTCCTGGACGGCTATAACTCTTTGAAAATTATAATAGGGCTTGGAAAAAAGAAAATACTTCTCTCGTTCACTTGTTTTCCCTATGGCCGGCAGCATATCAATTTCTCCTGCCAGCGCCTTGTTGTATACCTCGGTCCAGCTCAGGCCTTCCACAAGTTTAAATATTAAACCCGTCTTCTTGCTGATGTAGTCAAGATAATCTGCAGCAATCCCCTTATATACCCCATCTTCGTCGATAAACTCATAGGGCACGAATCCAGGGTCAACCCCGATATATATTACCGGGTGTGCTTCCATGAATGCACGTTCCTCTGCAGTGAGCTCCAGGCCATTTTCAGCGGCTGCATAGTTCGCCGCTAAAACAGTGAACATGCTTATCACGATAACAAAAAAGGCTGCCAGAAAAGGCAGCCTTCTGCTAAAATGCCCGCTTTTCAGCGCTCTGGTTCCTCCTTGCTTATTGCCGCATTTCCTTTTCCAGCCATTGGGACCAACCATTACTGCACCTCTCTAGTTTCGCGCCAGTTTCTCGGGCTTGCTGTTTACAGGTCTTGTGCCAAAATATGACAAAATATTGCAATCGTTTTTTTAATAATACAAAAACTGTCTTAGTTTGTCTACTTCTGATAATGCATCAGTTATTTACCATACCCCCTTGTTTCAAAAATAAAAACGCCGGCGATTTGCACCGGCCACCGGGTAAAAACATCCACCGCGCCTTTTTATACTTTTAAAATCCAGCATTACGGCTGCAAGTCAATTTCCAGCAATATGGGGGTGTGGTCCTGCCGCGGCCCTGAATCAATCATTTCGGATTTAAGAACCCGGCGGGCAATCCTGTTGCTCACCAGCCAGTAGTCAATTCGCCAGCCGGAATTGTTGATTTTGCTGGTCCTAACGCGCTGCGACCACCAGGTGTAAACACCTTCAACATCGCCGTGGAGGTAGCGAAAGGTATCGGTAAAGCCTCTTTGGAGAAGGTTGGAAAAGCCTTCACGTTCCTCGTCGGTAAATCCGGCCGTATGGCGATTGCTTTCAGGGTGAGCCAGGTCGATTTCCCTATGGGCGACATTAAAATCGCCTCCGGCGACAACGCACTTTTCCTTATCCAGGGCTTCCAGGTAGTCAGCATACTTGACATCCCAAATCTGCCGCTCTTTCAAGCGGCTTAAGCCTTCACCAGCATTGGGGGTATATACCTGGGTGACGAAAAAGTCGTCAAACTCCAGGGTGATAATCCTGCCTTCATAATCCATGGTGTCAGGCGCGCCGATTCTGGGGAAGCTTACAAGCGGCTTTAAACTGTTCTTGTATAAAAACATGGTGCCGGCATAACTCTTGCGCGCCGGTTCTACCGAACAATTCCACACTATTTCATACCGGGGGAACATGCCGCTTAATATTTCCAGCTGCTTCTGGGAAGGCCCACCGCTGGGCAGCTTTGTTTCCTGAAAGGCAATAATTTTGGGAGAAATTTCGGCAATGGCGCTCATGACCTTGCGGCTTAAAACGGCCCGCTCCGAAACACCGGTCAAGACTGAATTCAAAGAGTCAACATTCCATGAAACAAGCTTCAAGCCTTCTCCTCCCCCACGATACCTGTTCTCTTTTGCCCCGGCGCAGCGCTGCAGGCCCGGGCATTTCTACTTCTTCTTTACTGCCTCGTTTTCAATAGATCGCGAATCTCTTCAAGGAGCACAACTTCCCGGGGCGGATCATCTGAAGCGGGCGACTCCTTTTCTTCTTCTTTCTTTTTCCAAAGTGAAAGCAGTTTTATAAAGCAGAAAATGGAAAAGGCAATGATCAAGAAATCAACGACCGATTGGATGAAGGAACCGTAAAGAATGGCCACTTCCGGGACGTCGCCGCTGGCCGGCTTGATGACAAACTTTAGGTCTGAGAGGTCAATCCCGCTCAAGATAAAGCCAAACACAGGCATGAGGATGTCGTTGACGAGGGATGAAACGATTTTGCCAAAGGCCCCGCCAATGATGACGCCAACGGCCAGGTCAATAACATTTCCCCTCATTGCAAATTCCTTGAATTCCTTAAGCATTTGATGTCACCTCTTTCCTAAAAATTCCACTGATTTATCCCGGCATTTGCCTGCCGCCGCTCCTATGAGCCGGCACAAATGCCGGGCTCAGCAATGACTGACTTCTTCCTCAAAAGATAATAAACGGGCAGGGCAATAAATGAAATTCCTGCCGCCGCCAAATACATGGCCCGGTATCCGGAAGCCGTCACTATCGTTCCCAAAAGCATCGGCCCAATGCCTACTCCAAGGTCGCAGCACGCCCAAAAGGTGGCGGTGGCAAAAGGTCTTCGTTCATTGCTTATGCTTCGATTTAGTATGGCGCTGAGACATGAAATCATGGTCCCGTAGCCAAGTGCGCCTGCAGCGGCACAGAATACTATCGTTGCAAGGCAAGGCCTTAAAGCAAGGAGCGCAAGCCCTATGGGCAGAATTGCAAAGCTCGGATAGCAGACGACATCGTCGCCGTACTTGTCCTGAAGTTTTCCCGTAATCGGCCTCGAAACTATGAGCACCGCCGCATATGCCGGAAAGAGTATGGAGAACTCCCTGGCCATATTTATGGATGCGGCATACATCCTGTAAAATGAAATCATGGCCGCAAATCCAAAGGACGTGAAAAGAATGCAAAGCGAAACCGGCACGGCCTTGGGCTCAATGAAGGCAGAGATCCCCTTGGGTTTTTTGTCTTTTATTAACGGCCTTTCCGCGGCACCCCCCGGTTCTATTGCTTTCACATCAATAAAGCCCATAAATATCAGGGAAAGGAGCGAGGCTATGCTGCACAATATAAAGATCCCCGTCCCCCCGAAAAGATCAAAGATGATACCTCCGGCAAATGGGCCCACCGCAATGGCCAGTGAACCTGAGAGCATGAAATACCCGGTGGCTTCGCCATACCGGCTCCGCGGAAGGGAGGCCATCCCAATTACCATGATGGCATTTGAAGCAACGCCAAATCCCAGCCCGTGAATAAAGCGAACCAAGATTAGAAGAGCTACATTCTGGGCCGGGAAATAGCAGCAGCCGGCGGCAAAATGCATGAGTAGGGATGCCATGGCGACTCGCTTCCATCCAAATTGATTGAGCAGGCTTCCGGAGTATAATCGCGAAATGAGCCCGCCAAACACGTGTATTCCCGTTGCCACACCGGCTATCGTTGAAGAGGCCCCCAGCGCTGTTGCATATTCTCCAATAGTCGACATCAGAATGTTCATCACCAAGCCGCTTAAAAACTGCGCGAAAAATACTAAAGCAAAATCTCTGGTGAAGATCGGTTCTTTTTCCTTCATCTGCTGCCTTCTTTGCTTATTTTCATTGACTGTAACTGTGCTGGCCATATCATATTCAGCTCTTGCTGTGAAATAAGTTGAACGGAGAGTCAATCCAGTTTAGCTGCCATCCTGCCGGCCACCTTGGTGCTCACCGCAGCTCCCGCTGCTCTCCCTCCCTTCGCGTTCACTTGATGCCAAGCGCTGCCTTCCACTCGGCTTCTTTAAAGCCTACCAGGACGAAGCCGTCACCGATGAGTATGGGGCGCTTCACCAGCATGCCGTCCGAAGCCAGCAGGCGATACTGCTCCTCTTCGCTCATGGCCGGGAGCTTCTCCTTCAGCTTCAGCTCCCTGTACGGCTTTCCGCTGGTATTGAAAAACTTGTGCAGCGGCAGGCCGCTCTTCTGATGCCACTCCTTCAATTCCTCTATGGTGGGATTGTTTTCCTTGATATGCCTCTCCTCAAAGGCAATTTTGTTTGCATCCAGCCACCTCTTAGCCTTCTGGCAGGTTGTGCACCGCGGGTAACATACAAAAAGCATAATGCCTCCTCCTTTCTTGTGCTTGATATTTTGCTTTGCCGGAATGCCGCCTCCTTTAGAGCTGCAAGTTGATTCCCAACAGTATTGGCGTGGGGTCTTGTCTTCGCACTGGGTATGCAAAAAAGTATAGGGAATGCCACTCAATAATTTCATTATAAATGGGTTTTCCAAAAATCGAGCTGCATTTTCGATACCTTTTTGAATGGTTCACCTAAATAGGGGTCGAAATGATCAAGTGGAAGGGATATAAACTCGGCCCGCTTCATTCTCGCTGCCGCCTTTTTTACGGCCTCGATTGGAATTAGTGAGTCATTCTCCCCTGCTATGACTAGCGCTGGGCATTTTACCCTGCCAGCCACACGTATAGGACGGTATAAGACCAACGAAAGAAAAATACGAGCTGGAGTTGCATTTTCCACTTCAAGCCCCGGAGGTATAAGAGATTCATATCCTGTTTTGGAATCACGGGTATTTAATATGGCAAATTCATCGGGCGCACCATAGATTTGAACTAAGTAGGGCTTCTGTGCAGTTGCAGCCCGCCAAAGATCTTTAATGGCTGAGGAAGCAGCTTTGATAAAGTATTTCGGACCATTCTGAATAACTATAGGGATAGAACTGGCTATCCCACAAACAAAAGGGACTTGAATTGAAATAGCAGCGATATTCGGATCCTGAGCTGCCACCACAATTGCGTGGCCGCCGCTGAAAGAGCTTCCCCACAGAGCTATTTTCTCAGAATTAATATCTTTTAGCCCGCGCGCCCAGGTTACAGCGGCATGATAGTCCTCCACATGTCTCCGCGGGGAAATTAACTGCCTTGGGGTGCCTTCACTTTCCCCAAAGCCGCGATAATCAAACAGCAAAACTGCCAATCCATGATCGGCAAATAATTCAGCATACGGTTCTAACCCGCAGTTTCTCAATCCCCCAAAACCATGGGCCATAACAACCAGTGAAGGCTTAACCACGCCGCCCGGTAAGTAGAGCCAAGCTGAACATTTATCACCATGACTTGGAAACTGACAATCAATTCTTGAAAAACCCATAGTGCACCTCCATTACCACAGTATTATGACAGACAATTCGCTTCATCTGCACTTCTATCCTGCCCACACAATCGAAATAATCTCAAAAGCATATAACCTGACAGGTTTTTCGTCTACCTCTTCTTTTATGCCATTCATTCCAAAAAGCAATATATCCATCCCTCTCAAATTGATCCTTTGGTAATATCTTTGGAGAACAGGAACAATAGAAATCTTCTACCATATCGGCAAATCTAAAGACTTCTGCTGTATATTCCTCTATAGTTACAGTTTCTTTAGTTCCATCTTCTAATTCCAATACAACTGTTTTCCCATCATGAATAATCGACCAATCTATTCCGTTTGGACAACCGAGTATCGTAACATTATCCAATTTCTCATTAGGAATATAGAAAAATCCACAACAAGGGAGTATCTGGATATCCTTGTAAATGACATGGTCTTCCGTCAGTGATTTCAATAAATATAAAGCTGTTGCACTAATTGTTGCATCATATTTAAGTTTTCGGTTCCCAATAACAGCTATTGCATGCCCATGAAGACATAAATCCTCTGGATCATCTTTGCTACCATTAATCCATTTAAGATCTGTTGCATTGATTGAAAAAAATCCCATATGACCTCAACCTTATCTCAGGCAAAATAAGTTTTACTTTCTATAAACATATCTTATTATAGTTCAATTTTAAGTAACATCTATCCTGTCTCCTCAACCCTATGAAAAATGCCCGTTATCAGTTCTGCCAACTCAACCCTGGCTAATTTTCGGCTAAATTTACACCCCAAAATGCGTACCCGTGTTTTGCCTTTAAGGTCGAGTTGACAACTTAGATGTGATCCAGCAAACCTAGTAAAATCAGTTCGCCCGGAAAGAAAACAAAAGGCAGCGGTAGCCAGAAGTCATCCTTTATTATAAAATACTGTCCAGAATCTTCGGGGCAGCAGGTATTAATAGAAAGGTGATATCACATGGAACCGAAACTGAAAAAAGCATTTGAAATACGCTGCAGCCTGGCTAAGCCGACTTTTATCGGACAGGACAGTAAGGTCGGCCGCCGCCAGCTCATTGCCATCACCGGGGGTGAGCTTATCGGCTTCGCCCTGCCCTGGCACGGAACCGTACTTCCATGCGGTGTGGACAGTCAGGTCGTGCGTCCCAACGGTAAAGCAGAGCTTTCCGCTCGCTACGGCGTAAAGCTGGATGACGGCAGGAGCTTCTATATCCAGAATGACGGAATCCGCACTGTACCCGCTGAATATGTGGAGACCGTTCTTTCCGGCGGCATCGCACCCGCCGAGGTCTACTACTGCGTCACAAAGCCGGAATTTGAGATCTATGACGACAGCCTGAGCATTTTGACCGAAAAGTTTTTCATCGTGACCGCCACCCGATTCCCGGACTCCATTCTGCTGGAGTATTACATGGTAGAGATTTGCTGATAGTGTGTTTTCCCACCACCACTACAAAACTCTTGACATCAATGTAACGCACTCCACGTGGCTTGAGTTGATGAAACGGATGTCTGTGGGGTAAATGAGAAACCATCTGTACGTGGGAACATGTCAATAGGTTTTGGGCCAATTTTCGAAAAACCGCCGTTTGCGGGAACATGTCAATTAACAATAACGCCAACCACTAAATTTGCGATTGGCGTTAATTAATTTTATATCAGTTTCTTCTTCAATTCAATTATTCGGGCTTCAATTGGTCGTGTCAACTTGTTTTAGGTTTTATGTCACTGTCTGCCCCTCTCTTTGGGCAAGGATCATATAGCAAATCCATTATCTCGTATGGATCTAAGTGTCCGTGTCAGCAGAGTTACTTTTCCG
>Ga0116169_1002752_pt1 | contig 12533 bp, 13 predicted proteins | sample AD_UKC130_MetaG_FD_89796 | JGI IMG/M metagenome (GOLD analysis project Ga0116169, IMG submission 89796) | Active sludge microbial communities of municipal wastewater-treating anaerobic digesters from Canada - AD_UKC130_MetaG | ecosystem: Engineered > Bioreactor > Anaerobic > Digestate | place...
TCTCCGTGTCAAGCGCGCGCGAAGAGTCCTGATGAGAGGAGAGAAGTTGACGCCGTAGACAGCGACACGCGGCGGTCATAAGGTCGGGAGTGGGCCAAGGGAGCACCCCCGAAGGGAGCAACATCATGTCGCATTTCGTGATCGTTGGAGGCGGGCTGGCTGCGGCATCCGCTGCCGAAACGCTGCGCGCGGAGGGCTTCGATGGCGATGTCACCGTCGTCACGCGTGAGGCGCATGCGCCCTACCAGCGTCCGCCGCTGTCGAAGGGGTACCTCGCGGGCGCCGAGGGCCTCGACGCTGTGATCGTGCATCCGGAGGAGTGGTACGCCGATAACGCGATCGATCTGCGCACGTCCACCGAGGCCACGCACCTCGACCCAGAAGCGCACACGGTGACGCTTGGCGGCGGCGAGAATGCCAGCGACACCGCCGAAACCCTCCACTACGACAAGCTCCTCCTCGCCACCGGGGCTTCGTCGCGCATGCTGCCGATCGAGGGCGCCGACCTTGCTGGGGTGCACACGCTGCGCACGCTCGACGATTCCGACGCGCTCGCCGCGGTACTCCGGCATGGTGGCCGCTCGCTCGTGCTGATCGGTTCGGGGTGGATCGGCATGGAGGTTGGCGCGACCGCCCGCACGCTTGGCAACAGCGTGACCATTCTTGAGCGCGAAGCGGTGCCGCTTGCGGTGGCTGTCGGCCCCGAGATGGGCCGAGTGTTCCAGGCGCTCCATGAGGCAAACGGCGTTGATCTGCGCACGCAGGTGAACGTCGAGCGCATCGTGGGCCGCGGTGGGCAGGTCACCGGCGTCGTCGTCGACGGCGAAACGGTGCCCGCCGACCTGGTGTTGATTGGCGTGGGCGCGGTGCCGGCCCTCGAACTCGCGACCGACGCGAACCTCGCGATCGGCAATGGGGTGTTGGTGGATGCCGCGCTCCGCACCAGCGCCCCCGATGTGTTTGCGGCGGGCGATGTCGCAAACGCTTTTCACCCCGTCGTCGCGCGCCACCAGCGCAGTGAGCACTGGGCCAACGCGCTGAACGCGGGCCCGGTGGCGGCAAAGTCGATGCTCGGCCAGCGGGTGTCGTTCTCGCAGATTCCCTACTTCTACACCGACCAGTTCGACCTCGGCATGGAGCTTTCGGGTTACCCGTCGCTCATGGCTGAGGCGAAGCTGCACGTGCGCGGCGATGTCGCCGGGCGCGAGTTCATCGCCTTCTGGGTTGATCACGGCCGGGTTGTGGGCGGTATGAATGTCAATGTGTGGGACGTCAACGAGCAGGTGCAGGCGCTGATCCGCTCGGGCGATGTGGTCGACCTTGCCGCATTGCTCGACCCGAACACCCCGTTGGAGCGACTGCTGGCATGATGAGGGGAATGCAGAACGATTTCTCGCGCCCCCTCCCCGTCATGGCAATCGTCAACCGCACGCCCGACTCGTTTTACGACAAGGGCAAGACATTTGCATTGGATGCCGCAGTCGCGGCCGGTGCCGCAGCGTTCGAGGCAGGCGCCACCATCGTCGATGTCGGCGGCGTGAAGTTTGCCCCCGGCCCGGCCGTTGCGATCGAAGACGAGATCGCGCTCGTGGTGCCGGTCGTGCGTGAGCTGGCGCTGCTGGGCGACGTGAGCGTTGACACGTTCCACCCCGCCGTCGCGCGGGCCGCCATCGAGGCGGGCGCCGCGATCATCAACGACACCACCGGGCTCCGCGACCCGCAGATGGCCGATGTGGTGGCCGACAGCGAGGCGCGCATTGTGATCGCGCACAGCCTCGCGACCCCGCGCACTCAGCACCCGCTGCCGCACTACGACGACGTCACGGCCGAGGTGGGCGCGTTTCTGCGTCAGCGTTCAGACCTGGCGCTCGAGCGGGGGATCCCCGCCGAGCGCATCATCATCGACCCGGGCCACGACCTCAACAAGAACACCCTGCAGACGCTCGAGATCACGCGCAGGCTCGATGAGATCGCCGCGATCGGGTTCCCGCTCCTGGTGGCGCTGTCGAACAAGGACTTCATTGGCGAAGCGCTTGGGCGCGAGCGTGACCAGCGCGTGGCCGGTTCGCTCGCGGCCGCAGTGTTCTGCGTGCTGCACGGTGCGAGCATCGTGCGGGCGCACAACGTGCCAGAAACCGTCGACGCCCTCCGCATGGTCGAGTCGATCCTCGGCTGGCGGGTCCCCGAAAACCTGGTGCACAACATGCGAGCAGAAGGAAACGACTAATGCCAAACCGTGCCGAGTTTCACGCCGCGTACGCCCTGCCGGATCGGACGACGCCCCGCGTGCGGATGAACTTCGTCTCAAGCATCGACGGCGCCGTCTCGGTCGAGGGTCGCAGTGGCGGCCTCGGCGGCGACGGCGATCGTCGCCTGATGCAGGTGCTGCGCTCGCTCTGCGACGTGGTGCTCGTCGGTGCGAGAACGGTGCTGGTCGAGGGCTACGGCGGGCTTCGCCTCGAAGCTGAGGATGCCGCGTGGCGCGAGTCGCACGGACTCCCGGCGCAGCCGCGGCTCGCAGTCATGTCGCGCACGCTCAGCGTTGGGCCGGAGCATCCATTCTTCGCAGAGGCCGTCACGAGACCGATCGTGGTGACCTCCGCGGCCGCGCCGGTGGAACAGCGCGAAGCGCTCGCCGCAGTGGCCGATGTGCTCGTGTGTGGCGACGACGACGTCGACCTTGCCGAGGCGGTGCGCGCGCTCGCCGAGCGGGGCCTCAGCCAGGTGCTGTGCGAGGGCGGGCCACACGTGTTCGGCGCGCTCGCCGAGGCAGATCTGGTGAGTGAGGTGTGCCTGACGCTGAGCCCGGTGCTCGTCGGCGGCGATGTCGGGCGAATCTTGCGCGGCACCCCCGAGCGCGAACACGCGATGCGGCTAGTGCACGCGCTCAGCGACGACGACGGGTTCGTATTTTTGCGCTACCGCGCAGGCTGAGCGTCGAGCGCGTCGGCGTCCAAGATCACGTACGAATAACCCTGCTCAGCCAAGAAGCGCTGCCGGTTCTGGGCGTAGTCCTGGTCGATCGTGTCGCGCGCGATGAGCGTGTAAAAGCTGGCCGTGTGCCCCGACTGCTTGGGCCGCAGGAGCCGTCCGAGGCGCTGCGCTTCCTCCTGGCGTGAGCCGAACGACCCCGACACCTGAATCGCGACGGATGCCTCGGGCAAGTCGACTGAGAAATTCGCGACCTTCGACACCACGAGCACGGTGATTTCACCCTCGCGGAATGCGCGATAGAGCGCCTCGCGCTCGTCGATCGGGGTGGCGCCCGTGAGTTTGGGGGCGTTCAGCGCCTCGGCCAATTCGTCGATCTGGTCGAGGTACTGGCCGATCACGAGAATCCGCTCACCTGGGTGCCGGGCGACGAGGGTCTTCGCGACCTCGAGCTTGGCGGGGGCGGTTGCCGCGAGCCGGTAGCGGTCATCGTCGGCCGCGGCGGCGTACGCCATGCGCTCGTCGGCGGGCAGGTCGATGCGCACCTCGTAGCAGGCGGCCGGAGAAATGAAGCCCTGCGCCTCGATCTCTTTCCAGGGCGCATCGAAGCGCTTTGGCCCGATCAGGCTGAAGACGTCGCCCTCGCGGCCGTCTTCGCGCACGAGGGTCGCCGTGAGGCCGAGGCGGCGGCGCGCCTGCAACTCGGCGGTCAGCTTGAACACCGGTGCCGGCAGCAGGTGCACCTCGTCATAGAGGATGAGGCCCCAGTCGAGCGCGTCGAGGAGCGAGAGGTGCGCGTATTCGCCCTTTCGCTTGGCCGTGAGGATTTGGTAGGTCGCGATCGTGACGGGCTTGACCTCTTTGACCTGCCCCGAGTACTCGCCGATCTCGTCTGGCGTCAGTGTGGTGCGGCGCAGGAGCTCGTCGCGCCACTGGCGGGCCGAAACGGTGTTGGTCACGAGAATCAGCGTGGTGGTCTTGGTCGCGGCCATCGCGCCGGCGCCCACGAGGGTTTTGCCGGCGCCACAGGGCAGCACGACAACGCCCGAGCCGCCGTGGGTGAAGCTTTCCACAGCATCGTTTTGGTAGGGGCGCAGGGCCCAATCGCTCTCGTCGAGTGCGATCTGGTGCGGGGTGCCAGCAGTGTAGCCGGCGAGATCTTCGGCGGGCCAGCCGATTTTGAGCAACTCTTGTTTGATCGCGCCGCGGGCCCAGGCATCCACCCGATAACTGTCGTCGCTCGCCTGCCCAAGCAACAGCGGCGCGATGCGGCGGTTTTTCGCCACCTCGGTGAGCACTGCCGGGTCAGTGCTGCGAAGCAGGAGCGCACCCTCGGCGTCGCGTTCGATCACGAGGCGGCCGTAGCGACCGACGCTTTCGCGGATGTCGGTGCTCACCGATGGCGGCACCGGAAACTTTGAGTACTGCTCGAGCGTGGCGAGCATGCTCTCGGCATCGTGCCCGGCGGCGCGGGCGTTCCAGAGTCCGAGGCGGGTGATCCGGTAGGTGTGGATGTGCTCGGGTGCGCGTTCGAGTTCGGCAAAGACCGAGAGATCGTGGCGTGCAGCCTCGGCGTCCGGGTGTGCCACCTCGAGCAGCACGGTCCGGTCGCTCTGCACGATGAGAGGCCCGTTCGACATAGCGAGCAAGTCTACTCGCGGCGCACGGCGGTGATACTCGAAAGTGGCAGAGTGCGTTCGAGGTCGGCCTGCTTGTCGCGCCCGCGCACGCGGCCGCCGCCGATACCGGTCAGCTCCATCGTGAACTCGCGGTGTTCGCCGCCGGGGAGCGCGACGACCAGGGTGAGGGTCTCGCGGGCGCGCACGGCAATTTCGAGGTCGCGGGCGAGCCAGGCGTCGTCGCTCTCGAGGGGCGGGGCGTTTCGCAGCGCGGTCACGAGCGGGGCATACGCTTCGGCGGGCGAGAGCTCGGGTGCGGGAGCGACGGCGATCTTGTTGCGGTGCAGGGGCTCGATGGCCCCGGCCTCATCGAGCGCTGCCGCGGGGTAGCGGGCATCGATCAGCGACCAATAGACCACGTCGCGGGCGGCACGCGATTCGAGGCCGCCCTCGCCGGGCGCAAGCCCCAGCGGCTGGAGCGACTGGTCGACCAGCAGGGTCTCGAGCAGCGCGGGCTCGTCGGTGGTGATCAGGGTGCGAAGCGCGCGCCCGCCGGGTTCGCGCGGCGGTGCATCCAGGGCCTGGACGCGAACCATGCCGTGCCGACCGGCGGCCGAGGTGATCAGGTAGTCGAGCGGCTGCGGCACGCCCGTGATCGAGATCGACGCAAGAAACGACCGCATCGATTCGGCGGTTTCGCCGGCGGTGACGGCGGCGGCGATGGTCTCGGCGGTGAACCGATAGGTGGATGCCTGAGCATGTGATTCGCGACGCGCCATCGTTCGAAGGCGCAGATCAAGCGTTGGCGCGAGGGGGCCGGGCGCGATCGCGGTGAGGTCGTTTTGCAGGTAGACGGTGTCGACCTCGCTGGGCAGCAGCGCACCAAGGGCTTCGCGCGCCGCCGCAGCGTCGCCGTCAGGATCGGCCCAGAGCAGGGCGGCCCACGTGGTCTCGATCCCGTCGGCGGTGACCAGGCCCCAGGCCTCTGCCTGCGCCCGCAGCGCCTCGGCCCGCGCGGGCCAGGTCGCATCCGCGGGATACGCGGTGCGCCAGGTGCGGGCATCACTTTCGACACGGATGCCACGGGGCAGCGTCGCCCGCCAGGCCCGCGCGACGCTGACCCAGCGTTCGAGGGTGGGCAGGCGCATCCACTGTGAACCCTGCGGTGTGACCAACCAGTGTCGGCCGACGAGGGTGAGGAGTTCGGTGCCGACGGCCAGCGCGATCAGCGCGTCGATGTCGGCGGCGTGCGGCGCCGCGTCTTCGGCGAGGCGGCGGCGGTCGTTCGCGCCGATCGTGCCCGACACGATGCGGGTGAGCGGCGTGGCGAGGGTCTCGATGAGGATGTCGCCGAGGGCGCCGACGCTGGTGAACGCGCGTTCGGCGGTGGCTGCTGTGTCGGCGTCAGAGTCGGTGTCGGACGCGGCGGCTGCTGCGTCGGGCGTGGTGCCGGCCGCGTCGCTGGCGGCCCATGCGGCGACCTGCTCGGCGACCGGGCCGTACAGCACGCCCGCCTCGTCGATCAGCGCGAGCGCCTCGAGTGTGGGCCGCACCTCGGCGGGCACCGCGGTGCCGGCTGAGGCGGCAGCGGCCAGCGTTTCGAGCTCAGATCTGGTCAGCTGTGCGAGTGCGCGGGCGAGGGATGCGGCATCCAACAGCCATTCTGCGGCGTCGAACGCGTCTGCCCAGCGTGCCGTGTGCGGCGCAGCACGCGCGGTGAGGAGCGCGATCAACTGCGCGTCATCGAGCTCGCCGAGGCGCGCAGCAAGGGCGCGGACATGGGAGCTCATGGGGGCGGTCAGGCTTTTCGGCCTGCCCGCGCCTTTCGTACGAAGTTGATGATCAGCAGGAGCACGATCATTCCGAACGCGATGGGCAGCCCAAATACGGGAAGATTTGCCGCGAACTGCCAGCCGGCGACGCTGAAGTCGGTTGCCGGGTTGAGCCAGCGGGCGATAAGCACGACGAACATCGAGATGATCGAGACCGCGACAAGACCAACCGCGGTGAAGGCGAGCACGCGATCAATGCGGCCGGGCTGCGGATCATTCGAAGAAGAAGGCGTGCTCATTCGACACAGCCTACCGTTGCCCTACGATGACGGGCGCCGGTGGCCTAAGCTGGGCAGTTGGAAGACCCTCCAGGGTCTCCTTCACTTCTTCACCTGCTTCCACCCGGGAGCACACAGCTATCGAGGTTCGCATGCCCACCGGCAAGGTCAGGTTCTACGACGAGGAGAAGGGGTTCGGCTTCATCGCCTCTGATGATGGTCAGGACGTCTTCCTGCACGCTTCTGCGCTCCCCGCTGGAGCTCCCGCACCCAAGGCAGGCACCCGCCTCGAGTTCGGCGTCGCCGACGGCAAGCGCGGGCTCCAGGCGCTCTCGGTTCGCGTGCTCGATGCACCCCCGAGTCTCGCTCGGCAGAAGCGCAAGCCTGCCGACGACATGGCTGTCATCATCGAAGATCTCGTCGGCCTGCTCGACGGGCTCGGCGGCGACCTTCGCCACGGTCGGTACCCGTCGGCTTCGCACACGCGCAAGGTCGCAACGGTCTTGCGCAAGGTCGCGGACGAGCTCGATGTCTGAGGCCGGCGAGGGTATGGCAGTGTCTGACGCCGAGGGCGCACCGACACCCGTACCCGACGAGCGCCTGCTTGAGTCGCACGAGCTCGCGCGCACGGCCTTGCTGTCGATCACGTCGGCGCAGAGCATCGGCGACGTCGTCGGCTACACCGTCGAGGGCGAGCACGTGCTGTCGCTTCGCTTCGAGAATCGGATGCTTGGATACCCGGGCTGGTTCTGGACGGTCACGATTGCCCGTGTCGAAGGCTCAGAGCCGACGGTGCTCGAGACCGAGCTGATGCCCGGCGAGGGCGCGCTCCTTGCACCCGAGTGGGTGCCGTGGGCAGTACGGCTCGCTGACTACCAGGCCGCGCAGGCGACCGCGGCGGCCGAGCGACTTGCCGCTGGCGAAGAGGGCGACGACGACAGCGATGAGCTGGACGACGACCTCGATCTTGACGACGACGATGATGACGACGAGGACGACTTCGAGACCGACGGGTCGGCGATTCTGCACTCGGGCGACCTCGATGGTGTCGACATTGACCCCGACGATGACGACGACGAGTCGGATGACGACGATGACGACGAAAACGACGACGATTCGGACGACGAGTCAGGCGAGGATGAAGACGGCTTCATCGAAGACTCGGACGACCCCGAAGGCACCGACCGTAGCTACTAAGCACGCATCGCGCGCGATCTTGGTGTTGAACCAAAAACCGCGTGTCGAAATCTGATCCCAGATTCCGACACGCGGTTTTCGCGTTCTGCGGGTTAGAGCGAGTCGACGACAAACTCGATGGCGCCGATCAGCGCGACCACATCGGACGGCTCGATCGACACGAACGTCGCGACGCGCAACTGGTTGCGGCCGAGCTTGCGGTAGGGCTCGGTGTCGACGATGCCGTTTGCGCGCAACGTCTTTGCGATGGCTGCGGCATCCACATCGTCATTGAAGTCGATCGTGGCGACGACCGACGAGCGGTGTGCCGGGTTGGTGACGAAGGGCGTTGCGAAGGTGGATGCCTCGGCCCAGGCGTAGAGCGCCGACGACGAGGTCTCGGTGCGCTCGCCTGCCCACTGCAGGCCGCCGTTGCCGTTGATCCAGTCGATCTGGTTCTGCATGAGCAGCAAGGTCGAGAGGGCGGGGGTGTTCAGCGTCTGGTTGAGGCGCGAGTTGTCGAGTGCGCCCTTGAGGCTGAGGAACTCGGGGATGTAGCGGCCCGATGCGGCGATGCGCTCGATGCGCTCGATCGCGGCGGGGGAGGCGAGGGCGAACCAGAGGCCGCCGTCAGAGCCGAAGTTCTTCTGCGGGGCGAAGTAGTAGACGTCTGCCTCGCCGAGCGAGAAGTCGATGCCGCCGGCGGCGCTGGTGGCGTCGATGACGGTCAGCGCGCCCTCGTCGCCGTGCACGCGGGCGACCGGGGCGACCACACCGGTCGAGGTCTCGTTGTGTGCCCAGGCGTAGACGTCGATGCCTTCGAGGGCCTCGGCGGTCGCGAGCGAGCCGGCGTCGGCCTTGCGGACGTCCGGGGCCTCGAGCCACGGGGTCTTCGCGGCGGCGGCAAACTTGCCACCGAACTCACCGAACACCATGTTCTGGCTGCGGCGTTCGATCAGACCGAAGGCTGCGGCATCCCAAAATGCAGTCGCGCCGCCGTTGCCGATGAGCACTTCGTAGCCCTCGGGCGCGCGAAACAGCTCGCTGAGGCCCGTGCGAACGCTGCCGACGAGGTTCTTGACGGGTGCCTGACGGTGTGAAGTGCCGAGGATTGCGGCGCCGGGGCCGGCGAGATATGCCAGCTGCTCATCACGCACCTTCGAGGGGCCGCAGCCGAAGCGGCCGTCGAGGGGCAAGAGTTCGCGGGGGATGGTGACGAGAGACATGGGGCAATTGTATTGCGGTCGGCCGATGTCTCCTGCCCGTGTGTCACCCGATTGGTAGGCTCGAGCGGAGAAAGACGCGATCGACGAACCCCAAATGAGGCACGGCACATGACTGATCTGATCGATACGACCGAGATGTATCTGCGTACCATCCTCGAACTTGAGGAGGAGCAGATTGTTCCGCTGCGCGCGCGTATTTCGGAGCGGCTCGGCCACTCGGGCCCGACCGTCTCGCAAACCGTCGGGCGCATGGAGCGCGACGGACTCGTTGTGGTTGCCGAAGATCGCACCCTCGAGCTGACCGATGAGGGCCGCCAGAAGGCGATCGACGTGATGCGCAAGCACCGCCTCGCCGAGCGGTTGCTCAGCGACGTGATTGGCCTCGACTGGGCGTTCGTGCACGAAGAGGCCTGCCGGTGGGAGCACGTCATGAGCGAGCAGGTTGAGCGTCGCCTGATCGAGCTGCTGAACTACCCGACCGAATCGCCCTACGGCAACCCGATCCCGGGCCTTGACCAGCTGAGCGACCAGACGAGCACGGTCTTCGCCAAGGGTGTTGTCGGGCTTGTGCGTTTGATGCACGAGACCGAGGAGCCCGTTCGCGGCACGGTGCGCCGCCTCGCCGAGCCCGCACAGGTCGACCCCGAGCTGCTCACGCAGCTGAAAGACGCGGGTGTGGTGCCTGGCGCAACCGGCGACTTCCGCTTCAACGAGGGCTATGTGCTCGTGCAGATCGACGGCAACGAGCAGAGTCTTGAACTGCCCGTCGAGATCGCCGGACACATCTTTCTGGTCGACGAACGCGACGAAAAATAGCACGACGGATGCCGCTGCCCAGCGCCTTCAACCCCGCCTTGAAGGTGACTTAACCGTTATATTCCGGTAGTCTCGTGTAGTCCACAGGCCGAAGCCAGCCGACGGACCCCACAGCGACTGCCTCTGAGGCCCGTCACCCGCTGTGGTCGAAGCCAGCAGACGTGACGGGCCATCGCTCAAAAGGTGTAGAGGCGCCGGAGGACTGGTTTGGCTCAAGAACTTTCACGTGTGGATGCACCCGAAGCAGACGCACAGCGTACTGAAGGCGTGCCTTCAGGCTCATCAATTTCTCGCTCCCGCGATGCTCGACGCCTCCGTAAGGCCGAGCGGGCGGCCTCGAAACCTCGGGTTTCGGCGGCCACGCGCGGCAAGCAAGCGCGCAGCCTCGCGATCATGGCCTTCATCGTTCCGGGGCTTGTCGCCACGGTCGCGTTGCCCGCCTTCGCGAGCATGCCGACCGAAGAAGACACCGTCACGTTGCAGCAGGTTGCACAGAGCGGCGCGCAGTCGCTGGTCGTGGCATCCGAAGCCGTGGCACCAGCCGAGCTGAGTCGCGAGTCGTACTCGGCGACGACGCCCGACGAGATCGCAAAGAAGAAGGCAGCCGACGCGCTGGCAAAGCGCCTCGCCGAGAACCGCGTGGCCGTGCCCTCTTCGATGAACCTCAACATGGTTGCCCCCGGCACCGGCGCGGTGCGCTGGCCGATCTCGGGCTTCCGCCTGGGCCGTGGCCTCGGCGACTCGGGCTACCACCAGGGTGTCGACCTACTCGCGCCCGGCGGCACCCCGCTGTTCGCAGCGGCCGACGGCGTGGTTCGTGTTTCGTCTGAGGGTTACAGCGGTTACGGCGTCGCCGTCGTGATCGAGCACGTCATCAACGGGCAGCGCGTTTCGACGCTCTACGGCCACATGACCTACGGCAGCCGTCAGGTTGTGCAGGGGCAGGCAGTGTCGGCTGGCCAGCTGATCGGCCTCGTCGGTAGCACTGGTAGCTCGACCGCCAACCACCTGCACTTCGAGGTGCGCATCAATGGTGGGCTCGTTGACCCGTGGGCGTGGTTGAACGCCAACGCTGGCTAACAGCACTCTTTTTCTTTCGGCGCGGCCACCCTTCGTGGGTGGCCGCGCCGCGTTGTTGGTCGGGCGTCCCGCCGTGCGTTTTGCGCGCGTCCTCCTGCGCGTTGCAATCGTGACCCGAAATGTTGCCTTCGATGTCGGCGGCGTGAGTTACCCTGACTTTCGACGCTGGACACGGTGAAAGGACGTCGATGGGCGAGAACGCGAACCGAGGGCGCACTCCAACCAAGAGTGCGCTGGGCTCGTGCGTCCATATACATGCCTCGCACACGAACCACGGGCATCCCGTGGCGCCAAGGCGCTGTCTTTAAGACGGCGCCTTTTTTCGTGTGCGCGAGTTTTTTCGCTGCAGGTCCTTCGTCGATACGTCGATGACCGGGAAGCCGTCCCGGCCGTTCGAAGGAGAATGCACATGCGCACACTCGTCCTCAACGCGGGCTACGAGCCACTGGCGATCGTCTCATTCAAGCGCGCGCTGGTGCTCGTGCTGAACGACAAGGCGACCGTGATCGAACAGGTCGAGGGCGAGCCGGTCAGGGCCCAGCACGTTGCCTACGATCGGCCGACCGTCATCCTATTAACACGGTACGTGCGCGTGCCCGGCAGTCGGCGGGTGCCGGTGACGCGTCGCGGGGTACTGCGCCGCGACGGGCATCGCTGCGCGTACTGCGGCAAGACCGCGGCGACCATCGACCACGTGCTGCCCCGCTCGCGCGGCGGGCGTGACGCGTGGGAGAACCTCGTCGCGTGTTGCCTGCACTGCAACAACACCAAGGGCGACCGCACCCCGGGCGAGATGCGCTGGGAGCTGCGGGTGCGCCCCGACAAACCGCACGGCACCGCGTGGACGGTGCGCGGCACCGAGCATGCCGACCCGCAGTGGGAGCCGTACCTCTCGCTCGTGGCGTAAGGCGCGGGCGCCTATTCGACCGGCCGGCGCACGAGCGCGAAGGTGAGGAGGCCGACGGCGGCGGCCGGGATAAGGGCGATGAGGATGCCGGAGAGCCCGCCGTCTGCATTCGAACCGAGCTGCGTGACCAGCATGATCACGGCGGTGGCGCAGAGGGCGGCGTTGAGCGCGTTGCCGATGATGATCGCAATGCGCTGGCTGTTTGGTGACTGCGAACCGGTGTTCAGGTTGACCGAGCCGAGTGTCGCCCAGACGATGAGACTGATGCCAGCGGCGATAAGCGGGACGAACAACAGCTCGGCGGGATGCCCATAGCGCGAGGGCTCATCGCCCGACCACTGCATCACGATTTCGCTCGGCGCGTGCGGGAGGAGGATCAGCATGGTCACCAACGTCGCCGCGGTGACGATACCAGGAATGACAAGCGCAATGAAGAGAGTTCTACGGGATTTTTGCTGCATCAGGAGCACTTTCTGGAGCGTCGGTATGGTCGGGGGCGACGTAGCCGTCGGCCCCGATGGTGGTTGCGACGAATGACACCAAGGTTTCGCCGCGGGCGGTGACGGTGTGCCACGAGTCGTTCACGAATGAGCTTGTCTGCGCGCCGATGAACATGAACACCAGCGATTGCGCGGTCACAGATGGATCGAGGCCGGGGCGGAGCGAGCCATCGAGCTCCGCATTTCGCAGGCCGGTTTCGATTGCCTCGATCCAGCTCGGATGCGGCA
>Ga0116169_1002754_pt1 | contig 12525 bp, 10 predicted proteins | sample AD_UKC130_MetaG_FD_89796 | JGI IMG/M metagenome (GOLD analysis project Ga0116169, IMG submission 89796) | Active sludge microbial communities of municipal wastewater-treating anaerobic digesters from Canada - AD_UKC130_MetaG | ecosystem: Engineered > Bioreactor > Anaerobic > Digestate | place...
AGTCCGGGCCGAGTATTCGGCAGCCGTCGTGACGGTCACCAAGCGGGCGATCTTGGTGAGCTGCAACCAGCCCCTATCGACAGGTGAAGACCCGACAGTCGACCTGGTGGTCGGGCTTGATCGGTTCGGGCCGAACTACGGCACGGGCGGGGTCATCGAGACGCCGACCGAACGGTTCGGGGTCGTGAGCGCGTTCATCGTCGCGCAAGGGCCCAACTACGCCCTGGCCAAGCGCCTGCAGCGGTGGCAGATGATCGCGACCCGAGCGGACGGCATACTCACCTCGGTGCATGTGGCACCCCCCACCCGGACCGGCTCCGTGCACGCCAACCCGATCATGGCCGAGCGGCAACGGCTCACCGCTTACGTGGGGATCGAGACCTTCGACGCGCCGACCACCGAAGCGATCGCCGGTGCGATCCTGGTCCATGACCTGCACAACCCGGCCTCGCCGGCCAACCCGGCCGTCCCGCTGGGACACCCGCATGAGGCGTTCATGTTTGCGGCGAACCCGGGCGGGCGATGGCGAGTGCCGTTCGACGTGGGCAGCACCGTTCCGCTGCTGCACGAGGTCACCGCCGCCCGACTGCGCGCGGGGTCGTTCGTCCGTGACCTGTCGACGCGGATCCCGGGGAGCGGGCGCCTGCCCGGCGTGAGGCGACTCGGCAGGCCGCAGGACTGACCTGCCCGCAGGGGCGGGCGGCATGCCTCCAGTGGTGAGGGACGGCATACCTGGCGGTGGTGTGCTCACAGGGACGTGTCGGGCAGGGCCAACGGTTCGTCGTCCAGCAGCCGCGCGGCAACCAACTCGGCCGTGAGGTGGGGGAGCACCTGCCGAGCGAACCAACGTCCCGCTGCCACGGACCCCACGAGGTCTGCGTCGGCCGTCTTGAGCAGGCTGGGGTCGTGCTGGCGGGCCATCGCGGCCGCTGCGGTGCGCAGGAGCAGCCAGCCGACGATGAGGTCGCCCATCGACATGAGCAGCCGGGTGAGCCCGAGAGCAGCGGTGCGCGGTGCGTCAGCGGCCTGGGCGAAGGCGTTCTCGAGCATGCCTCGGAAGGCAGCCAGCGCGTCGCCCAAGAGGACCGACTCCGTCGCAAGATCGCTCGTCGCGAGTTCGTCAACGGTCTGCGCGATTTCGGCGAGCAACAGCTCGGCCGTGGCGCCCTGGTCGCGGACGAGGCGCCGTTCGAACAGGTCGAGGGATTGGATCCCGGTGGTGCCCTCGTAGATGGCGTCGATCTTGGTGTCGCGGACGTACTGCTCCAAGGGGTAGTCGCGCAGGTAGCCGGAGCCCCCGAAGACCTGCAGCGACTCCTGCCCCAGCACTCGCCAGCCGCTCTCGGCACACCACGTCTTGACGATGGGCAGCAACATGCGGTGCCGCTCGACGGCCACGTGATCGGTGTCGCCCAGAGCGTCGGCTACCTCGAACCGGTCGATCATCGACGCGGTGTAGAGCACCAGCGCCCGGCCGCCCTCGGCATAGGCCTTCTGGGTGAGCAGCGAGCGGCGGATGTCGGGGTGGTCGATGATCTCGACGAGCGGTCTCCCGCCGCGCGCGCCGGTGAGCGAGATCAGTTCGCGACCCTGCTTACGGCTCATCGCGTAATCCCGAGCGTTGAGGTGCCCGCTGGACAGGGCGGAGACCGTCTTGAGGCCGACCATCATCCGGACGTAGGTGATGATCTCGAACATCTGCCGGATGCCGTCGTGGGTGTCGCCGAGGAGGGTCCCCACGGCCGGCTCGCGACCGCCGAGCACCAGCTCGCAGGTCGGGGTCCCGAGGATGCCCATCTTGTGCTCGATATTGGCCGCGACGACCCCGTTGGGGCCGAGGAGTTCCCCGGTCTGCGGGTCGAACAGTTGCGAGGGAACGATGAACAGCGACAGCCCTTTCGTCCCCGGGCCGCCCTGGCCGTCGACTCCGTGGGGGCGGGCCAGAACGCAGTGGATGACGTTCTCGGCCGCATCGTGCGCGGCCCACGTGATGAAGCGTTTCGTCCCCGTCAGGTGCCACGTGCCGTCGTCGGTGAGGGCCGCACGGGTGCGCCCCAGTCCCACGTCGGAGCCGGCGTCGGGCTCGGTGAGCACCATCGTCACGGTCCAGTTGCGCTCAAGGATGAGCTCGGCCAGGCGCTGCTGATCCTTGGTGCCGTTGCGGTGCAGCATGGCGACGACGGTGGGGATGAGTTGGCTGCACATCGCGACTGCCGGGTTGGCTCCGAGGATGAATTCCGTTGCCGCCCAACGCAGTGACGCGGGCACATGGATGCCGGACACGTCGGCTGGGAGGTCCAGCCGAAGCCAGTCCGACGCGACGTGGGCAGCGAGCGAGGCGCGCAAGTCGCGGGGCAGGGTCACCGTGTGGCGCACCGGGTCGAGTCGGATCGGGTGCACGTCGGCCGACGGGAAGGAGTCGGCCAGCTTGTCGTGCGCGAACGCCTCGACCTGCTCGAGGATCTCCGCGGCTGTCTCCGGGTCGAAGTCCTCGTAGGGCTCGACGCCGTAGGCCCGGTCGACGTCGAACACGTCGAACAGGAGGAACTGAGCGTGCGTGCGGTCACTGCGGTAGTGGCTCATCAGGGGCTCCTCGTCGAGCGCGGGACGGGCGGACCTGGCCGGTGCGGCGGCCACCTCGGGGGAGCGGGTGGCCACCGCGTGACGGTCACGGGTAGAAGCGGTAGACCGGCTCGGCGACGCAGGCCGGCTTGTCCGAGCCTTCGATCTCGACAGTTCCGGCCCAGGTGATCTGCTTGCCGCCGCCGCCGACCGCCTCGACCTCCGTGATCTGGGCAACCAGCCGGATGCGACTGTCGACCTTGACGGGGGCGGGGAAGCGCACCTTGTTGAGCCCGTAGTTGAGCTTGGTCGTCACGCCTTCGACGTCGAGCAGGTCGACGAAGAGCGGGACGATGAGCGACAGGGTGAGGTAGCCGTGGGCGATCGTCGTCCCGAAGGGGCCCGTCTTGGCCCGTTCGGGGTCGACGTGGATCCACTGCGGGTCACCCGTCGCGTCGGCGAAGGTGTTGATCCGGTCTTGACTGATGGTCATCCACTCGGTCGCTCCGAGCGGGGTGCCGATGAGGGAGGCCAGGTCGTCGAAATGCACGGTGGTCGTCATGGTGAGCTCCTATTCAGGCCAGGCGAAGCAGCCGGACCGCGTTGTCCTTGAGGATCATCGGCCGCACCTCGGGCTTGATCTCGAGGGTGTCGAAGTCGGCCAGCCACCGGTCGGTGTCGATGACCGGGAAGTCCGAGGCGAACAGCACCTTGCCACGCAGCGCGCCGTTGGCGGCCTTGACGAGGGCCGGCGGGAAGTACTTCGGCGACCAGCCGGACAGGTCGATGTAGACGTTGCCCTTGTGGGTCGCCATCGAGATCGCCTGGTCCTGCCACGGCACGGACGGGTGCGCGAGGATGACCGGGAGGTCGGGGAAGTCTGCCGCGACGTCGTCCAACAGCATCGGGTCGCTGTAGCGCAGCTTCACGCCGCCACCACCCGGCATACCCGCACCGATCCCGGTCTGCCCGGTGTGGAACACCGCGGGCAGTTTGTGGGCTGCGAGGACCTCGTAGAGGCCGTAGGCGCTGCCGTCGTTGGGGGCGAAGTTCTGCAGGCTGGGGTGGAACTTGAGGCCCTTGACCCCGTGGTCGGCGATCAGGCGCTCGAGTTCCTTGACCCCCTCGGCCCCGCGCGCGGGGTCGATGCTGGCGAACGGGATGAGGATGTCGGCGTTGCGCGCGGCGCCCTGCGCAACCACCTCGTTGGGGATGCGCGGCTGGCCCATCGACTTCTCGACGTCGACGGTGAAGATCACGGCCGCGATCTTGCGCTCGCGGTAACGGGCCGCGATCTCATCGATCGTCGGGGTGCGGGGGCCACCGGTCTTGAAGTACTTCGCCGACCAGTCGAGGAAGGACTGCGGCAAGGCCGTGTGTCCGTGGTCGTCGACCTCGACGTGCACGTGCACGTCGACGGCGACCAGGTCGGCCACGTTGATGCTCATCAGGAACTCCTTGGTATGCCGTGTGGCTGGGTGATCAGGCCGAGGGGGGAGTCGGAAGCGTCTCGCCGACGGACTGCTGGCTGGGCGCGAACCTCGAGGGCCAGACGTCGGCGATGGCGTCGGCGCTCCAGCCGCCGGCGGCATACTCCTTGACGATCTGGTCGGGGTGGGAGTAGAGCGAAAGGCGGTCGCCGCCAATGCCGATGGCCTGGCCGTTGACCCCTGCCGAGTCGTCCGAGGCGAGGTAGACGACCAAGCCGGCGACGTCCTCGGGAGTGCCGAAGGCCAGTTCGCGGCGAGCGAACTCGGGCATCGGCTCGCCGGCCGCCATGGCGTCGACGTAGGGCTTGAGGAAGGGCACGGTGGCGGTCATCGCCGTGGCCGCGACCGGGACGACGGCGTTGGCCGTGATCTTGTCCCGGGAGAGTTCCATGGCCCACACCTTGGCGAAGGTGACGATGCCGGCCTTGGCGGCGGCGTAGTTCGTCTGGCCGAAGTTGCCGTACTGGCCCGCGGGGGAGCCGATGAGGATGAGTCGCCCGCCCTCACCCTGCTCCTTCATCCGCACGATCGCGGCGCGGGCGCAGGTGAAGGTGCCCTTGAGGTGGACCTGGGTGACGAGGTCGAAGTCCTCGTCGGTCATCTTCCACACGACCTTGTCACGCAGCACGCCGGCGTTGGCGACCAGGACGTCCAGGCGGCCGAAGGCCTCGACGGCCGCGTCGACGAGGGCCTGGGCGGATTCGGACGAGCCGACGGCGGCGGCGACGGCGATGGCCTTGCCCCCGGCTGCGGTGATCTCGGCGGCCGCGGCCTGAGCGACAGCCTCGTCGATGTCGTTGACGACGACGGCCGCGCCTGCGCCGGCCAGGGCCTTCGCGTAGGCGAGCCCGAGCCCCCTGCCGCTTCCCGTGACGATCGCGACCTTGCCGGACAGGTCCATTGCTGCTCCTTCGTGGCGTGGGCATTGCGTGGGGGGCATGGAGAGCCGGGCGTCGGCGCCGCGCCCCGAGGTATGTATAAGTGACAACGATTGTGAAAGTCAATCATTGAAGATTGTGACCTGCGTGCCACAATGGGGGCATGACAGGCGATCAGGGCACGAGCATCCGTGAGGACGTCGTGGTCCTGTTGGCGCGGGCGTCCGGTTCGGCGTTGCGCACCGCGAACGCGGCCCTGGAACCCTTCGGTTTCCGGGCTCGGCACTACGCGACGGTGAAGATCGCCGCCGAGGGTGGCGGGGTCCCGCAGCGGCAGATCGGCGCAGTCCTCGGCCTGGACCCCAGCGCCGTCGTGGCCCTCGTCGACGACCTCGAATCGCTCGGTCTGGTCCAGCGGCAACCCGACCCGGACGATCGGCGCACCCGGCTGGTGTCGCCGACGCCAGCGGGCCTGACCATGCTCGAGAAGGTCTCCCCGGTCGTGGGGCGCGTGCAGGAGCGTTCGATGGGTGGCCTGACGGCCGCCGAGCGGGACACCTTCGTGCGGCTGCTGCGCCGCGTCGTCAACGAATAGTCGTCCGCACGCAGCCGTGACGTCAGCGGCTCGGGGGAGCGTCGCGCAGTTGCGCAGTGAACCGACAGGTGCAGGTACGCCGGCCTTCGTCGTCGGTGATGACGATCTCGACCGACGCCGTCGTGCGTCCCACGGCGATCGGCGTGGCCACCGCGGTGACCGTGCCCGACATCACCGGCCGATGGTGGGTGGCGTTGATGTCGACCCCGACCGCGGCCCGACCCGGCCCGGCCAGCACGACCGCGAGGAACGACCCCACCCCTTCGGCGAGGACGACCGAGGCACCGCCGTGCAGCAGACCGTAGGGCTGGGTGTTTCCTGCAACGGGCATCGTCGCCACGGCGCGGGACGGGGAGATCTCGGTGAACACCACCCCCATGCGCTCGTGCAGGGTTCCGGCGGCCATCGCGTTGACCTGCTCGAGCGTGACCCACGGGGTGACTGAGGGCGGATCCTGCGCGACGGGGGTGCTGTCGGTCATGGGCTCTAGGCTGCCATACGTGTCGGACACGCCTCGCCTGCTGCTCTTGGACGGTCATTCGTTGGCCTATCGCGCGTTCTACGCCTTGCCCGCGGAGAACTTCTCGACCCACACCGGGCAGCACACCAACGCCGTCTACGGCTTCACCTCGATGCTCATCAACGTGCTGCGTGACGAGGCGCCGACCCACATCGCGGTGGCTTTCGACGTGTCTCGCCAGACCTTCCGGACCGAGGCCTACGCCGAATACAAGGCCGGTCGGTCGGCGACGCCGAGAGAGTTCGAGGGCCAGATCTCCCTCGTACAAGAGATCCTCGGGGCGCTGCGCATCCCCTTCGTCCAGGTCGAGGGCTACGAAGCCGACGACGTCATCGCCACCCTCACGACGATGGCGACCGACGAGGGCATGGACGTCCTCATCTGTTCCGGTGACCGAGACGCCTTCCAACTCGTTACCGACCATGTCACCGTCCTCTACCCGGTCCGCGGGGTGTCAGAGCTGTGGCGGATGACCCCCGCGGCGGTGACCGAGAAGTACGGTGTTCCGCCCACGCGCTACAGCGACCTTGCCGCGCTGGTCGGGGAGTCCTCCGACAACCTCCCGGGCGTCCCCGGGGTCGGCCCCAAGACCGCGGCCAAATGGATCGGGATGTATGCCGGCCTCGACGGGATCGTCGCGAACATCGACCAGATCGGCGGCAAGGCGGGGGAGTCGCTGCGCGAGCACCTGGACTCGGTGCTGCGCAATCGCCGCCTCAACCAGCTGGTGCACGACCTGCAGGTCGGCGTGGAGCTGGGCGACCTGGCCCGCCACTCCTGGGACCGCGAACAGGTGCACGAGGTCTTCGATGCGTTGGAGTTCCGCGTGCTGCGCGAGCGGCTGTTCGCGACCTTCGAGGCCCCCGAGCCGGAAGCCGATTCCGGGTTCGCCCTTGACGGGCAGGTGCTGGGCTCGGCCGAGGTGACCGGGTGGCTGGCGCAGCACGCCCCCGCGGGGGTCCGCACCGGGCTGCAGGTGCTTGGCCGCTGGGGTCGGGGCACCGGCGACGCGCGCGGGCTGGCGCTGGCCACCGGAGCCGGCGCGGCGGCATACGTGGATCTCGCCGGGCTCGACGACGTGGGGGAGCGCGCGCTCGCGCACTGGCTGGCCGACCCCACCCGCCCGAAAGCGATCCACGACGGCAAGGGGCCCGCCGCGGCGCTGGCGGCGCGGGGGCTGGACCTCGCTGGGGTGACGAGCGACACGGCGCTGGCGGCATACCTCGTCAAACCCGACCAACGCGACTACGACCTGGCCGACCTCGCCGTGCGGCTGCTGCGGCGGGAACTGCGCGATGACACGACCGACACCGGGCAGGGCATGCTCGACTTCGGCGAGGGGGACAACGAGGCGAACGAGGCTATGGTGACCGCCCGCGCGGTCGTCGACCTCGCCGATGCCCTCGACGTGGAGCTGGAGCGCATCGGCGGCTCGGCGCTGTTGCACGAGGTCGAGTTGCCCCTTGTCGGGGTGCTCGGGCGAATGGAGCGGGCCGGGATCGCCGTCGACATCGAGGCGTTGCGCGATCTGGAGGCAGATTTCGCCGCCAAGGTGCGTGAGGCGCAGGAGGATGCCTGGGAGGCGATCGGGCGACGCGACGTCAACCTCGGCAGCCCGAAGCAACTGCAGGAGGTGCTCTTCGATCAGCTCGGGCTGCCCAAGACCAAGCGCACCAAGACCGGCTACACCACAGACGCAGACGCCCTCACCGAGCTGTATGCCAAGGCCGAGCATCCCTTCCTCGAGGCGTTGCTGCGCCATCGTGATGCGGCCAAGCTGCGGGTCACGGTCGAGGGGCTGATCAAGAGTGTCGATGACGACGGACGGATCCACACGACCTACCTGCAGACCGTTGCCGCGACTGGTCGGCTGAGTTCGACCGACCCCAACCTGCAGAACGTCCCGATCCGCACCGAGGAGGGTCGGCGGATCCGGGAGATGTTCGTGGTCGGGTCCGGGTTCGAGTCCCTCATGTCGGCGGACTACAGCCAGATCGAGATGCGGGTCATGGCCCACCTGTCCGGCGACGACGGGCTCATCGAGGCGTTCCGCTCGGGTGAGGACCTGCACTCGTTTGTGGCGTCCCGGGTCTTCGGGGTCGACCCGACGGCGGTGACACCGGAGATGCGCTCCAAGATCAAGGCGATGTCTTACGGCTTGGCCTACGGCCTGTCGGCGTTCGGGTTGTCCCGCCAGTTGGGGATCTCCACCGGCGAGGCCAAGACGCTCATGGACGAATACTTCGAACGCTTCGGTGAGGTCCGCGACTACCTGCACCGCCTCGTCGCCGATGCTCGGGGTACGGGGTTCACCGCGACGATGCTCGGGCGCCGGCGCTACTTGCCCGACCTGCTCTCGGACAACCGACAACGGCGCGAGATGGCCGAGCGGATGGCCCTCAACGCCCCGATCCAGGGGTCCGCCGCCGACATCATGAAGGTCGCCATGTTGCGGGTCGACGAGGCAGTGCGGGAGCAGCGGCTCGCCTCGCGGATGCTGCTGCAGGTCCACGACGAGTTGGTCATCGAGGTGGCGCCTGGCGAGCGGGACCAGGTCGAGGAGTTGGTCCGCCGCGAGATGGGCGCAGCGGTCGCCCTCACGGTGCCGCTGGACGTGTCGGTCGGCGTCGGGCGCACCTGGCACGACGCAGCGCACTGAGGCCGAGAACAACGGACGTCGCGAGGCGAAGGGCGAGGGAACGGCATACATGGATCTGCTGCTCATCAGGCACGCGCAGTCGGAGAACAACCTCGTGTGGGCGCACACGGGCGCGTCGGTCGGGCGAGTGCCCGACCCGCTGCTCACGCCGTTGGGGGAGCGGCAGGCCGCGGCGGTCGCTCAGGCGCTCGCGCAAGGCCGGTATGCCGCCCCGCCGTCCGTGCTCTATGCCAGCCTCATGAGCCGCGCCGTTCTCACGGCGGCACCGATCGCCGCGGCGCTCGACCTCGCCATGCACGGGCATCCGGACCTCTTCGAGGTCGGCGGGCCACTGGACTGGAGTGGCCACGAGGACGTGCCGCGTCGAGCGCATCGTGGGGCGGGGCGGGCGTCGCTGCGCGAGCTGTCACCCCGGCTGGTCCTGCCCGACGACGCGGGTGAGCACGGCTGGTGGGATGGGCCGGTGGAGGTCGAGACCGACGTTCCCGCCCGGGCCCACCGGGTGATCGACTCGGTGCTGGCCCGACACGGTGGCACCGATGCGGTGGTCGGGTTGGTGACGCACGGGCACTTCAGCCAGTTCCTCGTCCGGGCGCTGCTGGGCATCCCCACGATGACGGGGTGGGTCGACATCCTCAACACCTCGGTGTCGCGCTTCTCCGATGTCGACGTGCCGGGGCGCACGGCCGCGGCGTGGATCAACCGCGTCGAGCACCTGCTCCCCGACGAGGTATCCGACTGAGCCAGGCGCTGACCAGCGCAACCACCAGAAGGCAGCCGAGCACCCCGGTGACGACCTGCTCGATCGAGGCGTGCCGGCCGGCGACGACGACGGTCGATGCCGCCAAGGCGAGCCAGACCGCCGCCCCCGCGCGATGCCGCCCGGCGGCAAGGTCGGCGTAGACGAGCACCTGAACCAGCGCGAGCGTCACCCCGAGAGTGCAGAACAACCAGGCCAGGGGTGCCAGCGCGGCATACTCGGCACCGCCGACGACCGCGACCAGGGGCCCCCCGAGCAGGAAGGCGGCCAGCACACCGACCGCGCCGACGGATGCCGTGAGGAGCAGGGCATCTCTGATGGCACGAGCCCGGTCGGCTGCCCGGGCCATCCGCGGGTAGTAGAGGGTCGCCAGGAAAGTCGGGCCCCAGAACGCGACCTTTTCGAACACCGCGCCGATCGCGTAGCCCCCGCTGAGGTCCTCGGGCAGGAAATGCCGAGCCAGGAGCATGTCGAGACTGGACAGGACGAGCAGACCCGACATCGGCAGCACCGCCGTCACTGACTGGCGGAAGATCGCCCGCGAGGGCGCCGAGCCCCAGGCGTGGCGCGCGGCTTTGAAGAGGTGTGGCCCACCATCGCGGTGCAGCAGGAACCCGGCGATGTACAACGTCAGCGCCCACCCGGCGGTGAACAGCCACATGACGGCGTCGGGGCCGAGGTCACCTGCCGCGGCAAGGACGGCGGCGCTGACCCGGGTGATCCCGACGAGTGCGGCCACGGTCGCCAGCGCCCCGAAGCGCTCGCGGCCCTGCAACAACCCCTGGACGGCGAAGGTCAACGTGATCGGTGCCGCCGCGGTGGCTACGGCCAGCGCCGCCCCGACGTCCACCCGCAAGAGGTATGCCGCCCCCGGCACCAGGACTAGCGCGGCCGCCGACAGGACCGCGGCGAGCCGTAGGGACGCGCCGAGGGCCGCGTCGAGCGCGGCGGTGCCGGGGGAGGCGGCGGTGCCGGGGGAGGCAGCGGACTCCGGTGGCGGGGCCGCGACCCAGCGCGCCGCAACGAGTTGGATGCCCGTCCCCGGCACGGCGGCAATCGTGGCCAGGCTGACGAGCGAGCCGACCGCACCAAGATCCGGTGGGGTCAGGGTTCGGCTGAGCACGACGAAGAAGAAGTAGCTGAGCATATTGCCCAGGAAGGTTCCGACGAAGAGCACGGCACCATGCCCACGCAGGCGGCGGGTGGGGGGCGGGGGGCTCAAGCGGGTTACCCGTCTGTGCGTCGAAGGACCTCAAGTTCGGCGTGTGCCATAGTGCCCCATGCTCAAGCCAGGACGCGCGCATAGCGGCGCCGTGTTGGCCGGTTGGCTGGCCACCGCTGTCCAGACGGTCGCGTTGCTCTGGCCGTCGTGGGGGTCCGGTCAACTGCTGTACCGGGACTTCGTCGCGGTTCCGAATCCGGTGTGGTCGGCTCGCGTCCTCGGCGCCGACGGGTCCGCACCGCGGGCCGTCCCCTTGGACTTCGTGACGACGCTGCTCGCTCAGGTGTTGCCCTCGGGCGTGCAACAGCAGGTCATGCTCAGCGCCACGCTCTTGCTGGCCGGGGGAGGGGTGACGATGCTGCTGCGCCGGTTCGGGTGGGTCGCGACCGTCACTGCCGCGACGCTCGCCAGTTGGAGCCCGTATGCCGGTGAGCGCCTGCTTCTCGGTCAGCCGCCGACCCTGCTGGCCTGGTCGATGCTGCCTTGGCTCGTGTTAGCGGCCCGGTCGAGCGGGCCACGTCGGGTGTGGCTGCTGCGGGTGGCGCTGGCAGCCGCCCCGGCCGCGCTCACCCCGTTCGGTGGGCTGGTCGCCCTCGTCACCGTCGTCTCGACCGTCGCGATCGACCGGACCTGGGCCCTCGCGCAACCCTCCGCCAGCGACGGCGGCCCCCCGGTAGTGCGGTCGCGCACGGACGTCGCCTGGGTGGCTTCCCTCGGCCTGTCCTGGTGCCTGCCCTGGCTGGTGGCTGCCCTCCTCGGAACGTCAGGGCGGGGTCAACGCGAGGGTGCCGCGGCGTTCGCGCTTCGGGCGGACGGTGGTTGGGGTGTGATCGAGGTGCTCTCCGGCGGTGGGATCTGGTCAAATGCGGCGACCTTGGGCTCGCGGGCGATGCTTGGTCCGCGGGTCGGCTCGCTGTTGGTGTTGGTCGTGGCTGGCGTGGGTGTCGCGGCGTTGTGGCGTCGCCGACCGGACGGGGCTGGTTGGGTCGCGACGTCCCCCGCGATGCTCGGGATCGGTCTGGTCGCGGGGCCACCGGTCCTGGTCTACCTGTTGGCCCACGAACCCTTCCTCGGGTGGCTGGCGCTGGCCCAGGAACTTCCCGGAGTCTCGATCGTCCGCGACACCCATCGCGTGTTGGCGGTCTCGGCGATGGCCCTGGTCATCCTCAGTGGGGTCGGTGCCGCGACGATCGTCGGCGCCGTGGCCCGTCGGGTTCCCGGCAGACTCGGCGTGCTCGCCTGGGTCGGAGGGACGCTCGTCATTGCTGCCCTCGGCCCCTGGGGGGCGCCGGACCTGCTGGGGCGGCTTCACACGGCATACCGACCGTTCGACGTCCCCGCGGGCTGGGCGCGCGCGGTCGACGCGGTCGGCGACGGGCGGGTGCTCGATCTGCCGTGGCAGCCATTCCGCCAGCAGCCCTGGGCGGGCCCGGAGCCGTTCCTCGACCCGCTGCCGCTTGCCGTGCCCGGCTCGGTCGTCGCGGGCGCGGACCTGGTCGTGCAGCGCGGGTCCGAGCAGTTCCACGTCGGCCCGGCAGAACCACCAGGAGCGTCCGATTGGGCCGATGGTCGCATCGACGCTACATCGTTACGAGACAGCGATATCGACGTGGTGTTCGAGTGGCTCACCACTCCTGGCACCGTCCCACAGACGCATCCAGGTCTGAGGTTGGTCTACTCGGACGACACCTTCAGAGTGTGGCGCGTGCCGCGCTGACGGAACCTGTCAAGTCGGATGAGACAGCGGCTGTCAGGCGCTTTGTATGAGTGCTTCTTGTGAGGGCTGGTTGATCCAGGCCTGGGTGGGCAGTTTCGGCGGTTGGGGTCGGCGGTGGCCGA
>Ga0116169_1002757_pt1 | contig 12512 bp, 10 predicted proteins | sample AD_UKC130_MetaG_FD_89796 | JGI IMG/M metagenome (GOLD analysis project Ga0116169, IMG submission 89796) | Active sludge microbial communities of municipal wastewater-treating anaerobic digesters from Canada - AD_UKC130_MetaG | ecosystem: Engineered > Bioreactor > Anaerobic > Digestate | place...
GTCGATCTTCCTTTAACTGTGAGCACCGAGAGGATGGGGATCTCTCCCTTTCCGAGCTGGTCGTATGACATTTCTTCCTCTCTTCCAGTCACCGAAAGGACTGTCAGCTTTTGCCAGTCATCGTCGTACCCGATGACAGCTCCCCATTCGGGAACGCCCAGATCCCAAGCAACAGCCGGAATGCCTCTATCTATGGATTCTTTAATGATTTCTAAAGCTGCAAGGCGCTTCTCTTCTTCCACCTGATCCATGTTCCAGTATCTTCCTACATAACCGCACTGGAGACCGCCGTTTTCTACCCAAGGTTTCTGCCCGTCGAAGTCCCAGATGCTCGTGGCACTTGGGCAGAGATCCTCAGCTGCCCACATCCTGAAGGCAAATCCGCTGGTTGCAATGATGTCTTCTGCAAACTCTGCATATGGACTGCATTTGACCGCAAGACCAAGCGACTTGGCAAAAGAAAACAGGTAACCAGTGCGGTCGTAAACGCCGCGATCCCAACTAACATCTAGTTTTTTCATATACCTACCTCCGTACATCGCCGAATCTACTGGCTGGCAAACGATTCTCCGTGTAGAAATCTTGCTTGGTTAAGGTAGATTCCTTCCCGAGTTTTTCCTCTCCTTTTGGAGGTTCGAATTTTTCGGCAAAGCAAAAGGGTGTGGTTTGACACACCCTTTTGGGAAGACCCGTTTTCAAGATTTATAACTTGAGACCCGGTTATTTCCCTGTATACTGCTTGATGAAGCGGTTGTACTCGGCGATCTTGACTTTGAGATCGCTGTTCATCTGCGCTGCTGCTCTCAGGAGGGAGTCCTCAGGCTCCATTCCCTGAACAACCACTTCGTTGATGGCAAACTGAATGTGCCTGTTTACCACGTTCTCCGAAGCGATGGCAAACGGAGGTGTGGTGGAAAGCTCTGCGATCTGGAGCAGAACCTCTCTGTGTTCTTGGGGGACGGGCATAGCCGAGTACGCACTCCTTGTAGACGGGAAGTAGAAGACTCCGGGAATGCGCTCGGTGATCATCGCCGTGTACCTCTTCTGGAACTCGGCACTGGTAAGGAACTTCATCAGAGTCCAAGCCTCTGCCTTGTGTTTGGTGGCTTTGAACATGGCCAGAGGCGTTCCTGCCGCCCAGTTGGTACGGTTGATCGTGTTACCCCTCCTTGTACCGGGCACCACAGAGATCGTGTACTTTCCTTCGAGTTCGGGAAGGCCGATGGTGTAGTTGGCATAGGTCCAGTGCGGTGCGCACGTCACCGGCAGCTCACCCCGCCGGAAGGCTTCAAAGTGCTGGGGCACCTGCGGAATCTTATATTTGGTGTAAAGCTCGGTATACTCGGTAAACGCTTTGATGGCCTCTGGAGTATCCCACCCAGATTGAGTGCGGTCGTCTGTGTACATCTCACCACCGTTTTGCCAGAGGAACATCTGGAAATCCCTGAACGACTCGGCGTCGATGCCGTAAGCCAGGGCAAAATTCATCTGATTGGACTGGAGTTTGGGAATCATCGTCCGCACATCGTCCCAGGTTTCGGGTTTTTCAAGGCCCATCTCCTGAAGAACGTCGATGCGGTAGAACATGGCAGAGACTGCCATCTGGAAAGGCACGCCAAAAACCGCCCCCTGGAACTCATAGGTTCTAAAGGCATTGGGGAACGAATCTTGGATGTGGCTGGCAAAGTCGTCGCCGAACTCCAGCTTCAGGTCGACCATAGCACCACGGATGCCAAGTTCCGCGGCTAAAAGGCCGCTCATGAGAGCGATATCAGGAGCATCTCCCGATGCAGCTGCCAGCATCATTCTGCGGTCGGAATCTGCCCAGGGAAGTGGATCGATCAGGACTTCGATCCCTGTTTTGGGCGTGAAGTCCTCTTCCAGGATGTCCTGGATGATTTTGGCCTGCTCATTGCTGATGCCAACCATCCAAGCCCTGAGCTGTACTGCCGAAGAGAGCAACGAGCACAGTAAAAAGATCACCAACAAGAAAACTATCGAACTACCCTTTCTCACAGTTTTAACCCCCTGTTGATGTTTTTAAAACAGCATTTCTGCTCTGCTGCAAGTCTCAGCTTGCTTAAAGCTACACGCCCTAAGCTAACTGAGATTTTCTCCTGACTTATTATTTAGACAGATTTGAATTTATCCCTTTCTGATATTTCAGTTTGCGCATCAAACAGCTTGTACAAATTCTGAGTTTTTTTGTTATGGTGCTCTAAGCGTTCTGCAACATCTCCAAAAAAACCTGAGGGAAAAATGGCAAACTTACAGGAACGAACAGGTTTTTCTTGAGTGAAGAGCCAATATCTTATATTTGTAGCGTTGTCGGCTTTTCAAGTACTGGGTTGGCCACCGAAAACTCAAAGCAGGGAGGGTCCGAAATGGCCGATTTAGGACAGATTATGGAGTGGACATTTCTGCAGGAAACCAGCGTTCCCAAAGAAGTGGAAGAGGTACTTCTTGAGGGCGAAGTGGTAGAAGCCTGCTACAAGACAATCAGGGACGTTGCGGTGATTACCAACAAACGCATCATGGTTGCCGACAGACAAGGAATCACCGGCAAAAAAGTTGAAATCTACACCATTCCCTTCAAGTCCATAGTGATGTACTCGTCGGAAAATGGCGGAATCATCGATTTGAACTCCGAACTGGAGCTGTGGACCAGGGTTGGCCGTTTTAAACTGAACCTGAACAGGAAAGTGGATATTAGAAAACTCGACCGCATCATCGCAAAACATGTCCTCTAACCCAAGTCGCCTACGATGCAAAGAAAGCTGCTGCACAAAAACATGATTTTTTTAGAAAAGGATGTGAACTGCATTGATCGTTGTATTACTTTTGGTTTTAGCACTAGTCGCACCCGCTTTGGCAACCGAGCCTGCCGTTGTGCAGGAGGGCTTCAGGAACTTCCGTACTAAGTCCGGATACGCCAAGATCTCTGACAGCACTTTGGAGATCACTCAGATGTCTTTTGCCGAAGCATCCACCGGAAGCCTCCTGTGGGAAAACTACGAGATGTCGTTCAAAGTTACTCCCCTGGAGCTTGGCTCTCAGTATGCCGGTTTCAGCGTATTCTTCCGTTCGCTAGGCGGTCATCACTGCTACTCGCTGAACGTTACCCCAACCGGCGTCAGCCTCAATAGATATCACGGCGTTTACACCGATAGAACTGTGCTTGCCTCCTATACCAGCGGCATCCAGCTGGGCGAAACTGCCGAGGTGACCCTCAAAGCCGAGGGTAACGAGTTTGCGGTCTTTCTCAACGGAAGAAAGATCATCAGCGCCAAAGATCCGCTGAACATGTACCCCTACGGTCACATCACTCTTAGAGCCGAACTTGCCCGCCTGCGCTTTGAAGACTGGAAAGTTGAAGCCTTCGAGATCCAGGACCCAGAGCTCCGCAGGAGAGCGGAACTAGGCTATGGCCTTCCTGTAGAAGTGGCAGATGGCCAGATGCATCCGGTACAGGAAGGCGAAAATGAGCCGGAAAACATCGTGCTCATTTACGAGCAGGCAAGCGGCAAGAACTGGATCACAGTGGACGCTCTGCCCTATGTAACCTATATCTCCGAATCGTACCAACCTCTGGACTGGTTCTTCGATACGTTCCTCTTCTTAGGTCTAAGCGCGCCCGGTGGACGCAACTTCCAGGGAAGTCCCTATGCTGTTCGTTCCGACTACGAGTGGTGGCTGGACAGGCTGTTTGCAAACGACAAGAGCGGCCTTTGGGCCTTTGAGCGGGCTGTTGGAAACAATAAGTACCTCCTAGGCGATCCCGACTACAAGGCAAATGTCATCATCATGATTCCCTACCCCAACGAAAACCCCAACACTCCATTTGGCGAGATCAACGGCGTACAGCCCGTTCTCAGCGGTAACGTCCAAGCCGCCGCCAAAGGCAGACTCTCGGTTGTAGAGTGGTATATCAATGAAGTGCTGGACAGATGGGAAAAAGCCGGTTTTGAGAACCTCCGCCTTATCGGCCTCTACTGGAATGCCGAAAGCATCGATACTACAGGCATCGACGGACGGTACCTGCCTGAGGTTGGCAAGATGGTGCGCGAACACGGCTTGAAGTTCTACTGGATCCCCTGGTACAAGGCTCCTGGATACTCCCAGTGGAAGGATCTCGGATTCGATGCTGTTATGCTGCAGCCGAACTACATGTTCGACCACGACATCTCCAGGACCAGACTGATTACCGCTGCAAGCGAAGCACGGAAGTACGGTTTGGGTATGGAAATCGAAGCAGATAGCACTGTCTTCACTCCTGAAGGCAGGGAACGCTACCTCGACTACCTCAGAGCTGCCAACTCCTACGGCTATGCTTCAGGGGTTCTGAAGGCGTTCTATCAGGAGACAAGCCTCCTTGCAAATGCAGCGCTTAGTTCCTTCCCGCAGGACAGGGAACTCTACGATATCACCTACGACTTCCTCAAAGGTAACTTCACAGAAAAGCTGCCTATCATAGACTAAAAAACGGAGCTAGAAGGTTTTCCGCCTTCTAGCTCTTTTTTCGCTTACTCGCTTTTTGGTTTTCGGTTATGTTTGGTGGAAGTTTTCGTCCTGCTGCTGCGTTCAGTTCATCGGCTCCAGCAGCTTTTTTGCCTCTCGAACCCCTTCTTCGGTCAGGACTGCGCTTTTTGCTCGACTGCTGTCTGTGCTAAACCCTTTTTCGGCGAGCTTGTCCCTGTCTTGCATCGACAAACCTTCTTTCGCCGTCGTCACTTATATGTACATGACAAAAGCCCTTACATTTCACATTCCACAGGCCTTCAGCTGTCAAAAACATACGCTCCACCCCGGCATCTTAGGCTAACTTGAAGGGTTTTTCGAGCGTGATCAGAATTTGTTAGTTGAACGAGATATGCTGTAGACGAGCAGCCAGCAAAGCGAGGCGGATGAGATGCTAAACCATACTTTAGAACTGCTACGATCTAGCGCAGAGAAGGCCACGCTGAAGGAGTTTCTGACAGCACAACGTGAATGCAGGCTGAGAGAAATGGCAGAAATGCACAGCATTCAAACACAGCCCACAACCTGCAAAACGAAGCTTGTCGAGAACCTGCAAGCCAAACTCCTGGACCTTCGCCACTTCAGAAACTGTTTTCTAGGCCTTACCCCTGAGGAGATAGACCTTTTTGATAGGCTCGTTCGAGAAACAGTCGTTCCCTTTGATGAGGCGCTCCACGGCGCCAGCAGGTACTTCTGCTACAGCGGGTTTCTCGAACTCAGAGAGGTTGAAGGTACCAAATACCTACTGGTTTACCCAGAACTGGTGTTATTATACAGCGTAATCAACACTGAGGATTTTCGAGCCGATCTAAGACTCCACCAAAACGTTGACCGCTACGTCAGAGCAGCGACGAGTCTTTACGGTGCAGTCCATCTTGGCCAGTTTTTCGAAATCTACAACGCCCATAACAGGCCGATAAGCCTCTATGATGTTGACCGGATCTCTGCCCATCTCGAACTCAGCTTCAAACCCTACTTTCTCCACAAAGACTACTTCCTGCACGACTCCTTTAGGGACGGTCTCTCAGACCCAGATGGTCGGCTTAGCCGCTGGCTGACAGCTACTGAGGGCATTCGTAACTATTTCTCGCCCACAGTCGACTTTTTGAAGTACGTAGATGCCGGGTATGTTGAAGAGACGCTTCAGTTCTTGGCAGTGCAGGAGTTCCTTGTGGACCACGTCACAGGAGACATATCGAAGGCAAATGCTCTTACAAAACGCCTCTACTTCAAGTGTGCTGCAGACAGTTCCCTCTCGGACATTCTAAAGGAGCTTGAAAGATCAAAAGTGACCATCTCCCCAAAGATGCTATCGGGATTTGTTCCCCTTTTGGTGGAGCTGGACTGCTCCGCCCGAAAATGGCGGTACAAAGGTTTCACCTACAACGAACTGCATCAAAGAGGCACCGGTCTTGCCACCCACCGCTTCTATGTAGAGCTTAGGGAAAAGGCAGGAAAGCTAGAAGGCGACCTGCGTCTTTAAGAACAAACATTTGGGTAAGAGCCAGTGCAAATAACACCACATGTTGGACAAAAGAAAGAGAATCAGACCGGAGAACTCCGGAGTGATTCTCTTTTTCTGCGTGTTTGTTGTCCTGTAAGCTTAAGGGGCTTTACTATTAAACTTCCACTGGCTCTGCAATCTTGCTGGTCTTTCGCTGTGCCATGACCAGGTTGTAGTAGATGCCCTTCTTCTTCAAAAGTTCGAAGTGGGTGCCGTACTCGGCGATCTTGCCACCGTCGATAACAAAGAGCCTGTCGGCGTTTTTCAGCGTAGAAAGCCTGTGGGCGATGGCGATAGTGGTTCTACCTTTAACGATCCGGTCCAAACTTTCCTGAATGATGGACTCGGTCTCAACGTCCAGAGAACTGGTAGCCTCATCCAGGATGAGAATGGATGGGTTTTTGATGATCGCTCTGGCGATGGCAATTCTCTGCCTCTCGCCTCCCGAAAGGGTATAACCGTTTTCCCCGATGATGGTATTGTAGCCGTCTGACGTCTGCATGATGAAGTCGTGGGCATTGGCGATCTTTGCTGCTGCAATGACCTGTTCTGGGGTTGCACCTTCCTTACCGTAGGCAATGTTGTCGTAGAGCGTTCCGTGGAAGAGGAACGTATCCTGGAACACTACGCCGATGTTTTCGTGGAGGTACTCCGGCGAGATCTCCCTGATATCCACGCCGTTGATGGTGATCCTTCCCTGGTTCGGATCGTACAGACGCAGGAGCAGGTTGATGATAGTGGACTTACCTGAACCGGACCTGCCAACAAGACCGATCATCTCCCCGGGCTTGATCTCAATATCAATACCCTTGAGGACGGGCTCGTAGGACTTGTAGCCGAAGGTGACGTTCTCAAAGGTAATCTTGCCTTCAAGAGGGACGTTTTTCGGGTTTTCCACGGCAATGATCTCGGGTTCTTCGTCGATGATCTCAAACAGCTTAACCATGCTGGTTGTGGCATCTGCCAGCCACCTGGGGAACGACACCAGCCAGCGCAAAGGCCCGTAAATGTAGCCGATGTACATGGTAAACTGGATCAGTACACCCAGAGTCAGTCCACCGCCAAGCACGCTCCTTCCGCCGAAGTACAAAATGAGAAACTCGCCGATACCGGTGAAAAACAAGAGCGTTGGGAAAAGGAGCGACCAGAGAGCTTCGTTGTCTGACGAAACCTGGGCTAGCTCTCTTGTGGCTTTGGCAAACTTCTCAATCTCCATCTCTTCCTTACCGAAGGACTTGACGGTGCGTATGCCCCTGATGATGTCGTGAAGAATGGAGTGGGCTTTGGAGTTTTTGCGCCATTGCTTTTCATACCTGAGCCTGATAAACCCGCGGAACCTAGAAAGGGCAAAAGCCACTAGAGGAACTGGCAAAAAGACCAAAAGGGTCAGGCGCCAGTTGGTGACAAGCAGAATGATGAGAACAACCACAAATACGATCATCTGCTCGATGGCCCAGCGGCCGGCGTCGGAGATGAAGTTCCTGACGATTCTGGTATCCTCCATCACCCTCCTGATGAGGTCTCCCGGCGTCCGTTTGGCCAGTGAGTTCAAAGAGAGCTTCTGGATCTTTTCATATGCCAGAACCCTCAGATGGTTGGAATAGAGAATGCTGCACTTGTTGTAGACTCTAGAGCTGATGATGTAAATGAGCTCGCCGAGCCCTCTAGCAAGAAACATGGCCCCTGCAAGTATGATCACCTGCATGGCGGTGCCGGTCTGTGTTCGCAGGTGGTCGTCAATGAGCATTCTGCTGAAAAGCGGAACCAGCAGGTACAGAATCTGGGATAAAGTCAGGAAGAGCTGGGCGGTGATCATCTTCGGCGCGAAGGGTTTGAGCAGCATCAGTGCTCTTTTGAGCACACCCATCTGGTCGTAGCAGAAGAGGCACACCGAGATACCCTCGGCAAAAGGCCTTCCGCACTTTTCGCATACCAGCTTGTGCTTCTCTTCCGACTTGGGAAACTCTTTGGAGTTTATATAGTAGTTGACCACCTTGCAGAACTCCCCTGCCGCTTTCAAAACCGACATGGTAAAGCGACAGATCAGGACCTCGCTTTCATCTTTCATGGTGGCATACAGGAAACCGCAGCCGACGCCTCCGGAAACTGAGAGCTCGGTCATATTATCTGCAGAGAGAGTTAGTAGAACCTCTCCGTTTATACTCGAGGTGATCGTACCGCTTTCATCAAAGGTGACCGTGCCATTTGCTCTATTCATTGAAAGATCCAAATCGTAGTTAAACACGTGTTTTCCGGGCATTTGGCATCACTTCTTTCTCAGGTTCTACCTAGAGCAGGTATGGTTCGAGCCTCTTTAGGCTCTTTTTGTCCAGTTTGGACAGAGACTCCACAATATACCTGTTGCCGTCTACGTCGAAAATCGCCAGCGTATCTTCGCTGAGAAGCCTGATGTTGCGGGTCACGTCCTTTACCGCGCAGTTTTTGGTGTACGTTGCGCCGTTTTTCCCCACCAGAAGCTCCATGTAAACGTAGCCTAGTTTGTCTTTAACGGACTTAACCTCGTACACCGTAGGACTGTAGTAGCGCTTTTCCAGCTCCGCTACTACAATCTCGTACTGATCCTTGTCGAGGCCCGCAAGGGAACGGATAATACCGATCTCCTTGTTGTCCTTGTCGGCTACGGAAATGTATTCGAAAGGCTTGCCGATAGGAAAGGCCCTGCGCAGCGTGATGCGCTTGTAGTCGTTGCCTTCGTATCTCAGACCTGTAAAACCGCCGGCAGTAACGTAGAACTCTGCCTTTTTGGGATCTAAAAAGCCAATATCTATAGCAGAAGCTAAACTTCTTGAAGCTTCGTTTGTGTTTTCCATTACATTACCCTCCTACCGAACCTGAACTTCTAAGCATCCATATTGATAATTTTTAAACCTTCCAGCTGAATAGTGTAAAGCTTGTGGTACTCACCTTTTTTCTCCATCAGTTCTCTGTGCGTACCGCTTTCCACAATCACCCCATCCTTTAGAACTGCCAAGGTGTCGGCATCTCTGAGGGTGGAGAGCCTATGGGCGATGGCCAATGTGGTTCTGCCTCTCTGCAGCTGGGAAAGGGCGTTCTGGATTTTGGCTTCGGTTTCGGTGTCTATAGCAGCAGTTGCTTCGTCGAGAATCAGGATGTCGGGATCCTGCAGGATGGTGCGGGCAATGGAAAGACGCTGCTTCTCTCCGCCCGAAAGATCCTGCCCGCCTGCGCCAACCCTGGTTTCGTAGGCGTCGGGCAGCTTCATAATGAACTCGTGAGCTGCTGCCGCTTTTGCCGCCCTGATTACGTCTTCCATTGTGGCTTCAGGCCTGGCGTAGCGGATGTTGTCGGCGATGGTGCCGATGAACAGGTAAATGTCCTGGGACACTATACCGACGCTCTTTCTCAGCTGCTCAAGCGAGAGCTCTTTGACGTTAACCCCGTCGATGGTAATGGTACCTTCGGTAACGTCGTAGAGGCGGGCAATGAGGTTTGCCATGGTGGACTTACCTGCACCGGTCTTGCCCACAATGCCGAGCATCTGGCCTGCTTTTACTGAAAGGTTCACGCCTTTTAGTACTGGAGTTGCGGCATCGTACTCGAACTTCACATCCTTTAGCTCGATGTCTCCCCTGATCCTGTCCAGGACTACAGGGTTTTCTGGGTCAGTAACTTCTGGCTTTGCGTCGATGATCTCAAATACCCTCTGGGCCGAGTCCACGCAGCGAGCCCACCAGTTGGATACCCAGGACATAAACTCCAGGGGTCCGTAAAGCATCGTCAGGTAGGAAATGAACGACATCAGTACACCGATGGTCATACCTTCGGTTCCGTTCAGCACCATGATACCGCCTATACCGGTTACCACTACCTGACCCAAGAACATGAAGAGATAGATCAGGGGGAACGCGGTCGTAACCGTGTTCATGGTGTGAATGTCCACAAGGGTCTGCTTCCCCGACACCACCGAAAAGCGCTCCGTTTCAGTGTCTTCCTTGGCGAAGGCCTTAATGACCCTCTGGCCATTAACTGCATCGCTCACCAGAGAGTTGAGCTGCGAGTGGTAGACCCAGTTTTTGTGATGGAAGCGTCTGAAGATACTCCACAGCACTCGGAAAAACAGAATTGCCAAAGGAATTATGACCAGACAGATGATAGCAAGTTTTGCGTTCAAAAGGAACATCACCAGGACCACGCCTGTGAAGGTGAGAAGGTTCACCACTACATACGGAAGTCCGTCTACAAAGAACCAATAGATGTTGTTGGCATCTTGGTTTACCCTGTTCATCAGGTTTCCCGTGCGCTTTGAGGTGTAGAATCCCACGTCCAAGCGCTGCATGGCCTCAAAGATCTTCATCTTCAAGTCCTGCACGATCCAGGGAACGGTCCTAGCGAGAACGTAGGAGTACAGGATATTCAATCCCGTGTTCACCGCTCGCACGATGAGAATCATCAAAACCGCTCCGAGAATGTAGCCGTAGTAGCTGCCGCCTTCTGTAAGGACCTCGTCAAAGAAGAACCTGCTGCTTACAAGAGGCGTGATCATGGAGAAGACAGATCCAGCAAGCATCGTCACAAAAACCCAAAACACTTTGGTTTTGTAGTGGCCAAAAAAGCTAAAGAGCCTCTTGGTGATGGAGACGCGATCCAAGCACTTCGGACAGATCTTGCGGACTGGTTCGGGGTATCTGGTACCGCATTTGGGGCAGAAGAGTTCTTCTTCTACCGGTAGATCGGTCAGGGGATCCTTCCCCTCGCGGATGTTGCTGATGACCTTAATGAGTTTTTCTACAGCACCTAAATAACCGATGGAAAAGACCAAAAGAATGCTTGTCTTATCGTCCTTTTCGCTGCAGAGGCGCACTGTTGAAACCAAGCGTTCCGTTGAAAGGTTCCCCACATCTTCCAAGGGAATGACGTGGAGTTCTTTGGGCTCGTAGACCGCAACGATTCTCCGCGCCCCGGAAGCCTTTACCACTTTCTCCTCGCCTAGGAGGATGTAGAGGCTATCGCTACTTACAGCTAAATACGCGTCCAGATAGCCGCTGTCGTCTGAACTGTCGGCGTGAACTGCGTAGATTAGCTTTGATGCGTCGATGCCCTGCGTCTCAAAAGGCGAGACCATGTACTCCGGAATCAACGTTTTCATCGAAACTTCCTCCCTAAACTCTTCCAAAACATCCGGACGTCATCCTAGATGATCGTAGTAAAAATGCTAGTTGTGCTGTGCCAGTTTATAATGCTCCCATAGGTTGAGACACAAAAAAGAAAAATTAAGTTATAATGAGGACATGAAAAAGAGAAACCAATACACACCAGAATTCAAAACCAAAGTTGTCTTAGAAGTCCTTCGAGAAGAAGGCACCATCAATGAAATTGCGTCTCGCTACGAGATCAGCCCCGTCATCCTTGGCCGTTGGAAGACCGAGTTCCTGGAACGCGCTCCAGAAGTATTCAAGAAAGGTCCTTTAGCTATAGAAAAAGAACTAAAAGCGGAAAAAGAAAGGACTGCCAAACTCGAACAGAAAGTCGGTCAATTAACCTATGAGGTTGACTGGCTCAAAAAAAAATCTGAAGAAATTATCAACCGACGTAAACGAACGTAAAACTTGTATTGAGTTAAATAATCCAAATATAACCGTGAAACGCCAAGCCGAGCTATTATACATTAATCGGACTAGCGTTTATCGAAAGCCGGCGCCAAGAGTAATTAGTGATTCGGATATAAGGATTATGCATTTAATTGATGAGATCCATACCAAGGAACCGACATGGGGTTATCGAACCATAACAACCATTTTAAGACGGGATTACTGTTTAAAGATTAACCGGAAGAAAGTTCGGCGAATGATGCGAGACATGGGCATATATGCTCTATATCCAAAACCGAACCTTAGCAAGCGATATCATGCGCAATATGTAAGACCTTATTTGCTAAGAAATCTCGAAATTAGCCGTCCGAACCAAGTTTGGGGTGTTGATATCACTTATATCCGAATGTCTAAAGGCTTTATGTATCTGTTTATCATCATTGATTGGTATAGCCGGTACATCGTGGATTACGAACTATCGAGCACCCTTGATAAATCCTTTGTTCAAAACTGTCTTAAAAGGGCGCTGTCAATCCATAAACCGGAGATTATTAATAGCGATCAAGGAAGTCATTTTACCAATCAAAGTTACATCGACCTACTTGAAGAGGCCGGTGTGAAGATATCTATGGACGGTAAAGGCCAATGCTTGGATAATGCAATAACAGAACGTTTCTTCCGCAGCTTGAAGTATGATCGTATTTATGTTTATGAATATGAAACACCACGAGAGTTGCGCACAATGGTAAATGAGTATATCAAGACCTATAACACCTATCGACCCCATTCCTCGATTGAGGATCTAACACCGTTTGAAGTTTATTTCGGAAATCAGCTCTCCGGAGCTATTTCATATCAAACACGGAAAGGAGCTTAACTTATTTTTTCTATTCCGTGTCTTGACAACGGGGGGCACTACA
>Ga0116169_1002758_pt1 | contig 12509 bp, 7 predicted proteins | sample AD_UKC130_MetaG_FD_89796 | JGI IMG/M metagenome (GOLD analysis project Ga0116169, IMG submission 89796) | Active sludge microbial communities of municipal wastewater-treating anaerobic digesters from Canada - AD_UKC130_MetaG | ecosystem: Engineered > Bioreactor > Anaerobic > Digestate | place...
GTTCGTCTCCCAGCGCGATATCACCGCGATCACTGACGTCTCGGTCAACCAGGGCATCATCTCCAAGATGGTCCGTGGCAAGACCGGCGCACAGCCGGGCGAGTACCTGTCCGAGACAGGCGACATCTACGAGATGAGCGTCAACTCGGCCGGATCGGGAAACAGCGGCGGCCCGGTGTTCGACGCGGACATGAAAGTTATCGGCATCTACAGCATGGGACGCTCGCGACCGGGCACGTCGATCTCCGGCGCGGTGCCGATCCGCTACGGCATCGAGCTGCTCGATCCGACCAAGATGGCTGTGCCAGGCAAGTAGGCGATGGCCCTGTTCGGCTGGTTCAGACGCAACGTCGGCGAGGCCGCAGACGCGTCGATTGCGGCCAGCATTCCGGACGCTCCTGATCCGGTCGTTGCCCCGTGGTTCGCCACTGAAACGTCACTGATCAGCGACCCTGGCCCGGTCCGCGCAAACAACGAGGACTATGTGCTTTCGCTGTCGCAGCCGCTGGCAGGGCTGGGGGTGGAACGCACCTGCCTGGTTGCGCTGGCCGACGGCATGGGGGGGCATCTGGCTGGCGAGACGGCCAGCCGGATCGCCGTCGAAACATCGATCGACCTCCATCGGCTGCCCGGCGAGACCGGCACCGGGCAACGCCTGCTGAATGCGCTGACCCATGCCAACGCCTCGGTCTTCAAGCACGCCGGAAGCTCGGCGGAATTCGAGGGCATGGGGACGACGCTGGTATTGCTTGCACTAACTGACGGGGGGGCCTGGTGCGCCTGGGTGGGCGACTCACGCCTGTACCACTGGCGGGCCGGGCAGCTCAAACTGCTCACGCGCGACGACACGCTGGTGCGCGAGTTGCTCGATGCGGGCGTCATCCAGGCGCATGAGGTCGTCTCTCACCCGGACCGTTCGGTACTCAGCCAGGCGCTGGGCACGCGCCCGAGCCTGCGCCAGTTGAACCTGATCGGCCCCATCGACATGGCCGTGGGCGACCGGTTTTTGGTGTGCTCGGACGGCCTCCATGATGTCGTCCCCGAAAGCCGGCTGACCGAGGTGCTGGCCATGGACGATGCCCGGGCCACCTGCACGGAATTGCTGCGTCAGGCCGTTCTGCATCGCGCCGACGACAACATTTCGGCCGCGGTCGTGCGCATCGACGCACTGGACAATCCGCGCCCGGCCCTCCGCCGCACGGCGATCGTCGAGATCGATCCATCATGAACGGCGAACAGATCGGCAACTTCCGCCTCATCAGCCGCATCGGCGAAGGCGGCATGGGCGAAGTTTTTCACGCCATGGACACGATGCTCGAGCGCGAAGTGGCGCTCAAGACACTGCGGCCCGAACTCAGCGCGCGCGAGGAACTTGTTGAACGCTTCCGGGTCGAGGCGATTGCGCTGGCCAAGCTGCATCACCCGAACATCGCGGCGGTCTACTCGTTCTTTCGGGAGGATCTGCGCTACCACATGGCGATGCAGTTCGTGCACGGGCAGACGCTCGAGCAGTGCCTGGCCGAGCGCATTCGGTTGGACTGGCATCAGGCAGCGCAGATCGCCGTTGACGTGCTGCAGGCGCTTGAGCATGCGCATGCCCTGGGCGTCGTCCATCGCGATCTGAAGCCCGCCAACCTGATGATCGACCCCCGCGGACGAACCGTGGTGATGGACTTCGGCATCGCCAGGGTGCTGGCACGTGCGCGCCAGACACGAGCCGGCAACCTGGTAGGCACGATGGAATACATCGCGCCAGAGAACATCCGCGGCGAAGACCCTGGTCCCCGCGCCGACTTCTATTCGCTGGGTATCGTGCTGTTTGAACTCGTGACCGGACGCCTGCCTTTCGCCGCCGACAACGATTACGCCCTGATGCGCGCCCATACTGAACTGGCCCCGCCGCCGCCTTCCAGTCTGTGCCCATCACTGCCCCAGCCGTTCGAGGAAGTGATCCTGAGAGCGCTGGCGAAGCGGCCGGCCGACCGCTTCGCCGATGCGCGCGAATTCCTGCATGCCGTGTGTCAGGCGACCGGCATCGATGAGCCGCACGCCGGCGCCATTCGAGCGGCGCCGGCATCGAGGTCGCGTCGCGCATGGCCACTGAAGTGGCGCAGTCTGGTTGCATCGGCCGGGCGTTGGCGCGAGCATCTCGAGATCCCTGCGAGAGGCGGTCTGTCGGCATGGATCGACTGGAGCAAGGCCAATCCAGGACTTGCAATGGCAGCGGCGGCCGGTGTGGTTGCAACCGGTTTCGTGGTCGCCGGCCTCTCCAGTCAGCCGGGCCGCAGCCTCGAGCCCACTTCGCTGCCGCCGGTTTTGCTCCCCGCCCACGAGGGTGCTGGCAATCTCGATGCGTCAGGCGTTGTTGCGGCAGCTCGTGATCCAAACAAGGCAGGCATGGCCTCACCAGCGGTGAGCGAAGCCAAGACCGGGCCCAGCGACGCCCGTGACGTCGTCATGCCGCCCGAGCCGAAGGCCAATGTGGTGATCGACCGACCGGTGCCTGAACCCGTTCAGCCCGCGGCGACGCCGGTCGCTCGACCGGCGCCCCGCAATCCCGACCCAGGCAGCGGCGGCAATGGCGGCGGGAGCGGCTGGTACATCAAGCGATGAGGCGCTTCCTGCGGAACGCGGCGATTCCAGCCGCAGCCCCGCTCTCGCCGGTTCATCGAGCGGGCGTGCTGTTCGCTGTGCTGGGCAGCGCGCTGGCGGGCCTGCTGGCCGGCTGCGACACGCCGCCGGTACGAAAAATAGAAGATGCGATCCAGGACCTGCAGTTCAACAACCGGACCCGAGGCGAACAGCAGCGCGCCGACGCACCGAGCGTCGCCCGCGAACTGGGCTGTACCCCGCGTTCCGGCCCCCAGGTCCGTCTGGATTCGCACGAGGTTTTGCCCTCCCGGCCGACGGCCGGACGCGAGATCAATCATCGACTGGTGTACTCCGCCTGCGGCGTCGGTACCGGAGCGACCGGAACGCTGAGCCGCAAGGTCAGCCATCGCGGGCGGGCATTGTTCGAAGACAGCGAGCGCTTTACCCTCAAGCCCGGGCGCTTCGCGGTCGACGCCTTCATCGGCGTGCCGGCCCAGGCGCAACCTGGTGTCTATCGGATCGAGGCGCGCTTCGAATACCGCGGGATGAGCTTTCGCAGCACCGACGATTTCACCGTCGTGCCGCGATGACGCCCGGCGCGCATGGCCTCAGGCCGTGCCGCCCACCGTCAGGCCTTCGATCCGCAGCGTCGGCTGACCCACACCCACCGGCACGCTCTGGCCGTCCTTGCCGCAGACACCCACGCCCGAGTCGAGCTTCATGTCGTTGCCGATCATGGTCACCCGGGTGAGTGCGTCAGGCCCGTTGCCGATCAGCGTGGCGCCCTTCACCGGGTACTGGATCTTTCCCTTCTCGACCCAGTAGGCCTCGGCTGCCGAGAAGACGAATTTGCCGTTGGTGATGTCAACCTGGCCGCCGCCGAAATTGACCGCGTACAGCCCCCTGTCGATCGACGCAACGATCTCGGCAGGATCGAGGTCACCGCCCAGCATGAAGGTGTTGGTCATGCGCGGCATCGGCAGGTGGGCGAAAGATTCGCGCCGGCCGTTGCCGGTGACGGGCACCTTCATCAGACGGGCGTTCAGCGTGTCCTGCAGATAGCCGCGCAGGATGCCGTCTTCGATCAGCACATTGCGTTGCGTGGCGTTGCCCTCGTCGTCGATGTTCAGCGAGCCGCGCCGATTGACGATGCTGCCGTCGTCGATCACCGTGACACCGGGTGCGGCCACCCGCTGACCGAGCTTGCCGGCGAAGGCCGATGAGCCCTTGCGATTGAAGTCGCCTTCGAGGCCATGACCGATCGCTTCGTGCAGCAGCACGCCAGGCCAGCCCGGACCGCAGACCACGGTCATGGCGCCGCCCGGCGCGGGCCGCGCTTCGAGATTCAGCAGCGCCGCATCGACCGCTTCGCGCGCGTACTGCTCGAGCATCGCGTCGTCGAAATAGCCGAGCTCCAGGCGCCCGCCGCCGCCGCTGTGGCCCTGTCCGCGCCGACCGTGGCTCTCGGCAATGACGGTCAGCGACAGGCGCACCAGCGGACGCACGTCGCCCGCCATCAGACCGTCGGATCTTGCCACCAGCACCACGTCGTATTCGGCGGCCAGACCGGCCATGACCTGGACGACCCGGGGATCGCGTGCCCGCGCCATGCGCTCGATGCGTTCGAGCAGTGCGACCTTGGCGGTCGAATCGAGGCCGGCGATCGGATCGCCGGCGAAAAAGAGATCACGCCCGCTGCCCGGCTTCATCGACGAGGCCACCTTGACGCGGCCCGCTCCGCTGCGCGCGATGCTGCGCGTTGCACGGGCGGCCGACAGCAGCGCACCGGCGTTGATCTCATCCGAGTAGGCGAACGCAGTCTTCTCGCCAGCCACTGCACGCACGCCGACCCCCTGCTCGATCGAGAAGCTGCCCGACTTGACGATGCCCTCCTCGAGGCTCCAGCCCTCGCTGCGGGTGTACTGGAAATACAGGTCGGCATAGTCGACCTTGTGCTCGAACACTTCGGCCAGTGCGCGCGACAGATCGCGCTCGTCGAGCCCGCTGGGCTCGAGCAGGCGCTGGCGGGCAATGGCCAGGCGATCAATGCCTTCGTCGACAAGCTTCATCAAAACTCCTTACATGATCCGATGGGTCAGTGCCGGCAGGCTGCGCCTGACATCGATGATGCGCTGGCGCTTCAGGGTGCCGGCGACCACACCGGCGCCTTCGGGCAGCACCTCGAGCACCTCGCCCCACGGGTCGATCAGCATCGTGTGGCCCCAGGTCCTCCGTCCATTCTGGTGGCGGCCTCCCTGGGCAGGCGCCAGAACATAGCATTGATTCTCGATGGCCCTGGCGCGCAGCAGGATCTCCCAGTGGGCATCGCCGGTGGTGTAGGTGAAGGCCGATGGCACGATGATCAGATCGCAGGGCGAAAGGGCCCGGTACAGTTCGGGAAACCGCAGGTCGTAGCAGACCGACATGCCGATCCGCCAGCCGTCGATGTCGATGACCACCGGCGTGCGTCCGGCCTCGATGGTGGCCGACTCGTCGAAGCGTTCCTCGCCCCGATTGAATCCGAACAGGTGGATCTTGTCGTATCGAGCGGTTCGCCGGCCGTCCGGGCCGAACACCAGGCTGGTGTTGCGCACCCTGGAGGGTCGCGAGGACACCAGCGGCACCGTGCCCCCGATCAGCCAGATGCCGTGACGGCTGGCCTGTTCGGACAGGAACGACTGCAGAGGGCCGTCGCCTTCGGGCTCGCGCAGGCCGACCTTGTCGGTGTCGCGCTGGCCGAGCAGACAGAAGTACTCGGGCAGCACGACCACGCGGGCACCGCCCGCAGCGGCCTGCGCAATGGCCAGCGCCGCAGCGTCGCAGTTGTCCGACGGGTCGATGCCCGAGACCATCTGCACGCCGGCGACTGCCAGGGTGTCGGTGGCGGCAGGCGGCGCAACGGTGGAGGGGGCAGGACTGCTCATGGAAAGTCTCCGTGACGGTGATCGAACTATTCGACGATACGCGCTGGCGCGACCAGCTGCCGGCGGCGCTCGGATACTTGCGGATCGGCCCATGATCCGGTGACCGCGTACTCGTAGCTGAGCAGCTGCTGCAAGGGCCGGCGAAGCAGGAACTGGGCAACGAAGGTGCCCAGCCCGATAACCGGATTGGCCAGTGCCGCATAGGCCAGCGAGGCCAGCCCGGCATTGAACTCGGGACGCACCGCCACCTCGAGCGACTGCGTTTCGCTGGCCAGGCTGGCGGCGCCCCGGATGTCGACCTGCGCCTGCGCGCCACGCATCCGGAAATTATCGGTACGGGCGACACCGGCCTGCACTTCGACGTCGGCGCTGATGTCGTCGAATGCGAAGCCTTCGGAAAACACGTCGCGGAAATCGAGCGACAGACGCCGGGGCAGCGACTGCAGACTGAGCACGCCGATCAGCTTGGCAAGGCCCGGTTCGGTCTTTAGAAACTGGCCCCGGCCCATCTGCAGGTTCATCGTGCCGGTCAGGCTGGGGTAGTCGATCGCCAGCGGCGACCCCTGCCAGCGCAGACTGCCGGTCACCTCGCCGCTACCGCCCTTCAGGGCATCGTGAAGCCCGAAGATGCCCAGCAGCGCGCCGGCATCGGCCACCCCCAGCCCGAAGTCGAGCGTGGTGGCACGCGGCGAGCCGGCACGCGCGGGCGCCCAGGTTCCGCGCGCGCTCAGCGCCCCGCCCGGATGGTTGATGCGCAGCTCGTCCAGACGCCACACCGGCACGGCTGCGGTGCCACCATTGGTCGCCTTCAGCGACAGCGCGCCCAGCCGGCGCTCGCCCAGCACGAGCTCTTCGGCCGCGATGTCCAGTGCGGGCAGCGCCTCCGGCGAAGTGTCCAGCAGGGACTCGAATTCGCTGGTTCGGGCTTTGGGAATCTCGAGGCGGGCGAAACGCGCGGTCAGGATGCCGATCCGCTGGCCGGGCGCCGGTTCGCGCCAGTTGAAGAAGCCGTTGACCTCCCGGGCACCGATGTTGGCCCGCCAGAAGCCCTCGACCCGCGTGGCGCCGAAGACCACGTCATGCAGGCGCTTGCCGCCGACCGTGACCAGGGGCGACACCACCGAGATCGAGGAAGGCAGCAGCGAAAAGCCGGGGGCGAATTCGGTCGAGACGAGCTGCTGCGCGTCGCGCATGTCGCCGCCCATCAGCAGGGGCATCCATGCGTCGAGATCGATGTCGGCGGAGTTCAGCAGCAGCGACAGCCCCTGATCGGGCAGCACCGGCGTGGCATCGACCGCGAAGGCCCCGCGCTTAATCAGCAGCCGCTCGGTCGCCGGATCGCGCTCGCGTTCGAGCGCCAGGCGGATCGAGTCGCGCAGCTCGACCTGGATGGTGTCGCGCATCGAGCGCGCCCGCGGGTCGGCGGGGGGCTGCGCCGTTGTCTGCACCTTCAGCGGCCAGCGCGCCTCGGCCATCTTGGTGAACGGAGCGGGCAGCGAAGCGGCCAGGCCTGCGAGGTCGGACTCGAGTGTCAGCGAGGCGGCCCGCCGCGACACATCGATGCCGACCTTGTAGTCGGTCGCGCCCGTGAGCCGTCGCGTCAGGGGATTGTCGACCACCGAGCGCATGCCGGCAGCGTCGATGCGGCCCTGGGCGCGCAGAGCGAAGCGCCCGCGCTCGGAGGTCTCGCCCTCGACCTTCAGCGGCCCGCCAAGAAACGTGGCTGCCATGCCGCGCAGCGCGAGCCCCTGTTCGCTGAATTCGAGTGTGCCGGTCAGGTTGCTGAAGGGCGGCAGCGTGTTGTCAAGCTTCAGGTGATTGCCGGGAAAGGCGACCGATCCGATCACCCTTGAACGCTCGAGCTCGCGAAGCGGCAACTCCAGATGCAGCTGCAGCCGGGCGCTGCCCTGGACCACCGTGTCGCGCACGAAGTCGTCGATCCGCGTGCCCACCGGACTGTCGTTGACGAACCGGATCATTTCCTGGGCCGCGCCGTCGCCACTGCCGTCGACCCGCACGACCGCTTCGGCGTAGTCGCGGATTGTCGCCGTCGTCGCGCTCAGCGCGACATCGAACACCTTGCCCGAGCGCATCGCCACCTGCAGGCCATTGCGCTCCAGGCGCAGCCGGCCCTCGCCCCGCTCGATCGCCGGCCAGCCCGGTGCATAGAGCAGCGTGGCATCGCTGAGGTGCGAGTCGACGAGGAATTCGCCGTCACCGGCGCGGGCGAACGGAAAGTCGGCCAGATCGCCACGGACGGCGAACTTGACGTCATCCAGCCGGCCCGACACCACGGCCCGCTGGACCCAGTCGCGCACCGGCTGGGAGATGACCATCGGCAGGTAGCGCCAGACCCGTGTTCCGTCGCCGCGGTCCAGCTTTCCCTCGATGCCGATCAGGCCGGGCCCCTTGCCGCCCGTGCGGTACTCGCCCGAAACCGTTCCCGAGGCATCGGCGTTGGCGAACCGGAACGCGTCGATGGCAGCACTCACGCGCGCGCGCTCCGGGCCCGGCGTGAGCGCGATCCGTACCACCCCCTCGAGTTCATCGAAGGGGACCGCCGCCTCGGCGAAGATTCCCGGCAGCCCGACCACTGTCCGGCGCGAACTGACGCGCAGTTCGCCCCCCTGGCTTCCCATCCGCGCCTCGCCGCTGAGGTTCTCGAACCAGGGCATGCCGATGACCGGGCGGCCATTGCCGTCCACCGATGGCTGGGGCGAATTGCGCGCCGGATTGCGCACCGACAGGCCCTCGAAGCGGGCCACGGCCTCGTAGTCGTCCCTCGCGCCATCGGCAGGCGCCCCGGGCGCGGGCCGGGCCCAGTGACCGCTGAGCGCGGCGACGCGCCCGCCGATCTGCCACGACCGCAGTGCCTGCAAGGTCTCGGGAGCCAGCGGCAGGCGCTGCGCCAGCGCCATCAGCGGCCCGGTCTCGAATCCGTGCACAGCCCCCTGGACGGCGAGCGGGTGCCCGGCCGGATCGACGTTCAGGCGGATCGGCCCGTCCCCCGCAAGATCGAGCCCTCCCGCCTCCCGAAGACGCACCGCATGCAGCAGCACCTCGTGCTGTTCACCGACGCGGCGGACCCGGGCGTCCAGCGACACCTCCGGCAGGGACATCACGCCGTTCGGCCCGGGCGCCGAACGCCATCTGACGTCGGCCGCGGCCAGCTTGAGCTGCCCGTCCTGATCCAGTCCCTGGTCGAAGCGAAGCCAGCCCTTGGCGTCGGCCCGCATCGCTTCGATCGCCAGCGGATGGAGCATATGAACCGTCGCGGGCCGATCCAGCGGCAGGCGGCGCAGCAGGGCCACGCTGGCCTGATCGACGCCGGCATAGACCTCGCCGGACCACCGGGCTGCGTCGCCCGGGCGCGAGCGCGGCGGCCGATAGAACTCCGTGGCCAGATGCAGGCGCTGCCAGCCTCCCGGCAAGGGGCCGGCTGTCAGGGACCCGCGGTGGCGCCGGCCCACGCTGCCGACGGTGACGTCGACCGATTCGAGCACTTCGCGGGTGTCCTCGATGCGGTCGCGCCATTCGACCCGGCCGCCGCGGATCAGGATGCGACGCTGGCTGAGAAGCCGGTTCAGGCCCTGCCCTTCCTCGGTCGCGCCCAGGTCGACATCGACCCCCGCGATCCGCAACCACCCCTGCACGCGCCGCTCCACGCGCAGGCGCGGCCCTTCGAGCTGCACCACCGCGAAACGGGGCTCGGACGACACCAGGGTGCGCGGCGACAGGACGAGCGTGGTCCGAGGCACGATCAGTGCATGCTCGCCGTCGTCATCCATCACGGTGAGCCCTTCGAGGGTGAGGCGCGGCAGCAGCCCTTCGAAGCCTGTCTCGATGTGCGCGATCTCGACCGGATGGCCGATTCGGGCGCTGAGTTCGGCGACGATCTGCGGGCGCCATTCATTCAGACGCGGCCACACGAGGTGGCGCACGGCCAGATAGCCGAGCCCCAGCACGAACATGACGCACACGAGCGTCCACAGCACCGCACGCACCAGCCAGTGGTCAGGCCGGCGTGTCACAGGCGGGGTGGGCGCGAGGGCCGGCTGCACGATGGAGCGCGAAAACTTGCTTCAAGAAAGGGGCAGAGGCGGCGAAGTGCAGCGCGATGCCCGGAATGGCCGACTGTCGGAGGCGCAGACGCCAGGTGCGCCGGGCAGCCTCCAGTAGGATACCTCTTTCCACCGCTGCGCCGCGCCCGCCTGGCGCCAGAGACCATGACCTTCCTTGCCGAGCAATACTCCGGATTTTTCCGCCGATCGGTGACCGCGATCCAATCCCGGCCCGAGGGGGGCCAGCTCGAGAAGCTGCATGAGCTGATCGAGTCGCCGCTCACGCGGGAACGGGTGACGCAGCTGGTTCAGGAAGGGCTGGCGCAGGCCGCGCAGCAGGCGCAGGGCGCCGCCGATTTAGCGGTGCTGGGCAACTTCACCGGTCGGGCGCTGCGCCGGGCTCGCCAGCTGCTGATCCTGGCGCTGATGGAGCGCGACATCCAGGGCGCCGCCAGCCTGCAGGAAGTCTGCACCGCCATGTCGGGCTTTGCCGCGGTGGTCACGCAGGCGGCACTGGCGCAGGCCGGCCGGGAAATCGCCGAGCAGTACGGCACGCCGCACGACGGTCTGGGCCAGCCCCAGGATCTGCTGGCGGTGGCCATGGGCAAGGGCGGCGCCGACGAACTCAATGTGTCGTCCGATCTGGATCTGGTCTTCGTGTACCGGGACGAGGGCGAATGCGTCCGTCCATCCGAGGCGCAGGGCGGTCCACGCGGCGGGCGCGGCCCGATGGCGGCCAGCGAGTTCATGCACCGGGTGGCCAGGCGCACGCTGCAGCTGCTGTCGGACAACACGGCCGACGGATTCGTGTTCCGGGTCGACACGCGCCTGCGGCCCAACGGCGACTCCGGTCCGCTGGTGGCGTCGCTGGCCATGCTGGAGGAGTACTTCTACGCCCAGGGTCGCGAGTGGGAGCGCTTCGCCTGGCTCAAGGGGGTGGTGATTGCCGATTCCGGTCTGGCCGGAGACCCGGCACGCCTGCGCGACGAACAGTCGCTGGCTTCGATCGTCACGCCTTTCGTGTTTCGCCGCTACCTCGACTTTCGCGCCTTCGGGTCGCTGCGCGACCTGCACGCGATGATCCGCACCGAGGTGGCGCGCCGCGACGCCCGCGATGCCGGCAGCATCGACGTCAAGCTGGGACGCGGCGGCATCCGCGAGATCGAGTTCGTCGCCCAGCTGTTCCAGGTGGTGCGCGGCGGCCGCGACACCGGCCTGCGGGACCGGCGCACCCTGGTGACGCTGGCCGGCCTGGCCGAGCGCGGCGTGCTGCCGCCCGAGGACGTGCAGGCGCTCACCCGGGCCTACGAACTGCTGCGCCGCACCGAGCACGCGCTGCAGTACCGGGAAGATGCCCAGACCCATCGGCTGCCCTCGGATCCGGCCGAACGTGCGCAGATCGCCGGCATGCTGGGACTGCCGACCCCGCTGTTCGAGGCCGAGCTCGAGCAGGCACGAACGGCTGTGCAGCGGGTGTTCGACGGCCTTCTGCACAATGGCGACGAGACGGCCCCCAGCCCCAACGGCGGCGGGGCCGCGGACGAGACGCCGATTCCGGCCTCGATCGTCAATCGCATCGAACAGCTGCGTGCCGGCGCGCGCTATCGCTCGGCCCGCGAAGAAACCCGCAATGCGCTCGAGCGCCTGCTGTCGCGCGCGCAGGCCGAACACTGCGAAGAGGCGGCCTTCGGCCGGCTGATCGACCTGATCGAAACGGTGATCGGCCGGCCGGCCTATCTGGCGCTGCTGTCGCAGTATCCCCAGGCGCAGGCGCGGGTGATGCGACTGCTGGGCCTGTCGCGCTGGGCCGCCGAATACCTGATGCGCCACCCCATCGTCCTCGACGAGCTGCTCGATGGCCAGGTGCTCGAGCCGGTCGACTACGCGGCCTGGGAACGCGGCGTGCGCGGCGCGCTGGCCCAGGCCCTGATCGAAGGTCAGCCCGATGTCGAACTGCAGATGGACATCGTCCGTGAGGCGCACCATGCACAGGTCTTCCGGCTGCTGGTGCAGGACCTCGAGGGACTGCACACCACCGAGCGCCTGGCCGATCTGCTGTCCGAGCTTGCCGACCGGGTGCTGGCCATCGGGATCGACAGCGTCTGGCCCACGGTGCGCCATCGGCACCGGGATTCGCCGCGCTTTGCCGCGATCGCCTACGGCAAGCTGGGCGGCAAGGAGCTGGGCTATGCGTCCGACCTCGATCTGGTCTTCGTCTACGAGGACGATGACGATCGCGCCCCCGAGGCGTACGCCATGCTGTCGCAGCGGCTGTCCAACTGGCTGTCGACCCGGACCTCGGCGGGACAACTGTTCGAGATCGACCTGCGCCTGCGGCCCAATGGCAATGCCGGCCTGCTGGTCTCCAGCCTGGACGGCTTTCGCAAGTACCAGAGGGAATCGGCCTGGGTCTGGGAGCACCAGGCGCTGACCCGGGCGCGATTCGCCGCCGGCGACGCCGCAATCGGCGAAGCCTTCGAAGCCGAGCGTAGGGCGCTGCTGTCGCGCGAACGCGATCCGGCCGCCCTGCGCGCCGAGGTCGTGAAGATGCGCGCGAAGATGCACGAGGGCCATCCCAACCGCAGTCCGATGTTCGACCTCAAGCACGACGAGGGCGGCATGGTCGACATCGAATTCATCGTGCAGTACCTGGTGCTGGCGCACGCCTCGCGCCATCCCGAACTGCTGGACAATGCCGGCAACATCGCGCTGCTGGGCCGGGCCGGCAGGGCCGGACTGATCGACGTCGGGCTCGCCGAACAGGTCGCCTCGGCCTACCGACGGTTGCGCCAGGTGCAGCATCAGCTGCGCCTTAACGATGCATCGTATGCCCGGGTCGATCCGGCCCGGTTCGCCGAAGAACGCCAGGCGGTCCGCACACTCTGGAACCAGGTGCTGGGCTGAACGGGCGCAAGGAGACGTCGAGATGACA
>Ga0116169_1002761_pt1 | contig 12501 bp, 9 predicted proteins | sample AD_UKC130_MetaG_FD_89796 | JGI IMG/M metagenome (GOLD analysis project Ga0116169, IMG submission 89796) | Active sludge microbial communities of municipal wastewater-treating anaerobic digesters from Canada - AD_UKC130_MetaG | ecosystem: Engineered > Bioreactor > Anaerobic > Digestate | place...
AATAAAGGAAAAGTATTTAACCTAAGCCGTGGGACCGATAAAAAAAGGATTAATTACTATAAAGACCTTTTAAGGAAGCTGGGCTTGGGCCTTGAGGATAAGTTATATGTTAAAGTAGGCTCGCTCTCCGGCGGACAAAGGCAGGCCCTTGCCCTGGTTATGGCTACCATGACCCCAATAGAATTTCTGATACTGGATGAACATACGGCGGCTCTTGACCCAAAAACTGCGGAATTAATTATGGTTCTTACCGATACCATTGTAAAAGCTAAGAAAATAACCACTATTATGGTTACTCATAATCTTCGTTATGCAGTCGAATACGGAAATCGTCTCTTGATGATGCATCAGGGGGATATAGTTCTTGACAAATCCGGTGAAGAAAAGCAAAAGCTAAAAGTGGATGATATTCTGGATATATTTAATGAGATTAGCATTGAATGCGGGAACTAGTGCCTTGACGCTTCTATACAGGGCATGATAAAATTGGTAGTTGGTAATAAAGGTAAATGAACCATATCATAAGGAGGGCTATAATGAATAATTTGTTAGTGGCACAATCGGGAGGACCTACTGCGGCTATTAACGCTACCCTGGTCGGAGTTTTGCAGGGGGCACGTATAAGCGGTAAGGTTGATAAGGTTTACGGTGCCAAAAATGGTATTGAAGGGGCAATTAAAGGAAATCTTCTTGATTTGAGTGACCTGATGAAGGACACACAGGCTTTGGATACCCTTACCTACACTCCGTCCTCTGCTTTAGGTTCCTGCAGATTTAAAATGAAGGACTGGAGAACAGATGAAGAAACTTACAAGAAAATAATTGAAACATTTAAAAAATACGATATTAAATATTTCGTCTATATCGGCGGCAATGATTCCATGGATACTGTTAATAAACTGGCGGAGTATTGCAGCGTTAACAACTATGATTATTATATTATGGGGGCTCCCAAGACAGTAGACAACGATCTTAACCTTACTGACCACAGTCCCGGATTCGGTTCCGCAGCTAAATATATAGCTACAACCATAGCAGAACTCGAAAGAGATATCAGTGTTTATGATGTACCTGCGGTAACGATTGTAGAAATAATGGGAAGAAATGCAGGCTGGCTTACCGCATCATCTGCTTTGGCAAGAGTTAACGGCGGACCGGGTCCCGATTTGATTTATCTGTGTGAGAAAGAGTTTGACGATGACAGGTTTATAGAAGATATAAAAAAGAAACAGGCTGATAAACCAGGCCTTTTGGTAGCTGTAAGCGAAGGTATTAAATACAAAGACGGTTCTTATGTTTCCGATTCCATGTCCAGCGGAGCTGTAGACAATTTCGGGCACAAATATATAGCCGGTGCTGCCAGGGCATTGGAGCAACTGGTAAGAAACAGAATCGGATGCAAGGTAAGGGCCGTTGAACTTAACCTGATGCAAAGAGCTGCCGCTCATATCGGAAGCGAAACCGATATTATAGAATCTACCATGCTTGGCCAGAAAGCCGTAAATTGTGCTCTTAACGGTGAAACCGGCAAGATGGCGGCCATTAAGAGAGTGAGCAATGATCCTTACAGGGTTGAATTTATTTCCGTTCCCGTAAGTGAAGTTGCAAATCATGAAAAAACCGTACCCCTTGACTGGATAACTCCGGAGGGCAATGATGTGACCGAAGAAATGATGGCATATCTCAGACCGTTAATTATCGGAGAAACCAATGTTAAATATGAAAACGGCATTCCTAAACACCTGAGGCTTTACTAAAATTCTTATAATTATAAATTAATTTGATAAGAAAATCAGGCGGACATTATATTTTAAAAATCGGATTATTTAAAAGAGGCTGAACCGTTTTATTGGTTACAGCCTCTTTTATAATTCATGTTTATATAGTTCATGTTTATATAGTTCATGTTTATATAATTCATGAAGCATTTTCGGGCTTTTGATTAAGAGCGAATTATTAAAGCTTATCAGTCTACCAGAAGAGTTGATCATCAATCCTTATACAGTTTTTATTTTTATGATAACCTTTTTTTACCGAGGCTTTATATTCATTAAAGTATAAGCGGCTGCCGATATTATTCTCACCTTCCAAGGCTGCTTTGGCGGCTTTAATGGCCTGAAGTTGGGATTTTGAGGAATAGCTTTCGTATTTTTTCAGTTGCTTTGCCAAAGAACCGTTTTTTGCCACGGTAAACTGGCCTGGCTGATAAATAACTTCCTTTATGGTATCAGGAAATTTGGAGGATTTAACCCGGTTTAAAACAACATTTGCTACAGCCAGTTTTCCTTCATAACTCTGGTTGCCGGCCTCCGCATAAACGAGGCAGGCTAAAAGCTTTAAATCCTCTTTTGTATAATCAAAAGGATCACGGTAATCAATTTTTGAATCATTTTTATATTCTTTCTTTTTTTGTGATTTTCCGGGACCTTCTTCCTCCTGTAAGGATATTGCCGTTTTAAATTCAATAAAAAAATTAACATATTTTCTGTTTACATAACCCGTAATCTTTTTATCAGATATTTCAATCTGTACCCATTCACCCAAAAGGCCGGTAACCGAATAACATTCGTTCCGAGATATTACAGCTATTCTTTCCGAGCTGACGTCAGGACTTTTTCTAACATTTAGACTGTCGGTATTTACTGCAATACGTAAGGTGCCATATTTTTCAGTCAGTTCTTCATTCTGAATATTGGTTTTTATATATTTTGATTTTACATATCCTTTGACATTTCCCGATTCGATGAAATACCAATCTCCGACCGTATCCAGGATTTTTACTGCACAGTCCTTGTAAAGTTTACCTTTAACAGAGCTGTCGGTACTGGCTTTTTCTCTGATATTTACATAAGTGTTTGCTACCGATATTCCTATATCAATAAAATCGGATTGAAGAAGTTCCCGAATTAGGTCATTTGCTTCATCAACTTCTTTTATTGAATTTTCATCATTAAAAGTCAGGACACTTTCAGCTTCCGATTCTTTCAAAGTCACGTTTTTCCGGGAACCATCTGTTCCGAGGGTGTTTTCATCTGTTTTGGCAATCTGATATTTTTCGTAGATAAAATTTCTTGTTGAATTGTAAGCAATTGATTCGTTATGGCTCAAGTATTCGGTCAAATTTTCATTGTCTGCTTCCGTTAATGCCGTATTTTTATTAACCGCAATTTTTGAGATGCCAATAAAAATGAAGATGCAATAAACAGACAAAAACACCGTGGAAAATAAGGCCCTTTTTATTTTCATAATTCACCTTCCGATTAATGCTTGCTGCATGCTGTTTGTATTAGTGTCATTTCAGTTATTAGCAGGCTAAGCATGTAAAAAAATATTATGTTGGACAAATGTGGTAATATTATATACATTTTCCAATTAATTTATTCTATGCCTTTATTTTCCGCCAGGATTTTGCTTTGAATCATTTCTGCGACAGTGCGGGCTATTTCGGTTGATTTCATATTTTTGTAATCTTCGTAATAAAGAGGTTTTAGATAATGTATCTGAACGGTTATCTTTTTTATGGACCCCGTGTCAAATGCTTTATATGAATCGATCAGGGCTACCGGAACAATTGGACATTTGGCATTTATGGCGCTTTTAAAGGTTCCGCCTTTAAATTCGAGCAGGGTATTGCCCTGTTTTGAGCGGGTTCCTTCGGCAAATATCAGAAAGTTTTCCCCGTTTTTAACACGTTCGGTCATATTATTTATAACTTTCAGGGATTGTCTGATATCTTCCCGGTCTATAATTTCGGCTTGGAGTAAAGTTACCATTTGTTTTATCAGGAATATATCCTTAACTTCCTTTTTCATGACCGGAGCAAAAGGCCTTTCATGAGTCTGTATGAAAGCCAAAGCATCAAAAAGGCCCTGGTGATTTGAGAACATTATATATCCGTTGTCTTTGGGAAGATTTTCAAGGCCTGTTACATGAATATTTAACCTGCCGCGCCTGACTATGGTAGGCACAATTTTATGCAAAAAGTCGTATCTGGTCTTGGCATCGTACTTTTCCGTATTGCAAAGCTGAAATATCCTAATAAGCCAATAAGGAAGATTAAACAAGCTTCTAAAAACCATTAGCAAAATTCTTTTCATAAAGGGATCCTTTCTATTAAATCTTAATTCGCACCATGATCTGCTTACCACAGTATAACACGGGTTTTAATATTTATAATCCATTGTTTTGCAGAATTCCTTTTAATATTATTATGAAAGATATTTATTACTGTTATATTATGGTGAGTCCACTTATTAATTGAGACATAATTGCAGGTATTGACCGGCCTTTTGCCTGTTGAAATCACATTGGGCTATATTATAACACAGGTAAAATTTTTAGAAAACATATAAGATTAAGTTGCTTGGGGAAGGATGCCTAATAAGAATAAAATAGGTATTATGATGTTTAATTAATTTATTTTCAATCATAATACCTATTTTTCAGTATTTATTGTTATGTTGTTTTAACCGAAAATATGTCTTTGAAGAACATAGAGCCAAAACATTATAGAAGAATTAGATATTTACTTTCGGCAGCCGGTCAAATCCTTTCTGCAAATCTTTATCACTGGGGATATAGTCTGTCATAGTACCGCTTAAATATGCGTTATAAGCGGTCATATCGAAGTACCCTGTGCCTGTAAGACCGAAGAGAATGGTTTTTGCTTCACCGGTTTCGCGGCATTTAATTGCCTCATCAATAGCTACACGAATGGCATGAGCCGATTCGGGCGCGGGAAGAATGGTTTCCTGTTTTGCGAAAAATACGGCAGCTTCAAAAACTTTGGTCTGTTCGACCGCAACTGCTTCCATGTATCCGTCATGATACAGCTTTGACAAGATGGGGGCCATACCGTGGTAACGCAGACCGCCGGCATGATTGGCTGAAGGAATAAAGTTGCTTCCTAATGTATACATTTTGGCTAGTGGAGTGACTTTTCCGGTATCGCAAAAATCATATGCGTATTTTCCTCTGGTAAATGAAGGACATGAAGCAGGTTCGACCGCAATTATCCTGGGAGAAGCCTTTCCGGTTAATTTGTCCTGCATAAAAGGTGCTATCAGGCCGCCCAGGTTTGAACCTCCTCCGGCACATCCAATAACAATATCGGGATATTCGTCCAGCATTTCCATTGCGGTTTTGGCCTCAAGGCCGATTATGGACTGATGTAAAAGTACCTGATTTAAAACCGAGCCAAGTACATAACGGTAACCGGGGGTGGATACGGCTTTTTCTACGGCCTCGGAAATAGCACAACCTAAACTTCCGGTAGTTTCAGGATCATTATTTAAAATTTCCCGGCCGATTTTTGTAGTATTGCTTGGGCTTGGTATAATCTCTGCGCCGAAAGTCTGCATGACTGTCTTTCGGAAAGGCTTTTGCTCGTAAGAAACCTTTACCATAAAGACGGTCAGGGGAAGATTATAATAGGCACAGGCCTCCGCCAATGCGGTTCCCCATTGGCCCGCTCCGGTTTCGGTTGTAAGACCTTTAAGCCCCTGTTTCTTGGCATAATAAACCTGGGCAATAGCAGAGTTTAATTTGTGACTGCCTGAGGTGTTGTTGCCTTCAAATTTGAAATAGATTTTTGCAGGGGTTTGCAGGGCCTTCTCTAAGTTATACGCACGGATTAAAGGGGAGGGACGATACATTTTGTAAAATTCCTGAATTTCTTCCGGGATATCGATATATCTTGTTGTGGAGTCCATTTCCTGACGGGCCAGTTCTTCACAGAAAACAGGATATAAATCTTCCACCGTAACCGGTTTCAGTGTGGCAGGATTCAGCATGGGGTCCGGCTGTTCTTTCATATCGGCTCTGAGATTGTACCATTGCTTAGGCATCTGCTCCTCGGTCAGATAAAGTCTGTGCGGTATTTTTTTAGCCATGATAATTCTCCTTTCTTTTTAAATTATACAATTGGTAAATTAAGATATTAAAAAAAGCTTTTGTTCCAGTAATTATACTGGGACAAAAGCTTTAATGCTTCTGCGGTACCACCCACTTTGGTGCAAAGCACCCACTCGTTTCCATGTACTGACATACATGCTCCCTTGATAACGGACGGAGTTTCCGTCAGGCATTACTCATCGGTTTAAGCCGACTTTCTTCCTGCCCTCGTAAGCCCATTCGATATTACATTTATTACTGCAATTCCACCCTCTGCAGCTCTCTGTAAATAAAACGTAATACCTACTCTTCTTACTCAACGGTTTATGGTAAATATTAGATTTCTTACTAGTATAAATAGTGTTATAAAAAAAGTCAATATATAAATTGGATTTTATAATCTGATTTTGTAAATTTATAACATGTAAAAGAATCGTTTTCATGCTTAAGTACATACATATTATGTAAGAATGAGTAAAAATATTTAAAAAAATACAATAAAATGATAAAATATGCGACATAGTCAAAATATTACTTAAGGGGGAGAACAGAGTGGAAGTACCAAACAATTTTATCGGAGAAAATAATCATAATATTACGGATAATTTGAATGATCAAAACTCGGGGGTAGAGAGATATACGTCATGGCTGGACAAATTTTTTTATACAACGAATCAGGTTAATACAATAATAAATCAAGTTTCAGATTACAATGATGAAGAAGTCAGACAGGATATTATAAATAAATTGAAAGAATTATTAACCGATAAAGACATTAATCATGCTGTTGTCAATTATTTTCTGGGATTATTTGAGTATAATACGGAAAGTTCAATTAAATATTTTATGGATTGCTATATAGATGATCCCGATTGCTATGATGTTCATGTGCTGCGGGATCGGTTGTATGGCTGGATGCGGTGTATGCTACGACAGTAGCCATATTGTTGCCTAATTTACTGGTATAAGAGCGCATAAGTACAGTTAATAATATATAAGCAAAACAAGAAAAGATGTTAATAAAAAGTTTACATATTGTTCATAATTTGTTTACAGTGTCAGGCACCATTAAAATTTTTTCTTGACAATTAATAAGGAAAACCTTATAATCATTTAGCATGCAAACTTGCATGCAATGTATTTTTTGTGCGTATTTTGCTGATGATTTAGCATATACGATACAAATTTAAAACCACAGAACCATTTAGTTAATTTCAGGAGGTGAAAAATTAATGCCTACATTTAACCAGCTAGTCAGAAAGGGCAGAAAGACAGTTGAGTATAAGTCCACAGCACCTGCTTTGCAGAAGGGATTTAACTCACTGAAAAAGAAAGTTACGGATGCACCTTCACCGCAAAAGAGAGGTGTATGTACTGCCGTAAGAACCGCAACTCCTAAGAAGCCTAACTCGGCTCTTCGTAAGATTGCGAGAGTTCGTCTGTCCAACGGTATCGAAGTTACAGCCTATATTCCCGGTGAAGGCCACAACCTTCAGGAGCATAGCGTTGTACTGATCAGAGGCGGAAGAGTTAAGGATCTGCCCGGTACCAGATACCATATTATCAGAGGTACCCTTGATACTGCTGGCGTTGCCAACAGAAGACAGGGCCGTTCAAAATATGGTGCTAAGAGACCTAAAGACGCTAAGAAGAAATAAGTTGATAAGTAAAGTGTGTTAAGTGCCGGATTAATTTTTTATTTCCTTTTGATTTGTATTTCTGTGGGTTACAAATTATGAAGTAGAAATATTTCAAGATGGAATATAAATTAAGCTGGGCACGGACACAAAAAAGGAAAGCAATGATCTTTCATTTGTGAGTACCTGTGAATTAATTTAACTAACGAAATTATTTTCGTTAAGTATTGTTAAGGAGGGAAGAAGCGTGCCAAGAAAAGGACGTGTACCTAAAAGAGATGTTCTGGCAGATCCTGTTTACAACAATAAAGTTGTAACAAAGTTGATCAATAACGTTATGATCGACGGAAAAAAGGGTGTTGCTCAGAAAATTGTATACGGAGCTTTTGATAGGATTCAAGAAAAAACCGGAAGGGATCCCATCGAAGTGTTCGAAGAAGCTATGAATAATATCATGCCTGTACTTGAAGTTAAGGCAAGACGTATTGGTGGTGCAACCTATCAGGTTCCGGTAGAGGTAAGACCAGAAAGAAGACAGGCGCTGGCTCTGCGTTGGTTAACATTATACTCCAGAGAAAGAGGAGAAAAGACCATGCAGGAAAGACTGGCGAATGAAATTCTGGATGCTGCAAATAATACAGGTGCAGCAGTTAAGAAAAAAGAAGATATGCACAAAATGGCAGAAGCAAACAAGGCATTTGCTCATTATAGATGGTAATAGAAAAGTATCATAGCATGTTCTTCTTTAATTCTTGACAATTTGTTAAGCATTTGTATAAAGGAGAAGGTCTATTAGAATTGCATTTGGTTTATCATGATAAACTAAATCGTGGGAACATTAATCAGAAAATCGTTTATCATTCTATGCCATTATCAAGCAAGTTATAGACATGATTTGCTTGTCATGAATTAAGGAGGAATTATCTTTGGCAGAAAGACAATATCCGTTAGAAAGAACCAGAAATATCGGTATTATGGCACACATAGATGCGGGTAAGACCACACTGAGTGAACGTATCTTGTACTATACCGGTGTAAATTACAAAATAGGTGATACTCACGAAGGTACCGCTACCATGGACTGGATGGAGCAGGAACAGGAAAGAGGTATCACTATAACTTCGGCAGCGACCACATGTTTCTGGACTCAGGAAATTGAGCATAAAAAGGCTCCCGGCGCATTGCCTCACCGTATTAATATTATTGACACTCCCGGACACGTGGACTTTACCGTTGAGGTTGAACGTTCACTTCGTGTTCTGGACGGTGCGGTCGGTGTATTTTGCGCTAAGGGCGGGGTTGAGCCTCAGTCTGAAACCGTATGGCGTCAGGCCGACAAATATCATGTACCGAGATTGGCATTTGTAAATAAAATGGACATTGCCGGTGCAGATTTCTTTAATGTTATAAAAATGATAAGGGAAAGACTGGGCAAAAACCCGGTAGCTGTCCAACTTCCGATCGGTAAAGAAGATACCTTTAAAGGCCTTATTGATTTGTTTGAGATGAGAGCTTACTACTATAAGGACGATAAGGGAGAAGATATTGAAGTTACCGATATTCCGGAAGATATGAGAGATATGGCTGAAGAATACAGAGCCAAAATGATAGAAGCAATCGCCGAAACAGACGATGAGCTTACCGAAAAGTACCTGGAAGGCGAAGAAATTACTATGCAGGAACTTAAGGCGGCTTTAAGAAGAGCTACCATTGCCGTTGAAATTATTCCGGTACTTTGCGGTTCGGCTTATCGAAACAAAGGTGTTCAAAAGTTACTGGATGCCGTTATTGAATATTTACCGGCGCCTACCGATATAGCAGATGTTAAGGGTGTGGATCCGGACGGCAATGAAATTACCAGAAAATCCTCAGATGACGAACCGTTTGCAGCATTGGCATTTAAGATTATGGCCGATCCTTTTGTAGGTAAGTTGGCATTCTTCAGAGTATATTCCGGTACATTAAACTCCGGTTCATACGTGCTCAACTCCACAAAAGGCAAGAAGGAAAGAGTAGGCCGTCTTCTGCAGATGCATGCAAACAAGAGAGAAGAGCTGGAAAAAGTATATTCCGGAGACATTGCTGCTGCAGTAGGCCTTAAGTTTACAACAACAGGTGATACCCTTTGCCATGAACAGCATCCGATAATTTTAGAGTCAATGGAATTCCCTGAACCGGTTATTGAGGTATCAATCGAGCCTAAGACTAAAGCAGGACAGGATAAGATGGGTGAAGCTCTGGCTAAGCTGGCTGAAGAAGATCCGACATTCAGGGCTTATACCAACGAAGAAACCGGTCAGACAATTATTGCAGGTATGGGTGAGCTTCATCTTGATATTATCGTAGACAGACTGCTTCGTGAATTCAAGGTTGAAGCTAACGTAGGTGCTCCGCAGGTTGCTTATAAGGAGACAATCACCAAGACTGTTGAAGTTGACAGCAAATATGCAAGACAATCCGGCGGACGCGGACAATACGGTCACTGTAAAGTTCGCTTTGAGCCTATCGATCCCAACGGAGAGAAGACATTCGAGTTTTCATCTGAAGTTGTCGGAGGCGCTATTCCTAAGGAATACATTCCTGCTGTCGGTGCCGGTATAGAAGAAGCCGCAAAAGCCGGTATTCTTGGCGGATATCCTGTACTTGGTATTAAGGCAGTTGTATTTGACGGCTCATACCATGAAGTTGACTCCAGTGAAATGGCATTTAAGATTGCCGGTTCCATGGCATTTAAGGATGCTATGAGCAAAGGTGATGCTGTACTGCTTGAGCCTATTATGAGAGTAGAAGTTACGGTACCCGATGATTACATGGGTGATGTTATCGGTGATATCAACGCCCGTCGCGGTCGTATCGAAGCTACAGAAGATCTTAACGGCTCCAAGCTGATAAGGGCATATGTTCCTTTGGCAGAAATGTTCGGATATGCAACATCACTTCGTTCTCGTACACAAGGTCGTGGTGCATATTCCATGTTCTTCCATTCATATGAACAGGTGCCTAAGAATGCTCAGGAAAAAGTATTGGCAACTAAAATTAAAAAATAGGCTTGCCTGTAAATAATTTATTAAACAATTAGTATAATTTCATTTCTTAGTGCTTGAAAATATTTCTAAGTTGAAATATAATAGGGCATATGAGACAATATATAAACAAGCCGTATGAGGAGATCCCTAGAGGGAATATCCGGGCGTAAATATTTGCTTAGAAGCATTTAATAATTAAAGGAGGACGTTGTAAAATGGCTAAGGCTAAATTTGAAAGATCAAAACCGCATTGTAATATCGGTACAATAGGTCACGTTGACCACGGCAAGACAACTCTTACCGCAGCTATTACCAAGACCCTTCATGCAAGACTTGGTACCGGTGAAGAAATTCCTTTCGATAAGATCGACAAGGCTCCCGAAGAGAGAGCAAGAGGTATCACAATTTCCACTTCTCACGTTGAGTATGAGTCCAATAAGAGACACTATGCTCACGTTGACTGCCCAGGACACGCTGACTACGTTAAGAACATGATTACCGGTGCTGCTCAGATGGACGGAGCTATCCTGGTAGTTGCTGCTACTGACGGTGTTATGGCTCAGACTAAAGAGCACATTCTTCTTTCCCGTCAGGTAGGTGTTCCTTACATCGTTGTATTCATGAACAAGTGCGACATGGTAGACGATCCTGAATTATTAGATCTGGTTGAGATGGAAGTTAGAGACCTTCTTAACGAGTACGGCTTCCCTGGAGATGATACTCCTGTTATCCGTGGTTCAGCTCTCGGCGCTCTTGAAGATCCTAACAGCCAGTGGGGCGACAAGATTCTTGAGCTTATTGAAGCTGTTGACAATTGGGTTCCCGATCCTCAAAGAGAAAGTGACAAGCCTTTCCTTATGCCTGTTGAGGACGTATTCTCCATTACCGGTCGTGGAACAGTTGCTACCGGTCGTGTAGAGCGTGGTACCTTAAGAGTTTCTGAGGAAGTTGAAATCGTAGGTCTTACCGAAGAGAACCGCAAGGTTGTTGTTACCGGTATCGAAATGTTCAGAAAGCTTCTTGATGAAGCTGTTGCTGGTGACAATATCGGTGCACTTCTTCGTGGTGTTCAGAGAAATGAAATCGAAAGAGGACAGGTTCTGTGCAAACCCGGCACAGTTACTTGCCATAAGAAATTCAAGGCTCAGGTTTACGTATTGACCAAGGAAGAAGGCGGACGTCATACTCCTTTCTTCAACAATTACAGACCTCAGTTCTACTTCAGAACAACTGACGTTACCGGTGTTATCAATCTTCCTGAAGGCGTTGAGATGTGCATGCCTGGTGATAACGTAGAAATGACCATTGAGCTCATTTATCCTATCGCTATGGAACAAGGTTTAGGCTTCGCTATTCGTGAAGGCGGAAGAACCGTTGGTTCCGGTAAGGTAGCTGCTATTATTGAATAATTAGACGTAAGCGGATTAATCCTTGGGGAAATTATCATATGGTGGTTTTTCTGAGGAGAAGCGGTGATAAAAGACCATTATTTATCTGATCCGCAACAATTAAATATACTTTTGATTATTATCTAACTCCCGGTGTAAGCATGCTTATATCCGGGAGTTTTTTACAATGCAATAACTAAATTATGATTTTAAGCTATTAATAGGCTGATAAATATAAATTTATAATAAAACTGTTATTAGGCTAAATAAGTTGATAAAAAATTACGATAAATATATTAAGTAAGGGTTTGATAAGAAAATTATTTTATAAATACGATTTATTATGATATGACGTAAAATAAGACAGCTATAGCAGATTGTATACAGTATATTTATAATAGTTTACAATTAATAGAATTGAAAAAGACGAATTACGGTATTTTATGATTATAAATATATAGTACCGGTTGCTATAAAAGTTTGAAATACTTTTTGACGATTTATCTAACTTTATAAAATAACCTTTGAAAAAAACGGAAAATAAGATATAATATAATT
>Ga0116169_1002762_pt1 | contig 12500 bp, 10 predicted proteins | sample AD_UKC130_MetaG_FD_89796 | JGI IMG/M metagenome (GOLD analysis project Ga0116169, IMG submission 89796) | Active sludge microbial communities of municipal wastewater-treating anaerobic digesters from Canada - AD_UKC130_MetaG | ecosystem: Engineered > Bioreactor > Anaerobic > Digestate | place...
CTTCGACAGGCTGGGGCTGCCTCGACTCTCATGACCTCAAACGCTCGAACCGCCCGGTGCGGACCCGCATGCCGGGTGGTGTGGGAGGGGCAGCCGCTACGATAGCGGCTCCCCTATCCCGATTTTGGACGGCGCCGAGCGCGGCTTTTCAGCGCCGGAACAGCGCCAGATATTCCTGCCGCATGCGGTCGCGGTCAAACGTGGCTTCGACGTGGCGCTGGCCCGCCGCCGCCACGCGCGCGGTGCCGGCGCTGTCCTGCAGGCGCTGGCGCAGCGTCTCGGCCAGCGCGGCGGCATCCAGGTGCGGCACCAGAAAACCCGTCTCGCCGTGCGTGATGATTTCCTGCACGCCCTCGACATCGGTGCCGATGCCGCAGCAGCCCGAGGCCATGCCTTCGATCAGCCCCAGCCCCAGGCCCTCGTAATGGGTGGACAGCACGCACAGCTTGACGCGCCCCAGCAGCTCGGGCAACTCGGTCACGTGGCCCAGAAAGCGGATCTGATCGGTCACGCCCAGGCGGCGCGCCAGGGCCTCGGCGCGGCGGCGCCAACTGGCTTTGCCTTCGCCCGCCAGGTACACGACGGGCCTCAAGCCCTGCTCGGCCAGCAAGCCAATGGCGCGGATCAGGGTCAGGTGGTCCTTCTGGCCGGCAAAGCGTGCCGGCATCGCGATGGCGTCCTCGCGCTCGTCCCAGGGGCGGCCGAAGTGCCAGCGCGTCAGGTCGATGCCGTTCAGCACCGCGGTGCAGCGCTCGGCCGGGTGGCCCAGCCGCACCAGCGCCGCGCGCACCGCCTGCGACACGCCGATGATGCGTTCGGTGCGCTGGGCCAGCCACAGCGACTGCTTGAGGCGCCACCAGCTGTACAGCTCGCGCGTGTTGTGCTCGACGTGGATCAGGCGCGGCACGCCCGCCAGCAGCCCGGCGTAGCGGCCCCACAGGTGTTCGCTGAAACCGTGCGCCACCAGCACGTCGGGCTGCCAGTCGCGGCAGATGCGCGCCAGCTTCACGATGGTCACGCTGTGCGACCACTTCGGCACCACCTCGACCTGCAGGCCCAGCGCGCGCAGTTGCGCCACGCGCGCCGCCGGATCGACCGAGGCGCGCCGGCGCAGCACCAGCAGCGTCTGCTGGCCCGGCTGCTCGCCGCACAAATCAATGGCCACCTGCGTGGCGCCCGAGAAGCCGCCCGACACGAAGTGCAGCACGCGCAGCGGCCGTGCCGTGGGCGCGGCGGTGGGCACCTCAGGCGATGTCGTCATGCCGAGCGCTATGCCAGCACACGGCCAACCACAGCGAGGTGGTCAGCAGGTACATCAGGTTGCCGTTGTTGTGCGCGAACATGACCTGCGTCATGCCGAAGCCCAGAAAACCGACTACGCCGATCAGCCCGCACAGCGCGGCCGCGCGCCGTGCTTTCGTGGCCGATGTGGCGGCGCCCGCGGTGTCGCGCAAGGCGCGCCAGAACAGCCCGCCGGGCACGGCGTAGAACAGCGCCAGCGCCAGCACACCGAGCAGGCCGCGCTTGGCAAACATGTCCAGCCATTCGTTGTGCGCGTGGTTGAACAGCACGGCGTGCCGCGGCATCTCCTGCCGCGCGACGGCGCTGCGCTGGGCTTTTTCGTAATCGCCCTGGCCGACGCCGACCCAGGGGTGCGCCAGGCCCTGCGTCCAGGCCAGTTGCCAGAACGCCAGGCGAAGGCCGACGGACGATTCGCCAACGCTTTGCTCCTGCTGCAGGTATTCGTGCGCCGCCAGTTCGGCGCGCTGCTGCACCGGCGGCAGCATCACCAGCAGCGCGCACAGCGCGGCCGTGAGCCCGAGCGCACGCACGCCGCGCCGCTGCATGCTGGCGTGGGCGCCACCGCGCGTGAGTGGCGGGCTCAGCCACAGGCCCAGCAGCACCAGCAGCGGCAGCGTGACCCAGCCGCCCCGGCTGCCCGAGGCCAGGCTGGCCGTCAGCCCCAGCGCCGCGCCCAGCCAGCCGGCGGCGCGCTGGCGTGGCGTGTCGGCATGCAGTGCCCAGACGCCGCTCCACACGCCCAGCAGCAGCGCCAGGTTGCCGAACTGGATGGAATTGGTGTAGCCGTCGGCCCGGGCGAGTCCCTTCGCCAGCACTTCCCACAGCGCGGTCAACCCGGCGCCGATGGCGCCGATGGCGCAGCCCCAGCGCAGCGCCGGCACGCCGGGCCGGCGCACCAACAGCGCCGGCAGGCACAGCAGCACCAGCAGGTACTTGATGCAGCGGTCCAGCCCCAGCGAGTGCGTGACCAGCCGGCCGCTGTCGTCCACGATGTGCATGCCCCAGACCAGGCCCATGACGGCGATGGCGGTGCCCCACAGCGCCAGCGGCGGCGTCCAGCGCACGCGGCCGGCCAGCACGCCGGGCCAGGCGCACAGGCCCAGCACCAGCAACAACAGCGCGCCGTACGAATAGCCCGAGGGCACGCTCAAGGCCGCCGCCAGGGTCAGAAACGCCGCCGCGTCCATGGTCAGGACGCCGGGCGAAGCAAAGCGGCAAGCCATCGAAGCGCGCGGCCCCTTCAAGCGCGGCACGGCAGATGCCACCGCCCAGCGCCCACCGGACGCGGGAACGCGCGCTGGGAAACCACGGGCGCAGGGGTCATACGTGAGGGGGTCGGTGGCAGGCGGCTGGCTCGCCGCGCTGCGGTGGTTCAGTGCCCGTGGGCCAACGCCTCGCCGGCCTTCAGCCGGTACACGGTGCCGCAATACGGGCACTTGGCTTCGCCCGCCTTCGGGTCAAGGAACACGCGCGGGTGCGTGTTCCAGATCTCCATGCCCGCCTTGGGGTTGGGGCAATAGGTTTTGCCGGACCGGGTCAGGTCCTTGGCGAGCAGTTCGACGAAAGTCTGGCTCATGGCGAATCCTTCAGACCTTGGTCAGCCAATGCGCGTACTTGGGATTGCGCCCGTTCACGATGTCGAAGAAGGCGCTCTGGATCTTCTCGGTCACCGGGCCGCGTTCGCCGATGCCGATCTGCACGCGGTCGAGCTCGCGGATCGGCGTCACCTCGGCCGCGGTGCCGGTGAAGAACATCTCGTCGGCGATGTAGCACTCGTCGCGCGTGATGCGCTTTTGCACCAGCTTGATGCCAAGGTCGTCACAGATGTGCAGCACGGTGTTGCGCGTGATGCCGTTCAACGCGCCGGCCGACAAATCGGGCGTGTAGACCACGCCGTCCTTGATGACAAAAACGTTCTCGCCCGCGCCTTCGCTGACGAAGCCGCTGGTGTCCAGCAGCAGCGCCTCGTCGTAGCCGTCGTCCAGCGCTTCCATGTTGGCCAGGATCGAGTTGCTGTAGTTGCTGACCGCCTTGGCCTGCGTCATGGTGATGTTGACGTGGTGGCGCGCGTAGCTGCTGGTCTTGACGCGGATGCCGCGCTTCATGCCCTCTTCGCCCAGGTAGGCGCCCCAGGCCCAGGCGGCGACCATCAGGTGGATGGTGTTGCCCTTCGGTGAAACGCCCAGCTTCTCGGAGCCGATCCAGGTCAGCGGGCGCAGGTAGCAGCTCTCCAACTTGTTCACGCGCACGACTTCTTTTTGCGCCTCGTTGACCTGATCCTGCGTGAAGGGGATGGTCATGCGCAGGATCTTGGCGCTGTTGAACAGGCGCTGGGTGTGTTCCTGCAGGCGGAAGATGGCGGTGCCGCCCGCCGTGTTGTAGGCCCGCACGCCCTCGAACGCGCCGCAGCCGTAGTGCAGCGTGTGCGTCAGCACGTGGATCTTGGCGTCGCGCCAGTCGACCAGCTGGCCGTCGAACCAGATCTGGCCATCGCGGTCGGCCATGGAAAGGGCGGGGGTGCTCATGGGTGTTCCTTGTGCAGGCGGTGAACTCGACGGGCCGGCCGTCAAACCGGCTGATTTTAAGCCGCTGGCGGCGCCTCGGCCGGCGGCTCGGCGGGCCGCACCAGTTGCCAGCGCGCCAGCTTGCCGCCTTCGAATTCGGCCGTCACCACCGATTCACCGGCGTCGCGCCAGCGGTAGACGTCGGGCTCGGCCTCGGGCGGCGACTGGCGCTCGCCCAGCGCGCGCGTGAGCGCCAGCACGTCGAGCAGCGGCATGCCCTGTTTCAGCCGGGCGTTCAGCATCACCGCGCTGCCCACGTAGCCCACGGGTCGGTCGGCGGCGCGCTTCATGATGGTCATGATGCGCGTGTAGTTGAGCAGCAGCCACAGCAGCAGCCCGCTGCCCAGCAGCGCCAGGCCGGCCCAGCCGCCGGTGCGCCAGGCCAGGGCACCCAGCAGCACGGCGGCCAGGGCGGTCAGGATTCGTCGTCCGTTCATGGCTTGATTGTCGCGCCTGGCAACGGGCACGGGTTCGGTCGGAGATTTGTGGTCAAAAATGCCTCTGGCGCTTGTCAAGCAAGCGCGAGCAGCTATGCAAGCAATAGCAATCGAGGTTGCGCGAATCAGGGCTGCACCAGCTGCTCCATGCGCCGGCGCAGCGCGCGCTGGCGCTTCTGATCAGCCTCCCAGTCGGCGCGGATGGCGCGCACCAGCGCCACCGCCATCAGCACCACCACCACCGTGAACGGCAGCGCAAACACGATCGAGGCCGTCTGCACCGCCTGCACGCCGCCGGCCAGCAGCAGCGCGGCGGCAATGCCGGCGATCAGCACGCCCCAGATGATCTTGCTGCGGTGCGGCGGGTTGTCGGCGCCGCCGTGGCTCATGGTGGCCAGCACCAGCGTGGCCGAATCGCCCGAGGTGACGAAGAACACCACCACCAGCAGCGTGCCGATGATCGAGGTCAGCGTGGCCAGCGGCAACTGCTGCAGCATGGCAAACAGCGCCAGCGACGAATCCTTGGCCGCCACGTCGGCCAGCGGCGCGCCCTGGAAAATCTCCAGGCTCAGCGCGGCGCCGCCGAAGATCGAGAACCACAAAAACGCCACCAGCGTCGGCGCGATCACCACGCCCAGCACGAATTCGCGGATCGTGCGCCCGCGCGACACGCGGGCGATGAACAGTCCGACGAAAGGCGACCACGCCAGCCACCAGGCCCAGTAAAAAATGGTCCAGCTGCCGACCCAGCTTGAATCGCGGAACGGCGTCAGCCGCAGGCTCATGCGCACAAACTCGCTGGCGTAGCCGCCCAGCGAATTGGTGAAGGTGTCGATGATGTGCACCGTCGGCCCCAGTACGAACACCACCCCCGCCAGCGCCGCGGCCGCGATCAGGTTGCCGACCGACAGCAGCTTGACGCCGCGCGCCACGCCGCTGACGGACGAAGTGACGAACAGCACCGTCACCACGGCGATGATGCCAACCTGCCACGTCGGCCCGACCGGCAGCCCGAACACGGTGTGCAGCCCGCTGTTGATCTGCGCCGCGCCAACGCCCAGCGACGCAGCCACGCCAAACGCGGTGGCCACCACCGCCAGCACGTTGAAGGCCGGCGTCAGGCGCCGCGCCCAGGCCCAGGGCAGTGTCTCGGTGGCCGAACTGACCAGCGCCGGCGCGCCGCGCCGAAACTGGAAATACGCAATCGCCAGCCCGACGATGCCGTAGATGGCCCACGGGTGCAGCCCCCAGTGGAAGAAGGCGTAGCGCATGGCGGCGTTGGCCGCCTCGGGCGTGCGCGCGGCCACGCCGGGCGGCGGCGACGCAAAGTGCGACAGCGGCTCGGCAACGCCAAAGTACACCAGCCCGATGCCCATGCCGGCCGCAAACAGCATCGAGAACCAGGCGCCGTTGCTGAACTCGGGCTCGTCGTCGTCGGCGCCCAGCTTCATGTCGCCATAGCGGCTGAAGGCCAGCACCAGCGCCAGCAGCACCAGGCCCAGCACCACCCACAGGTAGAACCAGCCGAAGTTGCGCGTGATGGCGGCCAGCGCCTCGTTGAACACCGCGCCCAGCGAGGCGGGTGCCAGCAGCCCCCAGACGACGACGAGGGCGATCAGGCCCGCTGAAACCAGCATTTGCATGGGTTTTTCTCTCTTCTTTGGCACGTGCGGTCGGCAAGCTTGAGGGCTTGCCGCAAATGCAGCATGCGCCCCGTTGCGCCATAGCGCCGCCCCAAGGGGCGGCAAGGCGCACTGGAGCGCCGGGCGATCCGGGGGGATGAACAGGGGCGCCCGCCAGGCGCGGGGGCCGAGAAGGCGCATCAGGCGCCAACGGATGCGATCTGGCGCCGATCCGCTGGCAACGCACTGCATGCGCCGCGAAAGTAAGCGATTGTCGCAAACTGGGTTGTCATGATGTGGAACGCGGATGGGCGATCCAAAAAACAGATCGAAAATGGCCGCTGGCGCTTGTCCATCAAGCGCAAGCAGCTATCAATAACAAAGCGTCAATCCAGCCCGCGCACCAGCGCCATCGCCTCATCCACGCGCTCCACGGCGTGGATGGTCAGGCCCTCGAAGGCCTTGTCGGCCTTCTTCGGCGCGTTGGCCTTGGGCACCACGGCGACGGCAAAGCCGAGCTTGGCGGCTTCGCGCAGGCGCTCCTGCCCGCGCGGTGCGGGCCGCACCTCGCCGGCCAGGCCCACTTCGCCAAAAGCAATGAAGCCCTTGGGCAACGGCTTGCCGCGCAGGCTGCTGGTGATGGCCAGCATCACCGCCAAGTCCGCCGCCGGCTCGCTGATGCGCACGCCGCCCACGGCGTTGACGAACACGTCCTGGTCGCCCGTGGCCACGCCCGCGTGCTGGTGCAGCACCGCCAGCAGCATGGCCAGGCGGTCGCGCTCCAGCCCCACCGACAGGCGGCGCGGGCTGACGCCACCGGTGTCGACCAGCGCCTGAATCTCCACCAGCATCGGCCGCGTGCCTTCCAGCGTGACCAGCACGCAACTGCCGGGCACCGGCTGCGCGTGCTGGCTCAAAAAGATGGCGCTCGGGTTGCTCACGCCCTTCAGGCCGCGCTCGGTCATGGCGAAGACGCCGATCTCGTTCACGGCGCCAAAGCGGTTCTTGATGGCGCGGATCAGGCGAAAGCTGCTGTGCGTGTCGCCCTCGAAGTACAGCACCGTGTCCACCATGTGCTCCAGCACGCGCGGGCCGGCAAGCTGGCCGTCCTTGGTCACGTGGCCGACCAGCACGATGGCGCAGCCCGACGATTTGGCCCAGCGCGTCAGGTGCGCCGCGCATTCGCGCACCTGCGCCACGCTGCCGGGCGCGCTGGTCAGCTGGTCGCTGTAGACGGTCTGGATCGAGTCGATCACGGCCACGGCGGGCTTCTGCGCTGCCAGGGTCGCTATGATTTTTTCTAGCTGAATCTCCGCCAGCACCGCCACCTGCGAGCCGGTGATGCCCAGCCGCCGTGCCCGCAGCGCGACCTGCGCGCCGCTTTCCTCGCCCGTCACGTACAGCGTCGGCAAGCCGGCGCGCTGCAGCGCATCCACGGCTTGCAGCAGCAGCGTCGATTTGCCGATGCCCGGATCGCCGCCAATGAGCACCACGCCGCCTTCGACGATGCCGCCGCCCAGCACGCGGTCCAGCTCGCCCTGGCCGGTGGGTGTGCGCGCCACGTCCACCGCTTCGATGGCGGCCAGCGGCTGCACGTCGGCGGAAGGCGCCAGCGCCGAAAACGCCGCGCCCAGCCGGTTCTTGCCCGGCGCCGCGACCTCGGCCGCGCTTTCAACCAGCGTGTTCCACGCCCCGCAGCCGGGGCATTTGCCGAGCCAGCGCGGGCTGGTGGCGCCGCAGTCGTTGCAGGTGTAGATCGTCTTGTCCTTGGCCATGAACAAATGTATCCCCCCTGTGGCGCTGACGCGCCTTCGCCCCGAGGGGGATAACGCGGGCGGCCGGCGCAGTTGCGGCCGCGGCGTTCCCGCGCGGCCTGCTCCGCGGCCTTTGGTGTTGAAGGTGTCGCAAAGTGACTGATGAGACGCAAACGCAGCTACCATGCGCCACCTTGCTCCTGAGGACCTGCCGCCATGTCCACCGCCACCGTTGCCGCCCCCGGCCAGCCGCCCGTGTCGAAAAACCGCCTGCTCGTCACCTCGGGCCTGGGCTGGATGTTCGACGCCATGGACGTCGGCCTGCTGTCCTTCATCCTGGCGGCGCTGAAGGCCGACTGGGGCCTGTCGGCCGGGCAGATGGGCTGGATCGGCGCCATCAACTCGATCGGCATGGCCGTCGGCGCCATGATGTTCGGCATGCTGGCCGACCGGCTGGGCCGCAAGCAGGTGTTCATCATCACGCTGCTGCTGTTTGCCATTGCCAGCGGCCTCTCCGCCTTTGCCAGCACGCTGGCGGTGCTGATGGTGCTGCGCTTTTTCATCGGCATGGGTCTCGGCGGCGAGCTGCCGGTGGCCAGCACCTATGTGTCCGAGCGCGTGCCGGTGCACGAGCGCGGGCGCATCGTCGTGCTGCTGGAAAGCTTCTGGGCGCTGGGCTGGATTCTGGCGGCGCTGATCGCCTACTTCGTCATGCCGCGCTTCGACAAGGACATGGGCTGGCGCGTGGCGCTGCTGCTGGGCGCGCTGCCGGCCGTCTACGCGCTGTACCTGCGCCGCAAGCTGCCGGACGACAAGCCCACCGCGCCGCCTTCGGCCCGCCTGCCATGGACCGAACGGCTGGCCGCGCTGTGGGCACCCGCGCACCGCCGCAACACGCTGATGCTGTGGATTTTGTGGTTCACCGTGGTGTTCTCGTACTACGGCATGTTTTTGTGGCTGCCCAGCGTGATGATCGGCAAGGGCTTTGCCCTCATCAAGAGCTTTGAATACGTGCTGCTGATGACGCTGGCGCAACTGCCCGGCTACTTCACCGCGGCCTGGCTGATCGAGCGCATGGGCCGCAAGTTCGTGCTGGTGGTGTACCTGCTCGGCACCGCGGCCAGCGCCTGGGCGTTTGGCAACGCGACGACCGAAGGCATGCTGCTGCTGTTTGGCGCGCTGCTGTCCTTCTTCAACCTGGGTGCCTGGGGCGCGCTGTACGCGTATTCGCCCGAAAACTACCCGGCGCCGATCCGCGCCAGCGGCGTCGGCACGGCGGCGGCGGTGGGGCGCGTGGGTGGCATCCTGGGGCCGCTGACCATTCCGTACCTGGGCGCGCAGGGCTGGAGCACCGGCGCCATCTTTGCGCTGTTTGCCGTCACCATCGCCATCGGCGCGGCGGCGGTGGCACTGCTGGGGCGCGAGACCAAGGGCGAGCTGGCGGTTTCTTGAATCGTTTGGTTTGCTCCAAAAACAAGAGCTGCTCGCGCGCGCTGGATAAGCGAAGGCGGCCTGTTCTTTATAGAATGGGTGCGCGGTGCTGTTGCGGCCTTTCCTTCGTCACGCCATGAGTCTGAATTTGTGGGACTACGCGCCCGAAGACCTTGAAGTCACGGTGAGCGAACTGCTCATCGCCACCGCCGCCAGCAGCGACGCCCTGATCGACGACGCCGTGCGCGAGGTGCTGCACGAGCTGCGCCAGCACCTGGGCATGGATGTGATCTTTCTGTCCGAAATCCGCGGTGGCCAGCGCCTGTTCAAGCACGTCGATGCCTGTCCCGGCGCCGAAGTCATCGCCACGGGAGGCGGCGCGCCGGTCGAACAATCGTTTTGCCAGTTTGTGCTGGACGGCCGCCTGCCGGGCCTGTTGCACGACGCCGCCACGCACCCGGCAGCGCCGCAGTTGCCGGCCACGCCATTTCGCGTTGGCGCGCACCTCAGCACGCCCATCGTGCTGGCCGACGGGCGCGTGTGCGGCACGCTGTGCTCATTCAGCTTTGCCGGCGACGAATCGCTCAGTGAGAAGGATTTGGGCAAGCTCGAATGCGTGGCCCGCGTAGCGGCCAAGCGCATCGACACGCGGCTGCGCAAAGGCGGCGATGCCGAACTGGCGGCGTGGCAAGCCCCCTCCGGCGGGGCTTGATCGGCGCGGACGAGGCTTCGAATCGGCTGTGGGAGCGGGCTTGCCCGCGATGGAGCGGCCGGGGTTATCGAAGTGCCCCATCGCGGCCAAGGCCGCTCCCACAGTGCGGGGTTTGGCTTACGCTGCTGGTTCTATTTTGATAGCTACTCGCGCTTGCTGTGCCTGCGCTGGAGCCTGATTCAATCTTTAAAACCTGCGGCCAGCGTGCGCGTGATGTCCGCCGCCGGCGCGCTTAGGCAAGCGGTGGCGTTCTGCCCGCTCCACAGCGGCGAGAAGTCGGTGCGGCCGGCTTTTTCAGCCGCCGCACGCAGCGGGGCCATGGCGTTTGTGGCCAGCGGAAAGGCTGGCGCCGCGCGGCTCAGTCCGGTGGCGAAATGCGTCTTGCCGCTGCCGCCCATCTCTCGCATCACCCGGTTGACGATGCCGCGCGCCGGCCGGCCGGTGAAGACGTTGGTCAGCGTGGTGTGACGGGCTGCTTCGCTTTGCAGGGCGGCGCGGTGCAAGGCTGTGGTGGTCGCCTCATCCGCGCACAGATAGGCCGTGCCCACCTGCACGCCCGCCGCGCCCAACGCCATCGCCGCGCGCACGCCGGCCGCATCGGCAATGCCGCCGGCGGCGATGACCGGCACGCGCACGGTGGCGGCGATTTGCGGCAGCAGGGCGAAGGTGCCCATCTGCTCGCTGATGTCCATGCTCAAAAAATTGCCGCGATGGCCGCCGGCTTCCAGGCCTTGCGCGATGACGGCGTCGGCGCCGTGCTCCTCAAGCCATAGCGCCTCGCGCACTGTGGTGGCGGACGCCAGCACTTTTGATCCCCAGGACTTGACCTGCGCCAGCAAATCGGGCGCCGGCAGCCCGAAGTGAAAGCTGACCACGCGCGGCTTGAACTCGGCCAGCAGCGCGGCGCTGTCGGCGTCGAACGGGCGCCGACCCGGGCCGGCGGGGATGCTGGCCGCATCCAGGCCCAGTTCGTCGTAATAAGGCTTCAGGGCTGCGCGCCAGGCCGCCTCGCTCGCCGCGTCGGGCTCGGGCGGCGTGTGGCAGAAGAAGTTGACGTTGTGGGGCAGGCCGCTGGCCTGCAGCGCCTGCAACTCGGCGCGCAGCGCATCGGGCGCCAGCATGGCGCAAGGCAGCGAACCCAGCGCGCCCGCGTGGCCCACCGCGATCGCGAGCGCGCTGCCTTGCACGCCGGCCATGGGCGCTTGCAGCAAGGGAAATGGGGTGCCAAGAAGGTGTGCCAGCGCATTCATGGCGACGATTCTGGCACGCGCGTTGTGGATCGGCAGCCGGGCGGCGAATGCAGAATCGGTGGCATCCCGGTTTCCCAGCAGGCAACACTCCATGGCCAAGACGTCGAACTTCCCACAGTTGCCCGGTCGCCCGAATGCCAGCGGCGGCTTCGTCGCAGTGCGCGGCGCGCGCGAGCACAACCTCAAGGATGTGGATGTCGCCATCCCGCGCGATGCGCTGGTGGTGTTCTCGGGCGTGTCGGGCTCGGGCAAGTCGTCGCTGGCCTTTGGCACCCTCTTTGCCGAGGCGCAGCGGCGCTATCTGGAGTCGGTGGCGCCCTACGCGCGGCGGCTGATCGACCAGGCCGGCGTGCCCGATGTGGACGCCATCGACGGCCTGCCGCCCGCCGTGGCGCTGCAGCAGGCGCGCGGTGTGGGCAACGCGCGCTCGTCGGTCGGCAGCGTCACGCAACTGGCGAATCTGGTGCGGCTGATGTATTCGCGTGCCGGGGCCTACCCGGCCGGGCAGCCCATGCTGTACGCGGAGGATTTTTCGCCCAACACGCCGCAGGGGGCGTGTCCCACCTGTCACGGGCTGGGCCATGTGTACGAGGTGACCGAAGAACTGATGGTGCCCGACCCCTCGCTCTCGATTCGGGAGCGCGCCATCGCCTCGTGGCCGCCGGCGTGGCACGGCCAGAACCTGCGTGACATCCTCGTCACGCTCGGCTACGACGTGGACAAGCCCTGGCGCGATTTGCCCAAGAAAGACCGCGACTGGATCCTGTACACCGAAGAATCGCCCACCGTGCCGGTGTACCCCGGCTTCACGCCGGCGCAGACGCGCGCCGCCGTGAAGGCCAAGCTGGAGCCGGGCTACATGGGCACCTTCACCGGCGCGCGGCGCTACGTGCTGCACACCTTTGCCAACAGCCAGAGCGCACTGATGAAGCGCCGCGTGGCGCGCTACATGGAAGGGCGCCTGTGCCCCACCTGCCACGGCAAGCGCCTCAAGCCCGAGGCGCTGGCGGTGACCTTTGCCGGCGTGGACATTGCGCAGCTGGAGCAGCTGTCGCTCGACCGCGTGGCCGCGCTGCTGCAGCCGATTGCGGAGGGCGACTTCGGCACGCACGCCGCTGGCGCTGAAGTCGGTGGCGAGGCCACCCGCCGCGACCGCGCCGAGCGCGCCGCCAGCGGCCGCCCCACGCACGCCGCCGCGCCCGACGTGCGGCGCACCTCGGCGCTGTCGGAAGAAAAGCGCCTGGCCGCCCAGCGCCTGGCCGAAGGCGTGGTGGCGCGGCTGGGCACCCTGCGCCAACTCGGCCTGGGCTACCTCACGCTGGACCGCGCCACGCCCACGCTTTCGACCGGCGAGTTGCAACGCCTGCGCTTGGCGACGCAACTCAGCGCGCTGCTGTTCGGCGTGGTCTACGTGCTGGACGAACCTTC
>Ga0116169_1002763_pt1 | contig 12499 bp, 10 predicted proteins | sample AD_UKC130_MetaG_FD_89796 | JGI IMG/M metagenome (GOLD analysis project Ga0116169, IMG submission 89796) | Active sludge microbial communities of municipal wastewater-treating anaerobic digesters from Canada - AD_UKC130_MetaG | ecosystem: Engineered > Bioreactor > Anaerobic > Digestate | place...
ACAAGGCTAGCGACCTGGCCGGAGAGGACGTCGCGTTGGACGAGAGCGTGCGCATGCTCGCGTCTTCCTGTGCCGAGGCGGAAAAGTGGGCGCTCGAGCACGGGGTGAGCGGTGAGGCCACGGATACGGCAAATCGCGCGCTCGCCGGCGACCATGCGATCGAGTTTTTGAGGACGTGGTCGGAGGAGGCGATCCTCCTGCCTCCGCTCCGGCGGAGAGGGGTCCTCAACGTATACGTGGACTCCCCGCCTGTCCTCGCCCACCACCAGGCTTGGGTATTGGTGGGGGCCGGCGGTGATCGTTGGCCCGGCAAGCTCCGCGAGTCGCCGATATTGCCGGACGAGCAGAAGCAAGTCTTTCACGACCGCAACCTCGGGCTTTCTCCTACACATCTTCCCCTCCTAAACGAGAGGAGGGAACAGCGGCACGCGCTGTTCAGGAGGCTTTTAGCGGCTGGAGACGAGGTCGTCTTCGCGGTGCGTCCGCTCGCAGATGCGGAGGGTCACCCGATTCCGCCATCGCCCTTTTTCGAGGAGGCTGTGCGCGTAGAAACGCCGTGGGTTTGCCTTGCACGCTCCGTAGAGCGCCCATCGAGCCGCGCGCTGCTTCCGGCTCGAGAGATGCGCTTTTCTGGCGTAGAAGCGGCCGCTGACGTGCCGAGCAGGGGGCGAGCGCTCCCACAGACCTTTCCTCCTGCGCGCACGAAAGAGGCCTATTTGGGCGATGTGGACGAATGGAAGGGCTGCCCTTTCCGCTACGCTGCAAGCCGCCTCTGGAGCATAAAAGAGGAAACCCCCTCCGGATTCGACCCAAAGTTAGGAGGAAGCTTGCTCCACGAGCTGTGGAAACGCCTCTGGGAGCAACACTTCCGGAGCGGCGAAGCGCTGTCGGACCTCGTGGAGGTGCTGTGGGAAGGGACGGCGCGCTCGTTTTACGAGGAGGTTCTGTCGCGATACAGCCTCTACGGGCGTCGCCTTTTATACCAGGCGCAGCGCTTGGCGCGCCTGCAGGACTCGCTCGAAAGCCGCCTGGCGCCGCTGCGCCGAGACCAGATGCGGGAATATCCGCTGCCCGAACTGGAAATAGACGGCGTCCGTTTCAAGGGAAGGGCCGACAGGATCGAGCTTTTGACCGATGGGAGCGCGGTGATCCTGGATTACAAGTCGGGAAGGAGCGACTCTTACAGAGACTCCGTCCAGCTTTCCGCTTACGCCATAGCGCTCGAAGAGACAGGTGTGAGCGTGGCCGGCTACGCCTATCTCTGCCACAAAGACGGATCGATCTATGGCCACTTCGCCGACCCCAAGCTGGCAAAAATCTTCGGCCAAGGAAGGAAGAAAATTTCACTGAAGGATAAAATCGACGAGGCGAGAAGCGTCTTAGAGAGTATGGCCAATGGGATAGCTTCGGGGCTATTCTCGCCAGACTATACGTCAAAAAGCTGCCGGGATTGCGGCTACAAAGCCCTGTGCAGAAGAGAGGAGATCGTGCGTGGAGGCGACAACGATGAGTAACAGCGCGCTCCTCGCCCTCTTGCGAACCGCCACGCCCTCCCAGCGCGAGGCGATCACCTCAAACAAACCCTTCATAGTGGTGAGCGCAGGTGCTGGCACAGGAAAGACCAGTACGTTGGCGTGGCGGTTCGCGTGGCTCGTGGCCACGGGGGAGGCCAAGTGCGACCAGATACTCACCGTGACCTACACGGAGAAAGCAGCGCTCGAAATGGCCTTGCGCATAAAGGCTACCCTCCGCTCGTGGAAGGAAAGCTTGAAGGCGACAGGGGAAAAAGGCGACAACCTTTTCGCACTGAGGCTCGAGGAAGCCGAGCGCAAGATTGAGGAGGCCACTATATCGACGGTCCACTCCTTCTCTATGGACCTGATCCGCTCCGCCGGTTCCACCCGCGGAACGGAATCGCATAGAGTCCCATCCATGCCCGAAGAAGAGGAGTTTTGGCGCTCCGTAGAGGAGGCGCTTGACGCGCTGGATTCGGAGTGGTTCGCCGCCAGGCTCAGAGACGAACGAAGGGAATGGGCGACTTTGTTGAAGGAGCCGGATTTCCTTGACGTGCTCGAGGAATTCGGCACCGCTTCGATGATCGCCTTCGCCAGAAGCGCGATCGGCCTATTCTCAAGCCATGGCAGCTATCCCGACGACCTCTGGCTCGACGAGGCTGCGCTCGTCAAAAAGGACGAGGCCTTGGCATCCGATAGCGCAATGGCGGACGACCTCGCAGCGCTGTTCGACGAAGGTGATCGCGAGCTCGACAGGAGGTTTCGCCTGGCACTCGCCAAGGCGGCGGCGCTCCTCTGGGCTGTTTGGGAAACCCAAAAGGAAAGCGAGCAGTGGCTCTCTTTCGACGACATGATCCGTTACGCCAAGGGCATCATTGAAGAGGACCCATCCCCCGTAAGGCGCTTCAAGGCCGTATTGGTGGACGAGTTTCAGGACATAAACGGCGTCCAAGGTGCGTTCCTCGAGTCATTGAAGAAATCGAGCGGAGCGAGCCTCTTTCTGGTGGGCGACATAAAGCAATCCATATATCGCTTCCGCCACGCCGATCCATCGATATTCGCCCGCCAAATCGCCGCGGCGCGCGACGGCGAAGACAGCCTCTACGTCGCAATGAGCGAATCTTTCCGCACTCGCGACGCGCTGCTGGAGGTGATAAACGACCTCTTCGGGTTCATCTGGCGCGATGGCATAGAGGGCCGATCTTCCATCCCCTACGAACCGATCGAGGGAGCGAAGGGGGCGCCCTGGTGGAGCAAAAGGTGCAGCGCCACTGGCGTGAAACCGCTTACAATACTCATCGAAAGGGGCAGCGAGGACACGAAGGCGGAGGAAGAGAGGGAAGCAGCGGCGCGCAAGTTGGGCGCTGTGCTATCTTCTTTGAAGGGCAAAGACATATGGGACAAGGAAAAGAGAGAAGCGCGGCCGTGTGAGTGGAAGGACATGGCCATACTTGTGCCCGCGCGGACGTTCTTTCCCGCCCTTGAGCGCGTCCTGAGGGATGAGATGAGGTTGCCCGTGGCGTTATTCAGTGGCATGAGATACTTCTCCCGCTTCGAAGCGCAAGACGCCTCTTCGCTTCTTAAGGTTCTCGCCGACCCATCCGACGACTTAGCTTTGGCGGGATATCTCCTCTCTCCCTTCTCTAAGTTGCCACCGCACAAAGCCATAGAACTCATAAACGAAGGGGCTGATAACGGCGAAAAAGGGAGGCTGTGGAAGCTGCTTGAGATCAGGGAACCGGAGATCGCCTCCCACCTCCTTTCGTCAAGAAGGCTGGCAGCGCTCGAAGGCCCCTCGAGAGCCCTGGCGGCGCTCATCGACGAGGCAAGGGCTTTCTACGCGCTCCCCGTTCATCTGCGCACCGGCGCCATGCTCGCCCTGCAAAGGGCTGTAGACATCGCCCACGAATATGAAGCGGCGTTGGGACCGAGCTTGGAGGGATGTGCCGCATATCTGCACGAGGCTACGCGGGAGGGGTTGAAGGCGGAGGAGGTAAACGTCGACCTCGAAGCGGAGGACGCGATCAAAGTGCTGACGGTTCACGCTGCGAAAGGGCTCGAGTTTCCCGTGGTGGCGGTCTTCGGCCTCGAAAGGCACTTCGCCGCCCGCCAGGGGGAGAGCCTCTTCCCGTCGATCCCTCTGTTCGCCTCCGGAAGCCGCTTCCCGGACCGCTGGGGACAAAAGAATGACCCCGTCTCCAAAAAGGCGCACCGCCTCATCGAAGAGAGAGGGGGATCGGAGGAGTGGAAGCGCTTATTCTACGTCGCCTGCACCAGGGCCCAAGACGCTCTACTGCTCTGCGGCATCTGGCCAAAAAAGGGAGGAGGCCCAAAGGAGGGCACGTGGCTCCACCACGTCTCCAATTGGCTTGACTCCAAAGGGGAAAAGCTCGAGGACTACGACTCCTTCGACGATGAGGGCACCCGCGCAGAGAGGGCAGGCAAAAAGATGCCGCTTGAGCGATCCGTCGCCCTGGCGCTGCCGGGGCAAAGAGGCGGAGCGTTGGAAGTCTTGAGCGCTACGGCTTTTTCGACGTTCAGGTATTGCCCCAGGGCCTTCAGGCTCAAATACAGGCAAGGGCTGCCCCTCGCCTGGGAACTGCCGTCGGAGGAAGGCGCCTCGGGCGGGCCTGAGCTTGGAAGCTTGGCCCACTGGATCTTAGCCCGGTGGGATTTTGCACCGGAATCGCTCGATCGCTTCCTTTCAAAAAAGGGTGAATACATCGAGGGCCTGCCGCCCGCCCTGAAAGCCCCCTTTAGCGAAGAGGCATCGCGGCACCAGCTGAGGAAGTGGCTCTCGGGACTTGCGGAAGGGGAACTGGGGCAGCTTTTGCGCCAAAGGCTCAGCCTGGGCATTCTGCGGCGGGAAGTGCCGTTTCGGACGCGCGTGGGTGAAACGACACTCGTGGGCATCGTGGATGCCCTCTGGGAAGAGGAGGGTCGCATCCACATCTGGGACTACAAGATAACGTCCCTGGAGAACGCCCCTATGGAACTGTACGCCGAGCAGATGCGTTTTTACGGCTTGGCTTGGCACCTGCTACACCCCGGCAGAGCCGTGAAATTAGGGCTTTGCTTTTTGAGGGAGGGCAAGACGGAGTTCTTAGAAGGCGTAGACTTCGAAGAGATAGAGGAAGCGGTGCGGGAATCCGCATGTGCGGGGGCGAACGGCCCCTTTTCCCCCGCACATGCCCGTTGCGGCAGCTGTCCTTGGCGAAACTTCTGCTTCCGGGAAGCCGCTACGGCCGGAGGGCGAGCCTAAACCACCGGCGTCTTCAGCGTCCCTATGCCTTCTATAGAAACCTCGATCACATCACCGCGCTGCAGCGGGCCCGCCCCCTTAGGCGTGCCCGTCAACACCACATCGCCGGAGAGAAGCGTCATAAAGGACGATATATAGCTCAAGATGAACGCCACGGGGAAAATCATATGTGCGGTCGAGGATTCCTGGCGCACTTCCCCGTTTATGCGCGTCCTGAGCATCACATTCTGGGGGGATAGATCGGTCTCGATCCACGGTCCAAGGGGGCAGAAGCGGTCGGCCGACTTGGCCCTCACCCATTGGAGGTCCGCCTTCTGGCAATCCTTGGCCGTTATGTCGATCGCGCAGCTGTATCCGAGGACGTAATCCAAGGCGTCGCTTTCGCGGACTTTCTTCATCGTCCGCCCTATGACGACCGCAAGCTCCCCCTCGAAGGCGAGCTCCTTTGTGAACGACGGATACGGTAGGGATTGTTCCGGATCGGCGAGGGTATTGGCCGCCTTCAAAAAGAGGCCCGGCTCTTTGGGCAATTCGTCAGCGGGCGTAGGCTTAGCGGGGTCTATGTAGTTTTTGCCCACGCACACGATCTTTGGGGCTTCCGCCGGAGCCTTGAGCGAGACCTTCGCCAAGGGGAACCTGTCACCCGTAAAATCCCCGCCCAAACCATCCGTAACGCGAATCGAGTCCCCCTCAAGGACGCCCCACAGGGGCCTTTCCTCTCCAGAGACCACAAAGCGCACCAGCTTCACCTGAATTCACCTCCCTTTTTCACGTTATAAATCAAGGGCAGATACGACACACTTTACGACGCCATCATGTGGGCAAAGACTTTGGCTTCGTTGACCATATGTTCTATGACGGCGTACTCGTTTGGTTCGTGGGCGACGTTCGCCTCTTGAGCCCATACGGCGGCGGGAATCCCGGTACGGCGGAAGAACGCCGCGCACGTCCCCCCTCCCACACCACCTATGACCGGCTTTATATGCAAGACGTCCCCTACGGCGGCTTCGAGCAGTTTCACCACCGGCGCGTCTACAGGGGTCACGGGAGCCACGTCGGTGCGCTGAAGTATATCGTACGATATCTTCGCTCCGCTCTGGTTCGAGACATCCCGGCACACCTGATCCGTAACCTTCAAAACCGCTTCATTCCCTGCGCTGGGCAATATCCTGCAATCGAAGGCGAAGATCTCCCTTCCGGGGATGGTGTTGACATTCGATACGTTGGCTCTCCTCCTCGTGGGCTCAAAGGTGGAGACGGGGGGTGAAAACAGCCGGTCCTCCTCCGGGAAAGCGCGCCGATATGCCTCGTCGAGCGCAACGGAGAGTTGGTTTGCCGCGCGGCAGGCGTTCAACCCGTCCTCCGGGCGGCTGGCATGGGCTTGTTTGCCCAAGACGCAGAATTCGAGCCACAATATCGCTTTCTCTGCGACTTCGATGAAGTCCCCTCTTTCGTTCCCCACGTCGGGCACAACCACGAGATCGTCCGGTCTGAAGAGTCCCAGGGAAATCAGATGCTGAATGCCGTACGCGCTACCCATCTCCTTGTCCGCCACGAAGGCCAAGCATATATCCCTCGCCGGCGTCACTCCGGACCGCTTCAGGGCATAAAGCGCATAAAGGCTCGCCACGAGCTCCTGTCCGTTGTCGTTGGCCCCCCTGCCGAAGACCTTTCCATCCTTTATCAGACCCTTGAACGGATCCGTATCCCATAGGGAGCGATCGCCCTCCGGCACGACGTCCATGTGCGTCACGATCCAAAGCCTCTCGCGCTTGGTTCCTTCGAGCGTGACGACCAAATTCGGACGATCCCCGCCAGGCGAAGGCGCATCGTACCGCTCCGGAGAAGGTAGGCCCATCTCGCAGACGATTTCGGCTATCGCCTGAGCCTTGGCGCGTTCTCCCTCCCCCCCGCTTGCAGGAGAAATGGCGGGTATTTCGACCAATCTGCAGAGCGCCTTTGCCATCTCTCCTTCCATAGCATCGATTTGACGATACAGCTCTTCCAAAATCTATTCCTCCTTGATCATAAAAGCGAACCCTTTCAGCTGAAGAGAAAATCCCTGCCCTTATAGATATAATCGACGCCCGACCATACGGTTAAAACCATGGCGATCCACATGGCGGGCACTCCCCCTGGAAGGTTTAGGATCACAAGGCTTATAGCTATAATCTGGCTTATGGTCTTGGCCTTGCCCCCCCAGGAGGCGGGGATCACCACGCCCTCGGCTGCGGCCACCATGCGCAGGCCTGTCACCATGAACTCTCGCGACACTATGACCACCACGATCCAAGCCGGAAGGCGTTGGAGCTCGACGAGCGAGATCAGCGCCGCCGTCACGAGTATTTTGTCAGCCAAGGGATCGATGAACTTGCCCATGTTGGTGACCAGGCCGTGTTTGCGCGCTATATACCCGTCGGCCGTATCGGTAAGGGCGGCACCTATGAAGACGAGCCCTGCCACCAGATCGCCATACCCTATGTCCAAGCCTAACGGCGCAAGCTCGCGCACGGGGGAGTTTATTCTGAAAGTGAGGATGACCATGACCAACGGCGCGAGGAAGATGCGCGACAAGCTCAGCATATTTGGGAGATTCAGACCGGCCAACAGGGGCACCTCCATCAAACGACAAGCTTTCCGTAGTCACAACCTGCCTCAATGAAGGCATGCGAGCCAGGACGAAGAAATTATACTATATTTAACGCCTTAAACATCTCTTGCAGATGGCCTCGGTTGAGGTTAACCCCTTATCGGAACGTCGGGAAAGGCCTCTGCGACGCGCGCTCTCTCCGGCGAAGCGGTGCCGACGAGCGCAGGATCCAAGGCGAGGCGCGTGTCGACGAGTTGGATGACCCAACGACCCGGCTCAACCTGGCGACGCACCATACTGAGGTCTTCTTCGTCCATGAGGTGAGGCACATAAGTGGTGCGAAACTCCACATCGATAGAAGAGCTCTTCAAAAGCTCCACGGAGCGCTTAACTGATTCCACATCGACCGCTTTGCCGGTAAGGCGCTCGTATTTGTACCAAGGGCCCTTGATATCCATAGCCACGGCGTCTATCAATCCCTCGTTCAACAATTCCCCGATCGCCGATGGGTTGCTGCCGTTCGTGTCGAGTTTCACGGCCAAGCCAGCTCCCTTGATGCGGCGAAGGAGGGAAGGGAGAAAACCGTGAATCGTAGGCTCGCCTCCGCTCACCACCACGCCGTCCAAAAAGGAAGCGCGCCTCTCTATATCATCCAAGATCGCCCCGACGTCGAGCTCCTCTGCGACCCCCAAGGCCAGGGGCCCGTTATGGCAGAAAGGACAACGCCAGTTGCATCCCTTGGTGAATATCACCGCGGCGACATGCCCGGGCCAATCTATGAACGATGTGGAGATGTAGCTGCCGATGGGGGGCAACTTCAATGGACCGCCACCCTGAATCTATCTTTGAGCTCGCCGCGCTTGCCGGCATTCCACGAGGATATGCGCGTATAATAGCCGGTGATCCTGGTTATGCCGTCGACGTCGGAAGAGCCGCAGGAATTGCACACATCGAGCAGTCCACGCGTCACCCGCCCACAGGCGTTGCAGATTGTGAACTCCGGGCTGAACGCGACCTGGGCGTTATCCGAATGTGAAAAGACCTTTTTAACGAATGAAGCCAAGGCCCGTTCGTCGGGGCGATGTTCCCCCATCCAAATATGGGTGATGGCGCCGGCCTTGATCATCGGGTGGAAGCGCCCTTCCTCTATCACTTTGTCTATGGGATCCATCGGCACATCGTAAGGGATGTGCGTGCTGTTGGTGTAGTAAATCTCACCCGTAGAACGATTTCCTCTCACTATGTAAGCAGCTTCAGGGAAACTTTTGAGGTCGAGCTTGGCGAATCTGTAGGACGTGCTCTCGGCTGGCGTCTGCTCCAACACGACCTTAAAGCCGCACCTTTCCGAAAGCTCTTGACATTTGAGGTCCATGAACTTCACGATCGAGCGCGCGAGCTCTCTCGCTTTCTCGTCCTCGTGCAGCTGCTTCCCGGTGAGCGCCTGCACCGCCTCGTTCAGGCCCAAAATGCCCATGAGGTGACTGGCCTTCTCCATGCGCAGATACGGCGAGCCGTCCGTATTCATCGCCAGCACCGCAAGCGGCCCGTTTTTGCCGGCAGAGAGGAGCTCCGTCAAGAAGCCTCGCTTTTGGACGTGGGCCTTCGCGGCGAGCTCGAGTAGGCCATCCAACCCATCGAAAAAGATATCCAAGTTTTTGAAGCTGCGATAGGCGAGCCTCGGCAGGTTTATCGTGACGTTTTGCAGCGCGGAATATCGCATCTTCCATGGGGTTTTGGCCTCGAGGAGGTCCTCCGGCGTCAGCTCAAAGGACAATCTGCAGCATTCCGACAGCTTGGCCACGCCGCCTCGGTCGAAGACGAAATAGGTGTTGCCCTTCTCCGCGGCGACGAGAGAAGCGAGGGCGAGCATCTCCTCCCAACCGGGCTCCTCGAAGAAGGCGTCCGTTATATGGAGCAGAGGCTTGGGAAAGAAAAACGGCTGCCCTCGGCTGTCCCCCTCGAGGTAGACCTCAAAGAGGGCGCGCAAGAAACGCTTCGATTCCTCGGCATACTCCCCGTAGGTGCGGCCTGTGAACTTCCCGCCTGGACCTATCGCCGGTACGTCGCGGAAGTGCCTGGGGACCTCGTAATAGAGGTTTATATCCGTGAAGGCCACTTGACCCCCGCGCCCCCCTGCAAGCTGGTTGAACTCGAATATGAGCATCTGGGCGAGCTGATGGATCTCTTTGTCGCTCAAACCCGTCAAATACGGGGCGAAGAAGAGGTTTACGGCGTCCCAACCTATGGCACCGGCGAAGTTGTTCTGGAGGACGGACGTCATCTTCAGGAGGTGCGCCAACAATACATCGGCGTGTTTGGCCGGCGAAGAGACGCTCGTTATGGAAGGGAGAGAAAGGCCGAACTTAGCTACGTAAGCCGGGCTTTGCCCACTGCAATAAGGCCTATTTATCATGCCGAGGTCGTGAAGGTGCAAGTCTCCGTTCAGGTGAGCCCTCGCCACATCGGGCGAAAACACCTTGGTAAGGGCGTATTCCTTCAGCACGGTCTCGGCTATGGTGAGATTTATCGACTCCGGATTGTGCGACGTGTTGCTGTTTTCTTTATTGGGAGCGCGCATGACGAGCTCGAGGTCGTATAAGGGGATCCCTATGCGGGAGTGATCGGCTATTCGAGCGTCGAGCCCTCTCTGGAAGAGCTTCACGTTGACCATTTCCCTGATGAGGGAGGTGGTCACGCGCGTCCGCCAGGGGCGCAGTATCTCCTCCTCCACTTCCGCCGCGATGCTCATGGCAGTATTAGGGTCCACGCCGGCCTCCATTACGAGGGCGTTGACTATGCGCGTCATATCCCAAGGATGAGACTCCTCCCGCGATGGGGCATCCACCATCAAGGCCAAATCCGTGGATTCGACGCCCGTATTGATGATGTGCTTCTGTTTTCCAATCTCCTTTACGAGAAAGTCCAAATCGTTCATTATTCTGCCTTCCCCCTCTCTTCGACGAGACGATGAATTTCTTGATAAAATTGGTTGATGTCGCAGAACTCGCGATATACCGAGGCAAAGCGCACATAGGCCACCTGATGAATCTCCTTGAGGGCTTCCATCGCCAACTCCCCGATGAGGGAGCTGGAGACCTCGCCCTGGCCCATGTCCCGCAATCTCTTCTCTATCTGCGATGCCGCGTCCTCGAGGCGCTCAAGTGGCACAGGGAGCTTCTCGCAGGCCTTTACCAATCCCCGCAAAAGCTTTTCCCTGTCGAAAGCCTCCCTATGGCCGCCCTTTTTGATCACCAAAAGCAGCTTGCTCTCTTCGAGTCGCTCGTAGGTAGTAAAACGCTGCCCACAGTCGGGGCACTCCCTCCGCCTGCGGATGGCGCGCCCCTCCTCCGCGGTGCGCGTCTCTATTACCTTGGTATCCATGGCGCCACAATAAGGACAGCGCACGCAATCACCTCTATATATAGAGTCCCATCAGAATTATACTACCATATCTGGTGTTTCATAGGGACTAAAGTACTATTTTCTTGTATACATTAATGTGAGACATAAGGCGTGAGACGTAAAAAGTGAGATGCGAAGAACCTGAACTGCCCATGGTCGGTCGATTCAAGTAGCAGGCATTCTCCGCAGCGGTTAGACCCGCCAGGCCGATGAACCAGAAGCGCGGCTGCGAACAGCGTCGGGCTGCTTCGTCGCATGAGGGCAAAGCGTCTAACCTTTAAAGTTAGGGGACAGACAAGGTCTATATGCGCCTTGCCTGTCCCCTAAAATTACACCCCTTAAACTCGGGATCCACTCGTTTTCTATGCAATGCCTCAACTACCGCGTAGTTGCTACTACACGACGAACACGGTCAGCTCTTCTTGCGCCGCTTGGATGCCATCCTCTTGCGCTTCTTGGCTTCGCTCGGCTTCTCGTAATGTTCGTGACGGCGCGCCTCTCTCAATGTGCCCTGTTTTTTGAGCTCGCGTTTGAACCGCCTGAGCACATCATCTATGGATTCGTCTTCCCGGCGATGTATGGTGGTCATGCTATCACCCCCTTCTCGCTCGCGTCTCACCCTGGAGGCCAACGGAAACGGCGACCTCCGAGGATGTGCACGTGGAGATGGGGGATGGTCATGCCCGCCTGCTCGCCGCAGTTTACGACCAGCCTGTAGGAAGAAAGCCCCTGAGCAGCAGCGACTTCCACGGCGGTGGTCATGAGGGAAGCCCATAAGCGTCCGTCCTTCGCATAGGCGGCAGAGGGTACGTGGACCTTTGGGATAGCCAGCAGGTGAACTGGAGCCTGAGGGGCGATATCGCGGATCACCACGACATCCTCCGTCTCAAAGACGACGTCGGCTTTTTGTTCACCTCTTGCTATGCTACAAAAAGGGCAATCCGGCTGCACCATCGATCCTCCCCAATCTCTTGCTCTATAAGCATTTTACAGCATACAGCACCGCGTTTACAACAGGCAAAAAAAGAGGTGGTAAACCACTTAAAAAAAAGACCCCACGACCGATGATAGAGCTACGTTAGGGCTTGTCGCAACACAGGCCCTTCAGATGAAAACCCTTTCGCATAGGCAATTCCAAAATTGTGGGTTTTTAAGTCCCTGACTCCAGATGGGATCAGGCATGGTTTTTTGCTACGTGCTGCCTCACCCGTCGATGATCTCGTTCAGACCTTCTATAACCAGGGTGAACTGAACCCTGCGGCATCCTCTTTAGTTGAAACTTGGAGTGTGGCTCCTTCCGTGGCATAATCCACGGGACAAATCCAAAATTCTTTAGATGTCTTTTAAGGCCCTCGCCCCGCCCGCCGCCCGCCCTTCGGCGTATTCTTCTATGGTCTTGGTGCGCCCTCCTTTATACTCCTTGACTGCGCGCTCGGCCAGGACGTCAAAAGGGCTCTTTGCCGGGGCTATCCGCAACTGGTTGTTTTGTGGGTCGTACCTGAAGAACACGGTATCGCCCGCGCCCACCCCTAAAGCCTCTCTCATGTACTTCGGCAGGGTAACGCGGCCCTTGTCGTCTATCCTCGCGGCCGCTTCTTTTGTGCCGGCCATGTCCTGTCCCTCCCTTTGTGGGAAAGTCCCACTTGTCGTATGCCCCAATTATGCCCCATAACTGCACTTTTTTGTCAAGATTTCATGAGGGTTGTTGACTTAGTCTATGACTTAGTCTAT
>Ga0116169_1002765_pt1 | contig 12495 bp, 9 predicted proteins | sample AD_UKC130_MetaG_FD_89796 | JGI IMG/M metagenome (GOLD analysis project Ga0116169, IMG submission 89796) | Active sludge microbial communities of municipal wastewater-treating anaerobic digesters from Canada - AD_UKC130_MetaG | ecosystem: Engineered > Bioreactor > Anaerobic > Digestate | place...
AATTTCTCCCGGTTTCGTCTACGGGGCATATGATTATAACCCAGGCCTTGTTGGGTATCGAAAGCACACCTTTTGTAAAAGCTTTCACTGTCATTATACAATTTGGGGCTATTTTGGCTGTGGTTGTACTTTACCGGCAACGTTTTTTTCGGCTGAATCCCGTTAAAATAAGGGATCCCGAGGCAGTAAAAGGAATGGGTACGTGGAAAAAATGGGGGACCTATGTGAAACGATTTCTTGATAAATTCGATTTTTACCTGAAACTGCTCATAGCGCTTGTCCCCGCCGGAGTATTGGGATTGTTGTTGGGTGATCAGATCGATTCTTTGTTGGAAAATGTGTTGGTGGTTGCCGTTATGCTCGTAGCCGGTGGAATTGTGATGCTTTTTGTTGACCAATGGTTCGACAAACCCACCCCCGATCAGACTGTAACGTGGCAAAAGGCGCTGAAAATAGGGTGTTTCCAGTGTATCGCCATGATTCCGGGTGTTTCGCGTTCGTTTGCCACTATCGTGGGCGGGATGAGTGTTAAATTGGACCGGAAAAATGCAGCCGAATTTTCGTTTTTCTTGGCAGTTCCCACAATGGCTGCTGCAGCGGGTTACAAGTTGTATCACTTGATGAAGGACCCTATCGGTATGCCCATGCTGCATGACAATTTGTCACTTTTACTGATCGGGAATATCGTTGCTTTTCTTGTTGCCGTGATCGCTATTCGATTTTTTATCGATTTCATTACCCGGCATGGTTTTAAAGCGTTTGGATATTATAGGATCATCATTGGTGGATTAATGCTGATTCTGTTAAGTACAGGTACAATTTCGAATATAATTTGATTTTCAATGGATTTTATTGAAGGAGAGGTTTTATACATCAATAAACCTTTGTATTGGACGTCGTTCAAAGTGGTGGATGTGGTGCGTGCCAAAATCTGCGAACGATTGAAGATAAAAAAATTGAAAGTTGGCCATGCAGGAACGCTGGATCCGTTGGCCACCGGAGTGATGATTGTTTGTACGGGGAAAAAAACAAAAGAAATTGAACGTTTTCAGGCGCAAACAAAAGAATATATGGCCACTATTCGATTGGGGGCGACAACGCCGTCGTTCGATTTGGAAACTCCGATCGATGCAACGTACCCTATTCATCACATTACCGAAGAAATGGTAAATGATGTGCTGAAAAAATTTATCGGACCAATCGAACAGGTGCCGCCTGTTTTCTCTGCATGTAAAATAAAGGGGGAAAGAGCGTATAAATTGGCCCGTAAAAATAAAGACATCGAACTAAAACCCAAATTATTGGTTATAGATAATGTAGAATTGCTTACTTGCGAATTGCCAATAATAACGATAAAAGTGGTTTGTAGTAAAGGCACCTATATTAGAGCACTGGCCAGAGATATAGGCAGAGAGTTGGGATCGGGTGCACATCTAACCCAATTGGTGCGTACGAGGGTAGGAGAGGCGACACTCGATGAGTGTTTGCAAGTAAGCGAGTTGGATCGTTTTTTCGATGAAAACATAAAAAATGATCCGGATTTTTTAATTAAGTAAATAATAGATTGAACCGGTTAATTATAATTAAAACAATATGAAACTTTCTCAATTTAGATTTGATCTTCCTGAGGAGCTGATAGCTAAATATCCTGCTGTTCATCGTGATGAATCGCGACTGATGGTCGTGCACAGGGAATCGGATGAACTCGAACATATAATCTTCAAAGATATATTGGATTATTTTGAAGAAAAGGATTTTTTTATTTTTAACGATACAAAAGTTTTTCCGGCAAGATTGTTTGGATACAAAGAAAAAACGGGCGCAGAGATCGAAGTGTTTCTGTTGCGAGAACTTAATCCCGATCAGCATCTATGGGATGTTATGGTAAATCCTGCACGAAAAATACGTATCGGAAACAAGTTGTTTTTTGGTGAAAACGAAGAATTGGTTGCCGAAGTGATTGACAATACTACCTCGCGAGGGCGTACAATTCGATTTTTGTACGACGGCCCATACGAGGAGTTTAAAGAACTGCTTTTTTTGGTTGGCGAAACGCCAATTCCGGAATATATGGAGCGACGAGCAGAGCCCCTAGACAAAGAGCGTTATCAAACCATTTTCGCCGCCAATGAGGGTGCTGTGGTGGCACCTGCTGCCGGATTGCATTTTAGTCGCGAATTGATGAAGCGGATGGAGATAAAAGGAGTCGATTATGGATTTCTCACCCTGCATTGCGGATTGGGAGTTTATCGTGATATCGAAGTGGAAGATCTCACGAAACATAAAATCGATTCCGAACAAATGGTTATTCCCGAAGAGTTGTGCGAAAGAGTTAATCCGGCATACGAAGAAGGGCATCGTATATGCGTCGTAGGTGCTTCTACCATGAGGGCTGTTGAAACGGGGGTAAGTACCGACGGACTTTTAAAACCAAGAGAGGGGTGGACCAACAAATTTATTTTCCCTCCTTATGAGTTTACTTTTCCTTCGGCATTTGTTTCCAATTTTCAGCTTCCTTGTTCCACTTTATTGATGACGGCATGTGCTTTTGGCGGTTACGAAAAGATAATGAATGCTTATGAAGTGGCCGTTAAAGAAAAATACCGTTTCGGGGCATATGGCGATGCCGTGCTTATTATTGACTGATGAAGTGTTGTGATGAAATGTCGCATCGGGTATTTTTGGGATTAGGATCGAATTTAGGCGACAAGGAAAAAAATATAAACGATGCGTATGCGAAGATAGAAGAGCGGATTGGGAAAATCGTTTCCAAGTCCGCTTTTTATGTTACGTCGCCCGAGGGATTTGCGTCGGAAAACAGCTTTGTGAACGTTGTGTGCGAAGTGGTTTCGAAAGTGTCGGTCAATGATGTATTCGTAATTACGCAAACCATTGAAAAACAGTTGGGAAGAACAGAAAAAAGTGAGAATGGCAAGTATGCCGACAGACCAATCGATATCGATATCCTGATGATTGATGATCTGATTATCGATAGGCCGGAGTTGACGGTTCCTCATCCCCGCATGCATCTTCGCGAGTTTGTGCTGCTTCCTTTTTCCGAAATTGCTCCCGATATGCTTCACCCGGTTTTGAAGCAAACCGTGGGAGAACTGCTTGAACGATTGCATAAATGAAATCATTCATCAATCGCCGATAAATTAATGCTTTCATTCATTTGAATAATGAAAAAAAATTGCCATTTTTGTAAAGGCGATGGATATATTTTCAAGCAAGATCTATTAATTTTTTTTAAATCTATTATGTGATGTCACTTTTCGGTCCCCGATACCCCTATAATTTGGGATATGCATTAAGCGGAGGTGGTGCAAAAGGATTTGCTCACCTTGGAGCGCTTAAGATGTTGGATAAATGCGGGCTTGAGCCCGATATTATTGTGGGAACCAGTGCCGGCTCGTTGGCGGGCGTTTTTTATGCCGACGGGTACTCTCCCGACGAAATAGCCGAACTTTTTAAGGGTAAAGTATTTAGGCAGTTTATTGAATTTACGAAGCCTACGGCCGGTTTTTTCAAAACGACGGGGTTGCAATCGTTTTTAAAAAATAATCTGCGTGCAAAATCGTTTGAAGAACTTAAAATTCCGTTTATTGCCGTAGCTACCGATTGGAATAGGGCTCGTGCAGTGACTTTTTCGCATGGTGATTTTTTGATCGATGCAGTGGTTGCCTCGTGTTCCATTCCTATTATTTTTTATCCACAAGTGATTAACGATGTTCCTTATGTGGATGGGGGGCTTCTGAAAAACTTTCCCGTGTCGGTAATTCGCAATAAATGCAAGTATGTGGTAGGAGTGAATGTTTCTTTAATGATTCCTCCTCCTGAAAAAATAAATCTAAAAAACATGATTGAAAGAACGTTTAATTTGATGGCTAATTCCAATACGCTTATCGATAGACAATTATGCGATGTTCTTATTGAGACCGAAGGAATTGAGAAATATTCCATGTTCGATTTAAATCATTCCAATGAGATGATGGCGCTTGGCGCTTCGTGTGCATCACAAAAAATAATGGAGAGAGGAGTACAAGAGATCGTGAATAGATGTGTATCATTAAAGAAAAAAAATCATGCAAAAAAATAAAATATTTGTATATCAGATTCTTACCCGATTGTTTGGTAACAAAAATTCAAGGAATAAACCTCATGGAACGATTGAAGAAAATGGGTCGGGTAAATTTAACGATATCACCGACATAGTGCTCAACGAACTGAAAGAAGCGGGTTATACCCATGTTTGGTATATTGGGGTGCTTGCCCATGCTTCTGCCACCGATTATACCGAATACGGTATTCCGCGGCAATTTCCCGAGATTGTGAAAGGGAAAGCAGGCTCGCCCTATGCAATAAGGGATTGTTACGATGTGGATCCGGATTTGGCGGTAAATGTGAAGAAAAGAATGCAGGAATTTGAAGAATTGATTGCGCGTACGCATAATGCCGGATTGAATGTTCTCATAGACTTTGTGCCCAATCATGTGGCGAGAAATTACCGGTCGATTGCCAAACCGAAACATGTGGAAGAATTCGGCGAGAAAGACGATACGTCGGTTGTTTTTGCGCCACACAACAATTTTTATTATTTGCCCGGACAACCATTGGATTTGCAATTTTTGAGAGACAAAGGCATTGAGGTCAACTACGTTGAAAATCCCGCAAAAGCTACCGGGAACGATTGTTTTACCAACAAACCGAGCGAATACGACTGGTATGATACGGTAAAATTAAATTACGGAGTGGATTATTTGAACGAACGCAGGAGATATTTTGACCCTATTCCCAATACATGGAAAAAGATGAGAGATATTCTGTTTTTTTGGGCGGCAAAAGATATTGACGGGTTTCGATGCGATATGGCAGAAATGGTCCCTTTGGAGTTTTGGAAATGGGTGATTCCTCAAATTAAGGCGCAATTTCCGGATATTATTTTCTTTGCCGAGATTTATAATCCTTCCGTGTATCGCGATTTCTTGGCCGACAATACTTTCGATTATTTGTACGATAAAGTGGGGCTTTATGATGTGTTGCGCGACGTGGCCTGTGGTTATCGCCCTTCTTCCGATATCACGTTTATATTGAATGCGGTGGGCGATATACAACATCGCATGATCAATTTCATGGAAAATCATGATGAACAGCGTATTGCATCTGATTTTTTTCTAAAAAGCGGAGAGAAAGGGAAAGCCGCAATGATTGTTACGGCTTGTATAAACGTAAATCCGGTGATGATTTATTTTGGACAGGAACTGGGCGAGAGGGGCATGGATGAAGAGGGATTTAGCGGGAAAGACGGCCGCACTTCGATATTCGATTACTGGTCGGTGGACACGGTGAGACGATGGAACAACAACGGTAAATGGAATGAAGAGCTGCTTACCGAAGAAGAAATAAGATTGCGAAAATTTTATCATAAGCTCATTCGGTTGTGTAATCGGGAAAAGGCATTACGCGAAGGGCTTTTTTACGATTTAATGTATGCCAATTACGAAAATCCGAATTTCAATTCCATGAAACAATATGCTTTCGTTCGCGGCGATTACAAGGATTTTCTGTTGGTTATCGGCAATTTCTCAGATGAAGAGGAAGAAGTTACGGTTTGGATTCCCGATCATGCGTATGATTTTTTTAAAGTAAACCAACATGAAAGGGCAATTGCCGTGCCTCTTCTTGCAGAAGAAAAATTTCCGATCGACTTTTCTCGTACAAATCCTTTAAAAGTAAAGATAAAAGCAAATGACGGAGAGATTTATAAAATTTCTTTTTTGTAAAAATCTTTTATTGATGTTAGTTTTTGTACTTTTGCATCAGTGATTGTCGATGTGGATGAAAAAAATAATTATCGAATAAGTTTAATTAATTATTGATCAATAGAATAATAAAAATGCAAGAGAGACCTTTTAAAATTTTTTCAGGCTCAAAATCGCGTTATTTTGCAGAAAAAGTATGCGATAGCTTAAAATGCCCGCTTGGCAATATGATTATTGAACACTTTGCCGATGGGGAATTTGCCGTATCGTACGAAGAATCCATTCGAGGTAAACAAGTTTTTTTGATTCAATCTACTTTTCCGAATTCGGATAATTTGATGGAATTGCTGCTGATGATTGATGCGGCAAAACGCGCTTCGGCCAAATCTATCGTAGCTGTGATTCCCTATTTTGGGTGGGCGCGTCAAGACCGAAAAGATAAACCGCGGATTAGCATTGGTGCTAAATTGATTGCGGATTTACTTAGTGTTGCCGGGATTAACCGGTTGATAACAATGGATTTGCACGCCGACCAAATTCAGGGATTTTTTGATGTTCCGGTAGATCATTTATATGCTTCGGGAGTTTTTATTGAGTATATCAAAGGGCTAAAGCTCGAAAATTTGGTTATTGCCGCTCCCGATGTGGGTGGAACAAAAAGAGCCAGTGTTTATGCCAAATTTTTTGGCTGTCCTATGGTTATCTGCTATAAGGCGCGAAAAAAAGCCAACATAATTTCGGATATGGAGGTGGTTGGAGATGTAAAAGGGATGGATGTTGTGTTGATAGACGATATCGTGGATACAGCCGGAACCATTACCAGAGCGGCCGATAGTATGATTCTGAAAGGAGCAAAATCGGTACGTGCGGTTGCCAGTCATGCCGTAATGTCCGATCCTGCTTCGGAACGAGTGGATCGATCGGCTTTGACCGAAATTGTGTTTACCGATAGCATACCTTACCCAAACAAATCGGAGAAAGTGAAAATACTTTCTGTGTCCGAAATGTTTGCCAATGCGATTCAACGCGTTTGCAACAATGAGTCTATTAGCTCATTGTATCTCATTTAAGATTACACGATTGTATAAAAAATTATCAATCACGCAAATAGGCAAAATAATATTTGCCTATTTTTTTTGACAGCAACTCGGGATTTAGCATATCGGAAGCGAGCGAAATGTCTTTAATGGAGCCGTCGTTATATAATATATCGATGCTTTCTTCCTCTTGGCTATACATGTTGGTAGCAATTACATCGTGCGAAATAAGGTAACGGGCTTCGTGTTCCGATAAGTTGTACTTGCGTTCGTATTTTTTTACAAACTGTTTTATTCGTGAGGCGCTTTGTTTTTTGGGTGTGATTTCTATTTTGAACAACTTGCGGTTGACCATGCCGTTGCTGAGCAGCGAAAGTACTTTATCGGGATGAGACGTCCATACTTTTAAAGCAGACCATATATCGCTATCGTCAAGATTGACAAAGTGTTGCAATGCTTCTCCATTGTTTTCGAAATCGGCAAGCGTGGCGTCTTTTTCCAGAAAATAGGAGAGGGAAGGGGAGGCAAAAAGTTTTTCTCCCTGTGAAGCAAGTTCTTTTGCCCGAGTAAGGGTGTTGATGAGCATCTTTTCGGCTGCAACCGCCGTTTTGTGCAGATAAACCTGCCAGTACATCAATCGGCGCGACAAAAGAAAATTCTCGATCGAATAAATGCCTTTTGAGTCGATAACCAAACGATCGTTGCGAACGTCCATCATTTTTATGATACGTGCCGAACCGATATTGCCTTCGTTTACGCCGGTAAAAAAACTGTCGCGGCGCAAATAATCCAATCGGTCTACATCCAGTTGTCCGCTAACCAATTGGTGAAGAAAATGTTTGGGGTAGGTGTCGGTGAATATCTCGATAGCGGTTTGCAGTTTGCCGTTCCATTCCTCGTTTAATTGTTGCATCAAGAGCAAAGAAATTTCTTCATGATGAATGTTTTTCACGAGGGTGTATTCCAATATATGGGAAAACGGGCCGTGACCCACGTCGTGCAAAAGTATAGCGGCCAGCGCCCCGTCGTATTCGTCATCCGATATATCGTGACCTTTTTCTTTGAGGCTTTTCAATGCCTCGTTCATCAGATACATTGCTCCGATGGAATGATGAAAACGCGTGTGTTGTGCGCCGGGATATACAAAAGAGGTTACCCCCAACTGCCGAATGCGGTTTAGGCGTTGCAGATAGGGATGTTGAATGATGTCGTAGATAAATTCGTTAGGTATATTGATAAATCCGAATACCGGGTCGTTGATGACTCGTCGTTTAGAAGACATAGTAAAGTTTTAAAAACCTGATGGGGGTTATTTATCCAAATATTTAGCTAGCATAATGCTCATTTGCTGCTGTAGTTTTTTTGCTTCTTCGCATGCAGCATTGGCAAAATCTTCGGTGGAGTCGGCATATAGAATGGCGCGCGATGAATTGACCAGTAATCCGCACCGGTTGTTCATGCCATATTTGCACACTTCTTCCAACGACCCTCCTTGGGCTCCGATGCCCGGAACAAGCAGAAAATGATGAGGAACGATTTTGCGAACATCTTCAAACAAGCGGCCTTGAGTGGCGCCCACGACATACATCATTTGTTCGTTCGAAGCCCATGTTTGGGAAATGCGAAGCACTTTTTCAAACAGCCGTTCGCCGTTGCGGTCTTCCGTAAGTTGAAAATCGTGCGCACCTTTGTTGGAGGTTAATGCCAATAGAATGACATGATTTTGCGGGTAAAGGAAAAAAGGCTTCACACTGTCTTCGCCCATATAGGGCGAAACGGTTACGGCATCCACTTTTATTGCATCGAAGTAAAAGCGGGCATACATTTCTGCGGTGTTCCCGATGTCGCATCGTTTTGCATCGGCAATAATAAATTGATCGGGATAGCGTTGTTTGATGTAGGCTACCGTTTTTTCGAAGGCAATCCAGCCTTTTTGACCCGCTGCCTCGTAAAAAGCAATATTGGGTTTGTATGCTACGCAATAAGGTGCTGTTGCATCGATAATGCTTTTGTTGAATGCATATATAGGATCATCGTTATCTAGCAGATACTCGGGGATTTTTTCCAAATCGGTATCCAATCCTACACATAGGAATGATTGTTTTTTCTGAATCTGTTGAAAAAGGTGTTGTGTATTCATTTTATATTTATATCTCTGCTTCTTTCATTCGTTCTGCATTTTCGCTGATGATCAATTGATCGATCATCGGTTGGATATCTCCATCCATAAACGCAGATAAATTATAGAGTGTGAAATTGATTCGATGGTCGGTAACTCGCCCTTGCGGATAATTGTATGTACGAATTTTTGCTGATCGATCGCCTGTAGAAACCATTGTCTTGCGGCGGGTTGCCATTTCTTCGCGCCGTTTTGTAAGTTCCATATCGTATAGTTTTGTTCGAAGCATTTGCATGGCAATTTCCCGATTTTGCAGTTGGGTACGTGCTTGTTGCGATACCACTACGATTCCTGTGGGTTTGTGTGTGAGCTGCACTTTTGTTTCCACTTTATTTACATTTTGACCTCCTGCGCCGCTCGACCTTGCCGTATGAAATTCGATATCGGACGGATTGAGTTCAACATCCAATTCCTCTGCTTCCGGAAGAACGGCAACCGTAGCTGCAGAAGTGTGTATGCGTCCTTGTGTTTCGGTAGCCGGAACACGTTGTACCCGATGTACGCCCGATTCGTATTTAAATGTTCCATATACATTTTCACCCGTAACCGTAAAAATAATTTCTTTAAAGCCTCCGGCTGTTCCTTCCGTAAATCCGGTCACTTCGGTTTTCCAGCCTTTGTTTTCGCAAAAACGGGTGTACATTTTATACAAGTCGCCGGCAAAAATAGCAGCCTCATCACCACCTGTACCTGCCCGAATTTCCATGACTACATTTTTTGCATCGTCGGGATCACCCGGAAGTAGCAAGATTTTAATTTTCTCTTCCAACAAGGGAAGTTTTTCGAGGTGTGTAGACAATTCTTCGTTTGCCAGTTGCCTGAGATCGGCATCTGTTTCATTTTCTAAGATATTTTTGGCTTCTTGAATTGCATCGAGTGTGTTTTTATAGTCGTTTCGTGCTTCTACAATCTTTTCTAAGTCGCTATATTCTTTGTTGAGTTTCACAAAACGTTTCATGTCCGATATCACATCGGGGTCGGTAATTAATGTTGAAACCTCCTCAAAACGAGCAACTAAATGTTCTAATTTATCTAACAATGAATTTTCTGCCATATGTTCGACTCAAAATGATTTTTGTTTGATTCCCTTATCAGGCGGTGCCATTAGCTATACATGAATTTTCCAAATTCGCTTTCTATGATCAACTCTTTTTTCTCCGATTTTTCCACATATCCTACAATTTGCGCATCCACGTTAAACGACCGGGAAATTTCGATAATACGCTGAGCATAAGCCTCTGGAAGATAGATTTCCATCCGATGCCCCATATTGAAAACCTTGTACATTTCTTCCCAATCCGTTTCTGATTGTTGTTGGATAAGAGAAAAGAGAGGCGGGATAGGGAAAAGATTATTTTTGACAACCCTGAGTCCTTCATCTAAGAAGTGTAAGATTTTTGTTTGACCACCACCCGTACAATGAACCATTCCATGAATATTGTTTCGTAATTCTCTGAAAACCAGCGATATAATAGGGGAGTATGTGCGGGTAGGGGACAGCAACAGTTTACCGACATTAATACCCGGAATTACACTTTCATCCGTCAATTTCAATTTACCTGCATAGACAAGCGATGAAGGCATGCCGGGATCGTAACTTTCGGGATATTTTTGAGCGAGATAGTTGGAAAATACATCGTGTCGAGCCGACGTCAGACCATTGCTGCCTATGCCACTGTTGTATTCTTTCTCGTAAGTTGCTTGTCCATAAGATGATAATCCTACGATAACATCGCCGGCACGAATATTTGCGTTATCGATAACATCGGAACGTTTCATGCGGCAAGTGACGGTACTGTCGACAATAATTGTTCGAACCAGATCGCCAACATCTGCCGTTTCGCCACCTGTAGGATAAATACGTACACCCAATGATGATAATTCTTCGCACAATTCGTTTGTTCCGTTTATGATAGCCGATATTACTTCGCCGGGAATGAGGTTTTTGTTTCTCCCGATAGTCGACGACAATAAAATATTGTCATCGGCTCCCACGCATAGTAAGTCATCAACGTTCATGATCACAGCATCTTGAGCTATTCCTTTCCATACGGAAAGATCGCCTGTTTCGCGCCAATAAACGTAAGCGAGAGATGATTTTGTTCCGGCGCCATCTGCATGCATGATATTGCAATAAGACGTATCTGCACCTAAAATATCGGGAATTATTTTGCAAAAAGCTTTTGGAAAAATTCCTTTATCCAAATTTTTAATCGCATTATGTACATCTTCTTTTGAAGCTGAAACACCGCGTAAATTATAACGTTGGCTTGTCATTTTTTACGAAAAGTTTTTCTGTTTTTAAAATTCACTATGATGGAAGATTCCTGTACAAAGATACTATTTTAAATCATTCATTTTTATTTTGCTTTATGTTAATCTTGTTTTTAATACGTGTAAAAACAATATAAACACCATTATGTTTAATTGTAATCTGAGCTTTTATTTTCTTACCAATAACTTACCCTCTACTGCGTAACAATAAAGCAAAAAATAATTTCCCCCTGCAATACTTCCGATAAGTGTTGCAGGGGGAAAAATTAGTAAACTAAATTTATTGGTTGATATTCAATTCAGCTTCCACCTCTTGGAGTTCTTTTGATTTATCGACACCCAGTAGGCTTAAATTGTAATATACGTTTCGTAATTTCAATAAGGCAGATTTGATTTCAGATTCATCGGCATTGCGCGCTTTCAACAATTCTGTATATTTCTCCAGTAATGGCAACGATTTTTGATAAAATTCCAATGTTTTTTGATCGTTTTCGATTTGTTGCTGTCGGTTTGTTAAGGTTGCCGTTACCTCTTTCAATTCCTGCGCTTGAAGGATATAATTTACGGCCAACCCTTCTAATGCCCTTTCGCAATTGGGATCTTGTTCTAGTGCTTTGTTATATTCGACTTCCGCAGCTGCATAATCCTTCTTTTCGACGAGCAATGCAGCTTTCACACTACTTAATTCACAAGTATTTGCCGGATCGTTTGCAATGGCTTTATCCAAATATTCCATTGCTTTCTCATGATCACCCTGTCGTATGAATATATTTATCAGATTAGGAATAAAATATTTGCTTTCAGGAAATTTTTCAGCTCCTACGTGAAGTATTTCCATAAATTTGGTAGAATCTCCTACTTGAAGATACTCACTTGCCAACAACTCGTATAAGTCGCTCTCTCTATAAGCACTATTTTCGATGAAGGGTTGTTCTTCGATAGCTCTTTGGATAAGTTCTATTGCCTTCTCGTGATCATCGGCCTGAATAGCCGTAATGATGGCATAATATTTAATAATCTGATAAGTACTATCCAATACAAATTCATCTTTATTTTCTTCGAACATTGGCAGATTGGGTATTGTCCAATATATTTCGAAACATTCCGAAGCTTTGGCATAATCTTTTTGATCGTTAAAGTATACGCCTGCATTGATATAATAAGGATGGTTGGCTTTTAAAATAGATGCAATATCTTTTCTTACCTTGTTTCGCACTTTGCCTTTCTCATCGGGTATCTGTCC
>Ga0116169_1002770_pt1 | contig 12475 bp, 10 predicted proteins | sample AD_UKC130_MetaG_FD_89796 | JGI IMG/M metagenome (GOLD analysis project Ga0116169, IMG submission 89796) | Active sludge microbial communities of municipal wastewater-treating anaerobic digesters from Canada - AD_UKC130_MetaG | ecosystem: Engineered > Bioreactor > Anaerobic > Digestate | place...
CAGCGTGCACCAGGGCACACGGGTCATCACGGCCTTCGGCATCGCGACGGCCATCTCGGTGCCCCTGACCGGATGGCTGACCCAGCGTTTCGGCCAGGTGCGCCTGTTCGTCGCCAGCGTGCTGCTGTTCGTGCTCGCCTCCTGGCTGTGCGGACAGGCGACGTCCCTCGAATGGCTGATCGGCTTCCGGGTGCTGCAGGGGCTGGTGGCCGGCCCGATGATGCCCTTGTCCCAGACCCTGCTGATGGGCAGCCACCCGCCCGAGCACGCCGGGCGCGCCTTGGCGATCTGGTCGATGACCGTGCTGCTGGCGCCCATCGCCGGCCCGCTGCTGGGCGGCTGGATCACCGACAACGTGCACTGGCCGTGGATCTTCTACATCAACGTGCCGATCGGTCTGGCCTGTGCCGGCCTGACCTGGATGATCTATCGCCGCCGCGAATCGGTCATCCGCCGGGTGCCGGTCGATGCGGTAGGGCTGGTGCTGCTGATCGTCTGGGTCGGTGCGCTGCAGACGCTGCTCGACACCGGCAAGGAGGAGGACTGGTTCGAGTCCACCTGGATCATCTCGCTGGCGATCGTGTCCGGCGTGGGCTTCGTGCTGTTCCTGATCTGGGAGCTCACTGACGAACATCCCATCGTCGACCTGCGCCTGTTCGCCAACCGCAACTTCAGCTTCGGGGTCGCGGCGCTCGCCGGCGGCTTTGCGCTGTTCTCGGGCAACGTGGTGCTGCTGCCCTTGTGGCTGCAGCAGTCGATGGGCTACACCGCCACCTGGGCGGGGCTGGTGCTCGCGCCGGTCGGCATCGTGGCGGTGCTGGTCTCGCCGATGGCAGGCCGCGGCATCGACCGCGGCCTGGCGCGTCCGGTTGCAGTCGTCGCCTTCATCGCCTTCGCCTGGTCGTTCTGGCTGCGCTCGCTGTTCACCATCCAGGCCGACTACCTGACCATCGTCGAGCCGATGCTGCTGCAGGGTGTGGGCGGTTCGCTGTTCTTCATCGCGCTCAGCGCGATCTCGCTGTCGGAAATCCCGCCGAGCCAGATGGCGCTGGCTGCCGGACTGAGCAATTTCGTGCGCATCTCGGCCGGCGCCTTCGGCACATCGATTTTCGGCACCGCCTGGGATGCGCGCACGCAACAGCATCGGGTGCATCTGGTCGAGGGCGCCAGTCGCGAAGGCTGGGCGCTGGAAGGCGCGTTCTACGATTCATTGCGCGCCGCCGGCATGACCCTGGAGCAGATCCGCGCGCAGCTCGAGCGGCTGATCGACGTGCAGGCCCAAACCCTGGGCGCCAATGACATCTTTCTGGTGTCATCGGTGCTGTACCTGACCCTCATCGTGCCGGTGATGATGGCCCGGCCGGTGCGGGCCCGGCTTCGCGCGGCTGCGCCATCCACTCCCGCCGCTGCGCCTCGCCCGCCCGCACCGGTTCCCGCCGGGCCGCGCTGACCTGAAAGCTGACATCTTGAACATCGACGCCGAAGCACTTGCCCGCCTGAATGACAACCCGCTCTATCGCGTCATCGGCATCCAGCTCCATGAAGCGATCGACGGCCAGGCCCGTTCGACGCTGACACCCGATCCGCAGGTGTGCTGGCCGTCGGCCGGCCAGCCGCACGGCGGCATCCTGTTCACGGTGATGGACACCACGATGGCCTTCGCCGTGATGTCCGTCGCCGAACCCGATCGCGGCTGCGCGACGGTCGACTGCAGCATCCAGTATCCGGCGCCGGCCCGGCACGGGCCCTTCGTCTGCACGGCAGTCGCCGCCAAGAAGGCGGGCCGCACGGTGTTCGTGCGCGGGGACATCATGGATGCGCACGGCACGGTGGTGGCCTTCGGGCAGGCCACCTTCCGCATCATCGCGCCGAAGCACTGAGGCCGCCATGCACTGGTCAGTGTCGTGAGCCGCACGCCGCCCAACTTCGGGCCATTCGCCAGTGCGCGCGAACAGCCCTTCGCGCTGATTTTTTCGTGCGTCGGCGCGCCGGCGCTCGGGTACTACCTGACGATGTTCGGCATGCAGGCGCTGGGCCTGCCCGAATCGGATCTGCCGGGACAGGTCGCCATCTTTGCGCCGTTTGTCGCGGCCCGGCTGCTGGTGCGGCGCTGACTTCGCCCCGGAAGCGCTATTCCGGCGTTGCCGGGTCGCCGTCGCCGCCACCGTCGGCCAGCGCCTGACGGGCGAGCTCTTCGTCGCTCAGCGCAGGGGCGTCCTGCAACTCGGCCAGTTCGTCGAGCATGGACAGGGGCGCGGGGGTGTGGCCCAGCAGGACATCGTCCAGCCCCGGGTGAGGTGCCTTGATCTCCTCGTGGTCGAGCGGCGAGGGATGCAGCAGCGTGGGCGCCAGGGCGGGCAGGTTGGAGGCTGCGAGCTGCAACTGCTCGTCGACGATCTGGATGAGGGCGTTGTCGAGCGGCGTGTCCGGGGTTGTCATGGCGCATCTCCTGAAAAGGTGCTTCGCCGCATCCGCAGGGCCATCGACCGGGACGATGATGGCTGCAGACCCGGCAGCGGACGGTACTGCGTCTGCGCCGCTGTTCTCATTGTCCCACGTGCAATGCAGGGACTCCCAGTCCGCTTTATGGCCGAGTTTCTTGCCGTGGCGGCACTTCTTGCCCATCGTCGCTGATTGCCCGGCGAGCCCTGCGTCCCAGGGCGCCACCCAGGAGGACCGACATGACCATTCACGACTTCGAGACCGTCCGTTACGACAAGCCCGAGCCCGGCATCGCGCGGGTGATGATGAACCGGCCGCAGGCCCGCAATGCCCAGAATCTGCAGATGACCTACGACCTGAACGCCGCCATGGACATGGCGGCGCAGGACGATGAAGTCAAGGTGATCATCCTCTGCGGAAGCGACCCGCACTTCTCGTCGGGCCATGACCTGCGCGACGCAGGCCGTGACCGGCTCGGCGACGACCTGGGCCCGGTGGGGACCTGGGGCGGCTTCGGGCTGGGCGGCGCCGAGGGCCGCTTCGGCCGCGAGCAGGAGATCTACCTGCAGATCACGCGGCGCTGGCGCAATCTGCCCAAGCCGACCATTGCGCAGGTGCAGGGCAAGTGCATCGCCGGCGGGCTGATGCTCGCCTGGGCCTGCGACGTGATCGTGGCCAGCGACGACGCGCAGTTCTGCGACCCTGTCGTCACAATGGGCGTGTGCGGCGTCGAGTGGTTCGTGCATCCCTGGGAGCTGGGCCCGCGCAAGGCCAAGGAACTGCTGTTCACCGCCGACAGCTGGAGCGCCCGCGAGGCCGAGAGCTTCGGCATGGTCAATCGCGTCTACCCGCGCGAGACGCTCACCTCGTCGGTGATGGAGATGGCGCGCAAGATCGCCGCCAAGCCGAGCTTCGCGCTGAAGATGACCAAGGAGGCGGTGAACCGTTCGGTCGACCTGATGGGCCAGCAGAGCGGCATCGACCAGGCCTTCGGTCTTCACCAGCTCTGTCACGCGCACAACATGCTGCAGTTCGGCACCGGCATCGACCCGATGGGAATGCCCGGGGCCGTGGCGAACAAGCCGGTCAAGGCCTGAGCCGCGACGCCGTCGTCGCCTCGGCAACTGCCGGCGCACCATCCTGCCTCCCTCAACCGCACACCCTTGCATCACCACACGGAGCACAAATGAAGAAGTTGATCGGACGCTGCCTGGCCATGACCGGCCTCCTGCTGACCATCGCGGCAGCCTCACCCCTCGTGCATGCGCAGGACTACCCGAATCGACCCATCACCTGGGTCGTCGGCTTTGCGCCCGGCGGCGTAAGCGACCAGGGCGCCCGCTTCATGGCCAAGGTCTTCGGCGAGAAGCTGGGCCAGCCGATCGTCATCGACAACAAGGCGGGCGCGGGCGGTCTGATCGCGGCCGAGCATGTGTCGAAGGCCAACCCCGACGGCTACACGATCCTGTACGGCTCGAACGGTCCCTTCGGCAGCTTCAAGTCGCTCTACAAGAAGCTGCCCTTCGATCCGGTCACCTCGTTCACCTACATCCATGGATTCGGCTCGTCGCCGTTGATCCTCGCGGTGCCGGCCAGCTCGCGGTTCAAGTCGCTGAAGGAACTGGTCGACTTCGCACGGGCCAATCCCGAGAAGCTGACCTACGGATCGGTCGGCTCGGGCAGCGCCTCGCATCTGGTGGCCGAGCTGCTGGGCGCCAACGCGGGCATCAAGCTGACCCATGTGCCCTACAAGGGCTCGTCGCCCGCGATGGTGGACATGCTGGGCGGTCGGATCGACTTCGTCTTCGACTACTCGATCGTCGTCAAGCCGCAGATCGATGCCGGCAAGGTGCGGGCGCTGGGGTCCACGGGTGCGGTCCGGCTGACCAGCCATCCCGATGTGCCAACGATCACCGAGCTGGGCTACCCCGGCGTGCAACTCACGGCCTGGGCGACGATCATCGGTCCGGCGGGCATGCCGCAGCCGGTCGTGGACAAGATGGCCCGGGCGTTCAATGAAGCGCTGAAGGATCCGGCAGTCATCAAGTTCCACGACGATCAGGGCGTCACGCTGATGCCTGATGTGTCGGGCCCCCGGCTGCGCGACTTCATCCTGAAGGAGCAGGTGAAGTTCAAGGAACTGGTCGAGCGCTCCGGCGTCCCCCAGCAATGAGCGTCGCGCTGCGCGGCATCCGCGTGCTGGATCTCAGCGACAGCATCTCCGGACAGTTCTGCTGCCGGATGATGGCCGACTTCGGGGCGCAGGTGACCCTGGTCGAGCCGCCCGGCGGCTCGCCGATGCGCGCGATGCCGCCCTTCGACCCCGCGGCCGATGGCGAGGGCTCGCTGCTGTTCTTCCATCTGAACCTGGGCAAGGGCTCTGTCGTGATCGATCGCGCCACCGGGCAGGGCCGCACCCGTCTGCTCGAACTGGCGCGCGATGCCGACGTGATGGTGGTCGGGCCGGACGCGGACCGCGAGGCCTTGCGCCAGGCCAATCCGGCGAGCGTGGTGGCGCTGGTGTCCGACTTCGGCGACGACGGCCCGTACCGCCACTGGCGCGGCAGCGAAATGATCCTCCAGGCCTTGTCGGGGATGATGAACGAGAACGGCACCGCCGGCCGCGAACCCCTGTATGGCGTCGGCCACCGGGCGCAGTATGCGGCGGGTGTGGGCGCGTACATCAGCGTCCTGGCCGCCTTGTATGCGCGCAAGGCGATCGGCCAGGGACAGCTGGTGGCCCTCGATGTGGCGATGAACACCGCCGCGATGGCGCCGCCGGCCACCGTCGAGTACGCCTACAGCGGAATGCAGGAAGCCCGCGGCGAGAACCGTCGGCCGTTCATGGTGGTGAAATGCCGCGACGGCTGGGTCAGCGTCTGGGTGCATCCGTATGCGTGGGCCGCCTTCTGCCAGGCGGCGAAGATTCCCTCGCTCGAAGCCGATCCCCGCTTTGCACGGCCCAAGGAGCGGGTCGAGAACTGGGAAGCGCTGACTGCGCTGGTCCAGGAGCAGGCAGCCACGATGTCGGGCGATGAATTCGTCGAGCGCCTGCTGACCGGCCGCGTGGCCGGGGCCAAGGCCAGCACGCCGACGCAGCTCTGGAATGGCACGCCGCATCTGCGCGAGCGCAATTACTGGCAGGCCGTGCCCACGCCGTCGGGAAGCCGCCCGATCCTGGGCGAGGCGTTCCGCATGAGCCGCACGCCGAGCCGCGTCGCGCGGGGGGCGCCGCGCGCGGGGGAGGGCGTGTCCGCGGTCCCGGTCCATGCAGCCTCTGCGGTGACCCAGCGGGCGGGCGTGCAGGCGGGCTCTGCCACCGCGCCGGTGTCCCCAGGCGCGGGCCACGCGACCCACGCAGCGCCGACCGACCGCACGGCCTTGGCCGCCCGCGGCCCGCTCGCGGGCCTGCGTGTGCTCGATCTCACCACGGCCTGGGCCGGCCCGATGGCGGGACGCATCCTGGCTTTTCTGGGCGCTGAGGTGATCAAGGTCGAATCGGCTTCGAGCCCGGACATCTGGCGCATGCACAACACCGTGTACCAGCCGCGGCGCTATCCGGGGGGCGATCCCGGCGAGCACCCTTTCAACCGGTGCGCGTCGTTCAACTCGTCCAACCACAACAAGCTCGGTCTGAGCATCGACATCAAGCACCCGGCGGGCCTGGCCGCAGTGCATCGCCTGGCCGCCAACGTCGATGCGGTGATCTGCAATTTCACGGCCGGCACGCTGTCGCGGATGGGGCTGGGCTACGAAGCGCTCAAGCGGATCAACGACGACATCATCGTGCTGGAGATGCCTGGCTTCGGCAACACCGGCTCGCTGGCGAAGGCGGCGGCCAACGGCACCACGATGGAAATGGCGGCCGGCATGTGCGCCATGATCGGTTACGCCGACGGCGCGCCGACCACCACCGGGCAGTTCTATCCAGACCCCATGGGCGGCTACAACGGCGCGGCCGCGGTGATGACCGCGCTGATGCACCGGCAGGCCACGGGCGAGGGGCAATACATCGAGATGTCGCAGGTCGAGGCGTCGATGCAGTTCATCGGCGAGGAACTGCTGCACGCCATCGCTTCCGGCCGCGATCCGCAGCCCCAGGGCAATCGTGTGCGATGGGCCGCCCCGCACGACGCCTATGCCGCCAGCGGCGAAGATCAGTGGGTGGCGATCGCCATCGCGAGCGACGCCGAATGGCGCAGCTTCTGCGAAGTCATCGGGCAGCCCGCGCTGGCGGACGACTCGAGGTTCGCGAGCTTCGAGGCGCGATGGCGCAACCAGGATCTGCTGCGCAAGCCGATCACGCAGTGGACGCACCAGCACGACAAGGCGCACACCGCCGACGTGCTGCAGGCGGCCGGTATCCGCGCCGCCCCCGTCAACCGGCCCAGCGACGTGATCGCCAGCCCGTATCTTCAGGCGCGGCAGGCGTTCGTCACGCTGACCCACCCTGAGACCGGCACCCACGCCTACATGACGCTGCCGTTCCGGTTGAGCGCGACGCCGGGATCGCAGTACCGGGTGTCACCGTGCTTTGGTGGCGACAACCGCAAGGTGCTGACGGAACTGGCCGGGCTGTCCCACGAGGAAGTGGACGCACTGGAGTCCGACGGTGTGACCTCGATCATCCCGGCCTATTGAGAGGGCAGGGGCTTTCATGCGCTTCCAAGGCAGCATCGCCTCCTGGCAGGACGAGCGCGGTTTCGGCTTCATCGAATCCACGCAGGGCGGCGATCCGGTGTTCGTGCACATCAAGGCCTTCGGCCGACGCGCAGGTCGCCCGCAGGTGGGACAGCGGGTGTCGTTCGAAGTGGAGGTGGGTCCGCAGGGCAAAAAGCGCGCGAAAAATGTCGAGCCGCTTCGACCTTCGGCCGCGGCGGCGGCCCGCGCGCGGCGCGGCGCATCGCCGGCGCAGTGGGGCGGCGCGACGCTGTTCGCCATTCCCGGCTTCGCCGCCCTCTATGTCGCGGTCGACCTGCTCTGGCGACCGTCGGGCCTGGTGGCGCTGGTCTACCTGGCCGCCAGCCTGATCGCGTTCGTCGTCTATGCCGTCGACAAGTCGGCAGCGCGGCGTGGCGGCCAGCGGGTGCCCGAGGCATCGCTTCACCTGCTGGCCCTTGCCGGCGGCTGGCCGGGTGCCCTGCTCGCGCAGCAGTTCCTGCGTCACAAGTCCACGAAGGCGGAGTTCCGCTCCGTCTTCTGGGGCACGGTCATCATCAACGTCGCAGGCTTCGTCCTGCTCTGCTCGCCGATCGGTCGTATGACGGCCTCGTGATGAGCCGCTCGCCCTCTATCCCTTCAGGAACCTCATGATCCGCCGCAAACTTTTCGTGCTGCTTGCCCTCGGCCTTGCCCTTCTGCCGACCGCGCACGCGGCCTGGCCCGAGCGCCCGGTGAAGATCATCGTCTCGTTGCCCCCCGGCAGTGGCGCCGACACCACCGCCCGGTTCATCGCGAAGCACCTTGCGCAGTCGCTGGGCCAGCCCTTCGTGGTGGAAAACCGTCCGGGCGCCAACAGCTTCATCGCCGCCAAGGCGGTGGCGGAAGCGCCGCCCGACGGCTACACGATGTTCGTGGCCAGCAACTCGCCGATGGTGACCAATGCGGCGGTCTTTCGACGCCTGCCCTACGACCCGGTGAACGACTTCGCGCCGGTCGCCAGCCTCGCCAAGCTGCCGATGGTGCTGGTGGTGCCTGCCGGCTCGCCCTATCGCACCCTGCAGCAGCTGGTGGCGGCCGCCCGCGCGACGCCGGGCAAGTTGAACTACGCGGCCGGCACGCCCACCTACCAGGTGGCCACCGAACTCTTTCATGAGCGCAACGGCATCCGGTCCGCGCCTGTCCCGTACAAGGGCACCGGGCCGGCGGTGACCGACACCGCCGCCGGTGCGGTCGACTACACAGTGGCCGAGGTGAGTTCGGTGCTGCCGCTGGTGCGTGCGGGCAAGCTGCGCGCGCTGGCCTCGGCCAGTCCGCATCGGCTGCGCGAGCTGCCCGATGTGCCGACTTTCGACGAAGCGGGCACCCGGCGATTCGAGGCTGCCGCATGGACCGGTGTGTTCTTTCCCGCCAAGGTGCCCCAGCCCATCATTCAGCGCGTGGCGGAGGTGGTAAGAGCCACGCTGGCCAGTGCCGAGGGCACCGCCTTCGTCGAGGCGCTGGGCGGCACCGTGTTCACCGGCACACCGGAACAGTTCCGCGATTTTCAGGTGGCCGAGATCGAGGCCACGCGACGCATCGTGCGCGACGCGAACATACCCGTCGAATGACCCTGACCGCCCGGCCGGCGCACCCGTCCGAGCGACCGCAACACACGAAAGACCCCGATGACAAATGACCTTCGCCGCACGATTGCTTCCATGGCCGCTTTGACCAGCCTGGGTGTCACGGCGCTGCTTGCGCCTGCCGCCCCGGCCGACGCCCAGTCGTGGCCCGAGCGTCCGGTGCGCATCGTGTCGGTGTCCGGCGCGGGCAGCGGCGTGGACGACTACAGCCGTCAGCTCGCCACCTATCTCAGTGCGAAGCTGGGCCAGAGCTTCGTCATCGAGAATCGCCCGGGCGCCAACACGATCATCGCGGCAGAGCATGTGGCCAAGGCCACGCCGGACGGCTACACGATGCTGTACGGCGTCTCCAGCACGATGTCGGCGAACCCGGTGCTGTTCAAGAGCCTGCCTTATTCGCCGGAGCGCGACTTCGTTCCGGTGGCGCGGCTGTCGGCCGTGCCGAACGTGCTGGTCGTGCCGGCGAACTCGCCGCACCGCACGCTGGCCGACCTGATGACTGCGGCGCGTGCGCAGCCGGGCAAGATGACCGTCGGCTCGGCCACCAGCGGCTACAAGCTTTTCATCGCGGCCATCCACGAGGCCCAGAAGGTGACGGCGGTGGATGTCCCCTACAAGTCCTCGGCGGCCCTGATGCAGGACCTCATCGGCGGTCAGATGGACTACTCGGTGCTCGAAGTCTCGGCGGTGGCTCCGATGGTGCAGGCGGGCCGCATCCGTGCGCTGGCGGTGGTCGCGCCGGTGCGCGTGCAGGCGCTGCCCGATGTTCCGACGCTGGCCGAGGCCGGCGTGCGCGGTGTGTCGCTGATGAGCTGGACCGCGCTGTTCGCACCCGCGGGCACGCCGGCGGCCATCGTCGAGAAGTTGTCACGCGCAGCGCTGGAGTTCGTCGACTCGCCGCAGGCCCGCGCGCATTACGCGCAGCGCGGCACGCTGGCCTACGGCGGCACCGGTGCCGAACTCGCGAAGTCGATGGTCGACGACCGTGAGCAGTGGAAGCGGCTTGCCGATCTGGCCGGCATGCAACCGCAGTAGCGGATCGATTTCAGGCACACGGAAGGCCTTTGGAGGGCCTTCCTGCAATTCCCGTCATTGCCGGAACAGGCCCATTGCCGGCAGTGAAATTGGCGCGCCGCACCAAGTCCCACGCGGGTGTGGTGCAACCGTAGACTGTCCCCAGCCTCTGTTCATCCAACCGGGAGTCTGTATGACAGTTCCGCGCGCCAATGGCATCGGATCCCGACTTCATGTCGGTGTCGTGTCCGTCCTGTCCGCCATGATCGTTGCAGCAGCGGCACCCGCCGCCGCTCAGCCCAAGCCCGAGGTGCCGCAGTACGGAGGCACCCTCACCACGTCCACGGTCCATCCCACCATCTCGGTGCAGACCTGGGACCCCGCGGACTGGAACTGGAAGAACGCCCAGGACACCGGCCCCTTCTACGAAGGCCTGCTGTCCGGCGACCTCACGAAGGCCAAGCGACTGGGCGGCAAGCACACCTTCGTCGCCGACGCATGGATCCCCACCGAGGCGGTGCGCGGCGAACTGGCCGAGAGCTGGGAGTGGAAGGAGAACCCCATGCGTCTCGAGGTGAAGCTGCGCAAGGGCGTGAAGTTTCCCGAGAAGCCGGGCGTGATGAAGTCGCGCGAGCTGGTCGCCGAGGACGTGGTGTTCAGCTACAAGCGGATGGACAGCAGTCCCAAGAAGATTCCGACCTATTACGACCACATCGAACGCGTCGACGCCAAGGACTCGCACACGGTGGTGTTCACCTTCAAGAAGTTTTCGGCCGAATGGGACTACCGGTTCGGGTGGGGTCAGTACTCGCTGATCATGCCCAAGGAAGTGGCCGATGCCGGAGCAAGCAACTGGAAGAACCTGAACGGCACCGGTCCGTACATGCTGACCGCCCACGTGGCGAGTTCGCAGAGCACCTATGTGCGCAACCCCGACTACTGGGACTCGATCGTCATCGGCGGTCAGTCGTACAAACTGCCGTTCACCGATCGGCTGATCTATCGACCGATGAAGGACGAGGCGGCGCAGCACGCCGCCTTGCGCACCGGCAAGCTCGACATGCTGCAGTCGGTCCGCTGGAGTTCCGTCGAGGAACTGAAGAAGAACGTGCCGCAGCTGCAATGGTCGCGGCACCTCTCGATGAGCGCACCGGTGCTCGCGATGCGCGTCGACCAGAAGCCCTTCGATGACGTCCGTGTGCGTCGGGCCCTGAACATGGCGGTCAACAAGCAGGAGATCGCCAAGGCGTTCTATGGCGGCCAGGCCGAGGTGCTGGCGTATCCGCAGCACCCCGACTACATCGGCTACTACGAGCCGCTGAACGCCATGCCCGAGTCGGTCAGGGATCTGTATACCTACAATCCCGAGCGGGCAAAGAAGCTGCTGGCGGAGGCCGGCCATCCGAACGGCTTCACCTTCACCGTGCAGGTCTGCGCATGCAGCCCCAACACCATGGATCTGCTGCCGATGATCACCGCCTACCTCGAAAAAGTCGGTGTGAAGGTCATCATAAAACCGATGGAGGTGGGCGCCTTCGTGTCGACCATCACCAACAAGACCCATGCGGCCGGCACGCTGATGGACATGGGCCTGACCAACCCGACCACCGCGCTTCGCAAGAGCTTCCTCACCGGGCAGCGCTGGAACCTGTCGCTGTGGTCCGATGCGGAGTTCGACAAGCGCATCGACGCAATGTACGAAGAGCGCGACCTGGCCCGGCGTCAGCAGATGGTCCGCGACATGACGAAGACGGTGCTCGATACTGCTGCCTTCGTGTGGCTGCCTTCGCCCTATGTGCACACCGCATGGTGGCCGTGGGTGAAGAACTACGGCGGCGAGCTGCGAGGCGCCGGCGAGCGCGCGGCGCCGATCTATGCACGCGTCTGGATCGATCAGGCGATGAAGAAGAAGATGGGATTCTGAGGGGTCGTCTCCCTCGCGATTGAAGCGCCCCGCGGCGGCCTGCCCGGGGCATACGCACAGGGGCCGCATCACGCGGCCTGAGCGCCAGGTCGCTCACCGCTGAACCCGCGCGCCGGACCTCGCCGCGCAACACCTGCTGACGCGCGGCGACACGCTGCGCAACACCCGCCGATGCGCGGCGCGATGCCGCGCATGCGTATTGCGCCACACGTCCATGCCCGGTCCCGTATTCGGGCTGCCTGCGGCATCGGCACGTCGCCGCGATTGCACAACAATGGTTGTGCCTGCTGGTCCTGCGCGTCCAAGTGGGCCGTGCATCGCCCGCAATTCGAGCCATAGCCCCGCCCCGTCGGTGATTAAGGTGGCTGAGTGCCCTGCGGGCCGATGGCAGTCAGCGTTCTGTCCATCCATCCAACGTTCCGCAATCCCCCTGGGAGAACCTCATGTTGCAATTCGCTACAGTTGAGACGGCTGCCCCGTCGACCACCCGCTCCGCCGCCGCAGCCGAGCCTTACTCCGTCATGGTCGCCGCCGGCCGCGAATGGGAGCGCGAGATCGACGACTTGCGCATCGCCTCCTATCGCACGGCCGGCTACTTCAAGCTGCCCAATCCCGATACCGTGCGACGCCGCACCGATCCCGAAGACTCGTTCTGTCTCGTGATCCGGCAGGGCACTGCGCTCGCTGCGACCGTTCGTCTGGCGTACGTGCACGAGCGCACATCAGCCGAGGCGGTGCTTCAGGGGCCGGTGCCGCTGGATGCCGCGGACTTTCCGTCGATCACCCTTTGCCGGGGCGCGACGAACCCCCA
>Ga0116169_1002777_pt1 | contig 12458 bp, 12 predicted proteins | sample AD_UKC130_MetaG_FD_89796 | JGI IMG/M metagenome (GOLD analysis project Ga0116169, IMG submission 89796) | Active sludge microbial communities of municipal wastewater-treating anaerobic digesters from Canada - AD_UKC130_MetaG | ecosystem: Engineered > Bioreactor > Anaerobic > Digestate | place...
CACGACCCCATGAGCGGGTTCACCGCTCTCGCTCCGTTCAGAACCCGCAGTTTCCGTTTTCAGTGGCCCGCCGACCTGTGCACGGCCTGGGCGCTGGAAATGGAGACCCTCATTCTCGGCTGGTATGTGCTGGTCGAGTCCGGCTCGGTGGTTCTGCTGACGGTGTTCGGCGCGCTGCAGTTCGTCGGCACGCTGGTCTCGCCGGTGATCGGTGTGCTGGGCGACCGCCTGGGGCTGCGCAATGTGCTGGCCGGCATGCGCGTCTGCTATGCGATCTTTGCCTCGGTGATCCTGTTCATGGCGCTGACCGGACAGCTCACGCCGATGCTGGTGCTCGCCGTGGCGGCGATGTCCGGCATGGTCCGCCCGACCGACATCGGCATGCGCAGCGCCCTGGTCGGGGCGACTGTGCCGCCGGTTCACCTGGTGGCCGCCATGGGCATCGCGCGCACCACCCAGGACTCTGCGCGCATCGGCGGGGCGCTGGCCGGCGCGGGGTTCATGGCCGCCTTCGGCATGGCGCCCGCCTACATGGTCATCACCGGCATCTACGTCGTGGGAGCGCTGCTGACCCTGCTGATCGACGGCCAGGCCGCCCCGCGTGCCGCCGCGGCGAAGGCACATGCGGGCGTCGGCCGCCCATCCCCGTGGCGCGACCTCAAGGAAGGCCTGGTCTATGTGTGGCGCACGCCGCGCCTGCTGGCCGCGATGAGCCTGGCGGCGCTGGTCAACCTGACCGCGTTTCCGTTGTCGGGCGGACTGATGCCCTACATTGCGCGCGACGTGTTCCACCTCAACCAGCAGGGCCTGGGCTGGATGGTGGCGAGCTTCGCGTCCGGTGCCTTGATCGGCTCACTCAGCCTGAGCCTTTTCGGCTCGCGTGTGCGACCGGCTCGCGCGATGCTGGTGACGTCCTTCGTCTGGTATCTGGCGCTGATCGGATTTGCGCTGTCGACCAGTCTGCCGGTTGCCATGGCACTGCTGATGTGCGCGGGCATGGCCCAGAGCCTGAGCATGCTGACGCTGTCGATCCTGCTGCTTCGCACGTCCGAGGAACGCTTCCGGGGTCGCATCATGGGCGTGCGGATGCTCGCGATCTACACGCTGCCGCTGGGGCTGCTGATCGCCGGCGCGATGATTCCGTCGATCGGCTTTCAGGCGACCGCGCTGATCATGGTGCTGACCGGTCTGCTGCTGGCGGTGTGGATCGCCGTGGCCTGGCGCGAACACCTTGTCCGGCTCGATGCGGTGGGGAATTCGCGGTAGCGGCCAGCCGTGCGGGGTGACCCGCGCAGCTTCAGACGCGCCGGTCGCGCAGCCTGAACTCGCCGACCGCGCTGGCCACATGCACCCCGGCGCCGTCGAACAATTGCGCTTCGACCAGCGCGCGGCGCTCGTCGCGCTCCACCACCTGGGCCGATGCGCTCAGCATGCCCAGCGCGGCCGGTTTCAGATAGCGGGTCTCCAGCCGCATCGTCAGCGACGTCCGCTCGGGCGGCAGGCCGGCCAGCACCGCGCACGAGGTGGCCGAGTCGAGCATCGCGGCGATCATGCCGCCATGCACGGTGCCGTGGCGATTGCCGAAGGTGCCAGGCGCGTGGAAGCGCAGCGAGGCGCTGCCTGCCTGCGCGTCGACCGCGAGGATCTCGCGCCCGAGCAGGCGTGCGGCGGGGGTCGGTTCGCTGAGGTGGTCGCGCAGGGTGGGCGGCTGAGCGGGCCGCGCTGCATCCAGCATGCCCAGGAACCGTCCGATGCCATCGGCCTGGGCCCGTGACACCTCCGACCCGAGGCCGTCGATCCTGTCGCCGGCCAGGCGCCCATCCGGGTCGCGGCGTACCAGGTTTACTGCGCCCGCGGCGGCGGCAGGCGGGGACCTTTCGTCGACCATGCCGGCGGCCGTTGCCTCGAACGCCGCCGTGACGAGGAACCCCCGCAGGTTGCGCATCCCGCGCGCCAGTTCGACGAAGGCACCGAGCCCCGCGGCGTCGACCTCGACGGGGAACGTCGCCACTTCGATGCCGGCCTGCGCGAACGCGCGTTGAATGTGTTCGGGCGAGCCCGCCGGGCAGGTCGACGTGCCGATGAGGGCGAGCAGCGAAGGAGAGGCGGTGAACATGTCGGGGAAGACCGGTGGGCGCAAAGGGCGTCATCATAGGCCTCTCGCTATCGCCGGCCCGTCCGCCACCTCACCACCTTCGCTGCTCCATGACCCGATACTCCGCCCAGCAACTCCGTGACGGCGCCGTCAGCTTCTTCGGCGCCTTCGATTTCGACGAACGCCCGGCCGGCATCAGTCCGCGGCGACTGCCTGCCTGGACCCGAGCGCAGATCCCCAAGGCGCTCGACGACATCCTGCGGATGCCCTCCGGCGTGCGCATGGCCTTCAGCACCGATTCGCGGGAGCTGCGGCTGTTCGTCCAGACCACGCGGATGGTGACGCCTCCGCAGGCGCCGAGGCCGGTCGTGTTCGACCTGGTCATCGACGCAGTGACGGTGCGCTCCGCTGCCTGCGAGGGCGGCAACACGGTTATGCTGAACCGCGCCGATCCTGCGCGCTTCGAGCTGATCCGGGGCGATGCGTACGAGGTGGTCTTCGCCGGCCTGCCCGCCGGCGACAAGCGCTGCGAGCTGTGGCTCCCGCACAATGCCTACGTCGAGATCCGCGGGCTCGAGATCGATGACGGCGCAGCGCTGTCGGCGCTGCCGGCACCCGCGCAACGGCGCTGGATCCACTACGGCAGCTCGATCAGCCACTGCATGGAAGCCGACCAGCCCACGGGCACCTGGCCCGCGGTGGCGGCGCGGCTGGCTGGCATGCACCTGCACAGCCTGGGTTTTGGCGGCCAGTGTCACCTCGACCCCTTCGTCGCCCGCACGATCCGCGACGCCGACGCGGACCTCATCACCCTGAAGACCGGGATCAACGTGATCAACGCCGATTCGATGCGCGAGCGCGTCTTCGGTCCCGCCGTCCACGGCTTTCTGGACACGATCCGCGAGCGCCGGCCCGACACGCCGATCGTGCTGGTGTCGCCCATCTTTTGTCCCAGCGCCGAGCACCGGCCCGGCCCGACCATGCCCGATGTCAGCGGCAAATACGTCACCTTGTCGGGGCACGAGGCGATACAGACCGGCTGCCTCACCCTGACGCGGGTGCGCGAGGTGCTTGCCGAAGTGGTCGATGTCCGCCGCCGTGCGGGCGACCGGCAGCTGCATTACCTGAACGGGCTGCAGCTCTTCGGCGCCGCCGATGCTGCCGATTTGCCTGATGACCTGCACCCGAACCCGGCCGGATATGCCCGGATGGGCGAGCGCTTCGTGCGCGAGGTGCTGACCGGGGGACTGGCTCTGGGTTGACGGCCGGTGCTCGGGACCGTGGGGGCCGTGCGTGCAGTGATCCCCCAGGTCTTACGCCGCACGTGACCCCAGAAAGCGCGCGAGCTGCCGCGCATCGGTGGCACGCAGTGTCGCTTCCGCCATCTCGGTCAGCACGGCGGCGCTCTCGGGCGTGGCGACGTCGATGCCCAGTCCGGCGTGCGGCGGCCACGGTGCATCGAGGCGCAGATACCGGTCTGCGAGGCGGTCTTCCATCATTGCCTGCACATGCTGCTGCTGAACCGAGATCAGCGTGAGCAGCAGCCGTCCTTCCGACAGCCAGCCGACCGCGCCCGCGTCATCGTCGACTCCTTCGGCCGGCTGGTAGCCTGCCGTGCCGGTGCCCAGCGACAGCATGCGCACACGCTCGGGCGGCACCTTCAAAAAATGCTCGGCCTCGTGAAGGGCCACCTGGTCCGGCGCCACGGCAAAGATGCCGCCGTCGGCGAACAAGGACTCGCCGATCCGCACCGCCGGGAAATAGGCCGGGGCCGCCGAGGTGGCCATGGCCACGTCGACCGCATGCACAGCCTCGTCACCTTTCGACGCCGGCCCGTGAGGGGTCTTGAACACCTTGGTCTGGCTGCGGGTGACATTGACCGAGGGAATCACCAGCGGATGCAGCGCCTCGGCCAGCGTGACATCGCCCAGTCGCTCCGACAGGGCGGTGCGCAACGCGACGCCGTCGTACTTCGGCAGCTCATCCCCGGAATGGTGTTCAGTGTTCAGCTCCGCCGCTGATAGCGGATTGAGCATCCTCAACGCAGTGCGGGCGATTGAAGCTTACCCTGATGGGTATCGCAGTCTTCAGGCAACGCCGGCCCAGACGCTTGCCGGGCGAAGACGCAGCCAGCGTTTCCGACCGGAGGCCCTTTTGAGCACCTTGACCAGATTCGCGCTGGGCATGATGGGGCAGCTGCGGCCCCGGCCGGTTACCGGCGACGCGGCGGCCTGCATCGATCTGCCGGCGCCGGATCGGCGCGGCGGAATGCCGCTGATGGAAGCGCTGGCCAGTCGACGATCGACGCGCGACTTCTCAAGCGCTGAGATTCCGCTGCAGACGCTGTCCGACCTGCTGTGGGCAGCCTTCGGCCTGAATCGCTCAGACGGCGGGCGGACCGCGCCGTCGGCCTTGAACGCGCAGGAGGTCGACGTGTTCGTCGCCCTGCCGCGCGGCGCCTATCGCTTCGACGCGATGTCTCATCAGCTGCAGCTCGTGGCCGGAGCCGACCTGCGCCGGGTCACCGGCTACCAGGACTTCGTCGACGAAGCGCCACTCGATCTCGTCTTCGTGGCCGACCACAAGCGCCTGCGCATGGTGCCTGCCGCCCAGCGCGAGGCGTACGCCTATGCCGCGGCCGGCGCGATCGCGCAGAACGTCTATCTGTACGCTGCCGGCAACGCGCTGGGGGCCGTGATTCGCGCGTGGATCGACCGGGAAGCCATCGCCGCCGCACTGGGATTGTCGCCCGATCAGCAGGTGCTGCTTTCACAGACAGTGGGCTTTCCCAAGGCCTGAGGCGCCTGAGGACCTGCGCGCCGGCCGGTTCGGGAACCTGCAGGAAGCCCCGGATTTCACCACCGGTCTATTCCATGCGCCCGCGCGTTTTGTTTCCCATGCGCATGCGCCGTTTCTTTCAATCGCCAAAAGAACGTTCCGGCGACCCGGCGGCGCATCGTGGGCGCAGCCCGTATTCTCATCCTCGCGCCTTGCGCCGCCGCGCGCACGGGCGCTACGATGGCCCGAGCCGTCCCCCGGCCTACAGTGCGAGCGATGACCCAAACAGCGCGCATGTTCCACGCTCAGGAGCCGACCCCATGAAACCCGTTTCCATCCATCGCCGCCTTGCCGGTCGAGTGCTGCTGGCCGCCACGGCGGCCTCTGCCGCCTCTGCGGCCGGCCTTGCTCAGGCACAGACTCCCGCGTTTCCGACCCGGCCGATCCAGATCGTCGTGGGCTTTGCCGCCGGGACCACCACCGACGTCATTGCGCGGGTCGCAGCCGAGCACCTGCGGGCCAAGCTCGGCCAGCCGGTGGTCGTGATCAACAAGCCCGGTGCCAATGGCGTGATCGCCGCCACCGAAGTGGCGCGGGCCGCCGCCGACGGCCACACCCTGCTGGCCACGAACACCAGCAGCATGACGGTGAATCCGCATCTCTACCGCAAGCTCGGCTATCAGCTGAGCGACTTCGCCCCGGTCGCGATGGTCACTTCGGCCCCGCTGATCCTCACCGTCAATCCCACCAACGAGCGCACGGGATCGTTCAAGACGGTCGCCGACCTCGTCGCCTACGGTCGCGCCAATCCCGGTGCGCTCAGCTATGCCGCCGCGGGGCCGGGCAACATCACCGGCCTGACATTCCGGATCCTGAACAAGAACGCCGGGATCAAGGCCAACGAGGTGATCTACAAGAGCGCGATCGCCTCGCAGCTCGGTGTGCTCGGCAAGGAGGTCGACGCCTTCATCGACACCCCCGGCGCCGTGCCCCTGGTCAAGAGCGGCAAGCTCACGGCCCTGGCGGTGACCAGTCCGAAACGGTGGCGCGACCTGCCCGACATCCCGACGATGAAGGAGGCCGGCTTTCCGCAGATCGACGTGACCTTCTGGCTGGCTCTGTTCGCTCCCGCCCAGACGCCGCCGGCGATCATCGACAAGCTGCACAGCACCCTGGTCACGCTGCGCGACGACCCGGTGCTGATGAAGCAGCTGCTCACCCATGGCGACGTCGAGATGACCGGTCCGAAGGAGTTCGGCGAGCGCATCCGAGCCGAGTCCGCCATGTGGGCCGAGATCATCAAGCGCGAGAACATCCAGCTCGACTGACGCAGACTTTCGTCGGCTGAGCTATCTTCACGCGACACACGCTCATACCGACGCGTGATCGCTTGGCCGACGCCCGGAGCACCGAAGACATGACAGACGCGACCTACACGCCCCCCGATATCTGGACCTGGAACAAGGCAAGCGGAGGACGGTTCGCCAACATCAACCGCCCGATCGCCGGCCCCACGCACGACAAGGAGTTGCCGGTCGGGCGTCATCCGATGCAGCTCTATTCGCTGGCCACGCCCAACGGCGTGAAGGTCACGGTGATGCTCGAAGAGCTGCTGGCGCTCGGACACACGGGCGCCGAATACGACGCCTGGCTGATCCGCATCAACGAGGGGCAGCAGTTCAGCAGCGGCTTCGTCGCGGCCAACCCCAACTCCAAGATCCCGGCGCTGGTCGATCACAGCGGCCCCAAGCCCATTCGCGTGTTCGAGTCGGGCGCCATCCTGGTTCATCTGGCCGAGAAGTTCGGCGCGTTCCTGCCCACCGGCGGCGAGGCCCGTGCCGAGTGCCTGTCCTGGCTGTTCTGGCAGATGGGCAGCGCGCCCTATCTGGGCGGCGGCTTCGGCCATTTCTATGCGTACGCGCCGACCAAGATCGAATACGCGATCGACCGCTTCGCGATGGAAGTGAAGCGCCAGCTCGACGTGCTCGACCGGCATCTGGCCGACCACGAATACATGACCGGCCAGGACTATTCGGTCGCCGACATCGCGATCTGGCCGTGGTACGGGGCGCTGGCCAAGGGTCTGATCTACGGCGCCGGCGAGTTCCTTCAGGTCGAGGAGTACAAGAACGTCCAGCGCTGGACCGACCTGATCGCCGAGCGTCCGGCCGTCAAGCGCGGCCGGATGGTCAACCGGGTGATGGGCAACCCGGCCAGCCAGCTGCACGAGCGCCACGACGCCAGCGACTTCGACACCAAGACGCAGGACAAGCTCGACCCGACTGCCAAGTAACGATCCGCGGCGGGTGCGCCACCCCGCCCGCTGTGTGCTCAGGGCCTCGCCTGGGCCCGCGCCAGCGCCGGACGCGCGTAGCACGCGTCAGCCCAGCGCTGGACGTTGGCGTGCTCGGCATAGCTGAAGCCGATCCGCTTGAGCAGCAGCATCACCGCCGCGACATTCAGGTCGGCCACTGAGAACTGGTCGCCGATCAGCCAGGTGCGCCCGGCCAGTGCCGCGTCCAGCACCTTCAGCGGGCGCTGCAGGCCCTTGCCCGCGCCTTCGACCACCTTCGGATTGCGCTTCTCCTCAGGCGTGAACAGCTTCTGCACGACGATCTGCATCTGCAGCGGCTCGATTTCGCTGATCGCCCAGACGCTCCACTGCCAGGCGCGCGCTTCGTCGGCTGCGCTTGCCGGATACAGCGCGCCCCCATAACGCTTGGCCAGGTACAGATTGATCGCCATCGACTCGAACAGCTGCAGGTCGCCGTCGATCAGGGCAGGAACACGGCCGTTGGGATTCACGGCCAGATACTCGGCCGCCTTCGAGTCGGCGCCGTAAGTGACCGGCACGTGTTCGTAGTCGATGCCGGTTTCCTCGATGCCCCAGAGGGCACGCACTGCACGGGAACCGGAGATGCCGAAAAGACGGGGTCGGGTCATGGGTTGAGCTCCTTTGGCGGCGACGGCCGCTGGGTTCGAAAGGCAACACGCATATCCTTGTTGCGCGCGCCGTGCCGAATCGGCCCCAATGAAACGGACCGCCCGCATCGCTGCCGGGCGCCGCGCCGCGTCGTGGCACAGTGCGCAACCGCATCCCGCGCGACTGAAGGCTCGATCAACATGTCCGGCAAGGCCGCGATCATTGCCAACCCGATGTCCGGCCGCGACGTGCGTCGCCTGGCCGCAAGGGCGACCACGATGACCCACGAGGTCAAGCGCGACCTGGTGGCGCGAATCGCGCTCGGCCTGGACGCGATGGGGGTCGACGAGATCATGATCCTCAAGGAGCCGTACCGCGTGTCCAGCGGGGCACTGGAGATCCTGCCGCTGCGCGCGAAGGTCCGCCTGCTGGACGTGGGCGTGACGAACTCGGCCGCCGACACCCACGCCGCCGTGCAAGCCGCGCGCGACGCGGGCTGCACCGTCATCGTGTCGCTGGGCGGCGACGGCACCAACCGGATCATCTCGCAGGCCTGGCCCGAGGTGCCGCTGGTGCCGCTGTCCACTGGCACCAACAACGTCTTTCCGGTGATGGTCGAGGCCACGAGCGCCGGTGTGGCGGCCGGGCTGGTCGCCAGCGGCGCGCTGCGCGCCGACGAGGCGGGCGAGCGCTGCAAGCTCGTGCACGTGCGCACGGCAGCCTGGGATGACATCGGCGTCATCGACGCCGTGCTGCTGCTGCGCGACTCCACCGGCAACCTGCTGCCCTACGACCCGGAGCGAATCGCCGCGCTGGTGCTGACCCGTGCCGAACCCGCTGCCGTGGGCATGTCGCCGATCGGCGGCTATCTCGATCCGGTCGGGGCCGCCGACGACTGCGGCCTCGCCCTGCGCTGCGGTCCTGGCCGGGCCGTGCATGCGCCGATTTCCCCGGGGCTGTTCCGCACCGTGCAGATCGCCTCCTGCGAGCGGCTGCCGTTCGGCGCCGGCTTCGTCTTTGAAGGCCCCGGCGTGGTGGCCTTTGACGGCGATCGCGTGCATCAGCTGGCCGCAGGCGAAGCCGCGCAGGTCAGTGTGCAGCGCGACGGACCGCTGGTGATCGATGTGCCCCGCTGCATCCGGCTGGCCGCCGAACGCGGCCTGTTCATGCGGGCTTAGCGCGCCTGCCGCCTCAGCCGCGCCCTTCCTCGGCGCGCTCGGGGTCGGTCATCAGGATGCGCAGGCGCGCGGTGACCTGATCGAGCCGGGTGGTGCTGCCCTGCTGCTCGTAGATCGCCTGCAGGTTGTGCAGCATGCGGATCAGGATCTGCCGGCTCGACGCCGGCATCAGCAGCCGCTCGAGCGAACCGCCATGCGCCGAGGCCCGGCGCAGCAGTTCTTCGTGATCCAGGCTCTGACCGGTGAAGGGGTCGATGACCGCGACGCCGTCATGCAGCCGCACCTTGATCAGGAAGTGCCCCGGGAACGGAACGCCGACGGCGTCGAGCCCGACATGGCGGGCCAGTTCGGTGAACAGCACCGCCAGCGTGATCGGAATGCCGCGACGCGTCTCGAGCACCCGGTGCACGAAGCTGTTGTCCGGGTCGTAGTAGTCGTTGATGTTGCCCGCGAAGCCCAGCTTGCCGTAGAAGAAGCGGCCCAGGCGCTGCAGCCGGATCATGTCGGTGGATGCGCCGCTGCAGTGTTCCGCCACCTGGCTGGCCAGGCCATCGAAGGTGGACAGCGTCTCCTGCAGGTCCAGAGCGGGATAGGCGATGACGCCGATCGAGGCGGCCGCCTCGAGCAGGGGAATGGCGCGGGGGTCGCCGACCAGCAGTCGGAAATACGCCAGGTCGGGCAGAGGTTCGTACATCGCGCAGATCGTACGGATCAGACCGCTTCGAGGTAGGGTTCGAACGCGTCGATCGAGACCGTCACCGTCGGGTCGGCGTCCTCCCCCCACAGTTCGCGGCTGTCGAACACGACGGTGTAGAGCCATTGCGGATGCTCGCCCTGTCCAGCCGCCGCGGTGTCGGGATAGACGTGCGCACCGGGAATCAGTTCGATCGTTCCGGTATGGCCGCGGACATAGCGGGGCAGCCGGGTGTGACCCATGGGATGGATGTTGCGGGCGCGCACCCGATCGCCGATGGCAAACCGCGCCACCGCTTGTGGCGGCCGCCCGAAGCGGCCTCGCGTCATGACGCGCGGCAGGTCGGCAGCCGTGAACGGACCGCGGGCGAGCGCCTTGCCCGCGCGCAGCGAACGGCCGGCCACGATCTCATCGGTGTCGATCAGGCCGTGCTCCAGCAGCATCTCGCGAAGGCCAAGGAACCACTTCTGGTAATAGCTGGCCGAGACATAGACGGGCGGCGGCAGGCTTTCGCGAAAGAAGCGCGCACGGTCGATGGTCCAGGTGCCGGTCGTGCCCATCGCGCGGTTCATGGCCATCACGCGGCCCTCCCAGGGCTCGTGGAACACCGGCTCGTCAGGCTCGGGCACGACCTTGCCGTAACCGTCCATGCCGCCCATGTCATGCACACCATCCATGTTCAGGCTCCTTGCGGCAGGCAGGCAAGCCCCGTGCCGATCATGCTGTCGCGGGTGACGATGGCAGCCAGTTGCGCTTCGGTCCAGTCCTCGGTGCCCTCCGGGCGCAGGGGCACCACCAGGAAACGCGTCTCGGCCGTGGAGTCCCATACCCGGATGCGGGTTTCGGCGGGCAGCGTCACACCGAAGTCGGCCAGCACCCCGCGCGGATCCTTGACGGTGCGCGACCGATAGGGCGCCGACTTGTACCAGGTCGGGGGCAGGCCGAGCATCTCCCACGGATAGCAGGAGCACAGGGTGCAGACCACCAGGTTGTGCGTCGCCGCCGTGTTGGCGACCGCGACCAGATGGTCGCCGACCTGGCTGACATGGCCGAGCGCGGCAATGGCCTTCGAGGCGTCCTGCAGCAGGGCCTGCATGAACTCGGGCTCCCGCCAGGCCTTGGCCACCACCTGCGCGCCGGCATGGGGACCGATGCGGGTTTCGTAGGCCTCGATGATCGCGTCGAGCGCCGCACGCTCGACATAGCCCTTCTCGGTCAGCAGGGTTTCGAGGGCCCGGACGCGGATGTCGGTGTCCGACAAGGGCGAGCCGTGTTCGGGGCCGGGGTGAGCGGGAGCGCTGACGGGTTTCATCGTGTGGACTGCCTGTCTGCCGCGTGGCCTCAGCGGGCCATGTGGCGGTCGAAGAATGCGCCGATCTCGGCGAACACCTCATGGGTTTCGGGCGCGGTGTCGTCACGCAGGTAATGCGCATGCGACTGCCCCTCGAACACCTGCAGTATCGCCTCGACGCCGGCCTGGCGCAGCTTGCGGTGCACACGCACGGTGTTGCTCAGCAGCAGGTCGCGTGTGCCGGTGGTCAGGATCGTGGGGGGAAAGCCGGCCATGTCGCCATACACCGGCGAAATCAGCGGGTCCTTCATGTCGTGGCCCGCCGCGTAGACGGTCGCGCCGGCATCGCAGAAGCCGTCGCGCGAGACCAGCACGTTGTCGACCCTTTCGTTGGTGTGGAAGCTGTCGCCCGTCTTCGTCACATCGGACATCGGCGTGCCCGAAGCGATGGCGGCAGGCACCGCCAGACCGAGCTGCCGGGCGCGCAGCACCATCGAGAGGGTCAGCGCGCCGCCGGCCGAAGTGCCGAAGATGGCGAGACGAGCCGCGGGCTGAGTCGCCAGCAGGCTGCGGTAGACCGCCATCCCGTCATCGAGCGCCGCCGGGAAGTAAGCCTCGGGCGGCATCCGGTAGTCCACTGAAATGACCCGGAACCCGCACAGGCCGGCCATCAGCACCGCCTCGGTCAGTCCGGCTTCACCCGGGTTCATCACATAGCAGCCGCCATGCATGTGGATCAGCACACGATTGCGGTGCTCGGGCTTCACGACCTGCGGAAGCACCTCGAAGGCGCGGGCTCCATAGGCAGTCGTCTTCTGTACCGACACCTTCATGCGTTCCAGCAGTCCGGGCAGGCTGCGCAGCGTCACCGCAGCACCGGCCTGGGCGACCGCCTGCCATTCCTCGCCGGTCGTGGGCCGCCTGTCCCAGCCGGGCCGCATCGGCGCGGCGATCAGCTTGCGCATCTGCGGGCTGACCGTGTCGGGCACGGGCAGGCGTCTGGCGGCCACCTCGAGCCCGGGCGTGCCCGCCGGGTCATCGGGCATGGCACGCAGGGCGATTGGCAGAGTCAATGACGATGCGAAGGGATTGGCGGACAAGCGTGTCTCCTGGGGGGGCGCGCGCAGGCGCGCTGGCATTGTCGGGATCGTAGCGGTTGCCGACACGGCGGGCGAAGTGCCGGTCCGATTTTGAGCCTCGCGCCAAATGGCGGCCATCGCCTGCGCTAAGCTCGAAAATCAGCCGTCACCCAATTTGCTCGAGTCCGCGAGGAACACATGAAATTTGGCATCTTCTATGAACTGCAACTGCCGCGTCCCTGGGAAGCCCACAGCGAACTGAAGCTGTTCCAGGACGCGCTGGATCAGGTGGACCTCGCCGACAAGCTTGGCTACGACACCGCCTGGGAAGTCGAGCACCACTTTCTCGAAGAGTATTCGCACTCGTCCTCGCCGTCGGTCTTTCTCGGGGCGGGCCGCCAGCGCAGGAAGAACGTCCCG
>Ga0116169_1002779_pt1 | contig 12455 bp, 11 predicted proteins | sample AD_UKC130_MetaG_FD_89796 | JGI IMG/M metagenome (GOLD analysis project Ga0116169, IMG submission 89796) | Active sludge microbial communities of municipal wastewater-treating anaerobic digesters from Canada - AD_UKC130_MetaG | ecosystem: Engineered > Bioreactor > Anaerobic > Digestate | place...
TCCATATTTCAACAATGCTACTTAAGTTATAACAGCTTTTTAGATATTTATAATGTTTTGTCTGAAAAGTGTTCTTACAAAAAAATTAAGTTTTGTCTAATTAATAAAAAACTTGACAATAATAGTTGCCTTTTCTGCCAAATTGTTTAAGAAGATACTGGTATTCATGGCTGCAATACTGACTTCCACGCTCAGAATGATTTATAATACCAGGTTCGGGCTTTTTTATTCTCATAAGCCATCAAAAGAGATATGGTAACAAGGACCAACTATTTCTCAGTTAAAAAGGTTTTTATGGGCAGCATAAGTAGAGCCATCCTTCATTGTTAGGAATGTGGGTTATACCAAATACCCAGACTTGACCGGCGGCTTCTGCTTTGAAGTTCTGGTCAAGCAGATTTTCTGCAACAGGTAACGCATGTTTTGAGTCTACAATAGCTTTGAACTTCTTTATCTGTTTGTAACGTATTCCAAGTTTCCTTTTTATCCGACAGATACCGACTTTTATTAAGTATTCTTTAAGATCACACTCAATAGTTTCAGAGGCTAAAACCTCACAGTTTCTTTTGTAAGCCGCTTTTATTTCAGCTTCAAGCCTTTCATCTTCCATGGCATGCCTTGAAGGCTTACGATTAAGCCACGCATAGTAGCCGCTTGGTGATACATTCAGCATACGGCACATAAATGAAATAGTATAAAAGAGCCGCTTACTTTTCATGAATGCACACCTGGCAGCGACTCTTTGGCAAAGGATGCGCTCGCTCTTCTTAAGAAATCATGCTCCATCTTTACCTGAGCAAGTTAATATTTCCATTTAAGTGTTTCTTAGAGCTTCCTACACTGGAAAGCCTGTCCTTTTTTTCTGCCCTTACCCAATAGGTTATGGTTGATTTGGGAATCGATAATATACGTGCAATATCCGATAGTGTCATTCTACCTTCTGTTATCATCATTACTGTTTCTTCCCTAAGCTCCTTTTGTGTAAATTACATCTGGAATCTAATACATCCTGATCCTTCATTCTGTATTGAACAGCAACTTTGGTATTCAGGAAAAACATTATATATTCATAATGTATTTTTAGTTTCCAAACACAACATTTGATTATAACTCGTCAGCCATTTTCTGAAGCCATCGTTTTGCTGCTAAAAGCAACCTCCATGGGTATACTAAAGATAATAGTGAAAATATTACCCAAGGAAAGTCTGGCCGCTTTAATCCCTCTTTGGTCAGTATCCAATCAGCGTCTCGTAATGTTAGCATATTAGAGAAACCACCAGCAATTCTAATATTCTCATCCCACTCAGGACCTGCAACTCTTTTCTTCTTCCCAAATTTGGAATGTGAATAATCATGATTCTGATGGATAGCTGTTATGGAATCCGATGCATTAATCACGGGGATTTTCATGCGTCGCATATAATAAATTAGCCATGTATCCCACCCTTGTCGACCTACTGCGAATGGAGGCATCTCAATTGAATTACGCCTGAATATAAAATAATCGATGCCGGAGAGTCCGTGCAACCGCCCTTCTGTTTTTATCTTTTGGGTTAACTCATGTATCCAATCGCCACTGTTAAAATCAATTTCGTAATCTATGTCCAAATCCCAACGACGTCCGCATAATAAGAAACAATTCAAGTTAATTTTCTGAACAGATTCAATTAAGTTATGAAATAGAATAATATCAGAATTAATATACATTAAAATGTCATATTTTGCTATTTTCTGCGCAGTAAAAAAGGCAGAACTCAAGAGGGGTGTGTCATATTTATTTTTTTCAATAGAAGGAATATAAACAACATCAAGTTCACGTGCTATATCAGCAACGCCAGTATCATTTCCAAATATTATAATTTCACATTGAGGCCTTAGTTGTTGCCAACTTCTTATCGCATTACGTTGAATGATTGCATTAAGTCCTACAAAAGCTTTTGGTATTGTAAAGATACTTAACATATTTTACCCTCCAAAATAGGGAATTACCTTACATTACGTCTTACCCATGAGCTTATGAAAAATAGTTCATTGGCGTATAAAAATTCAATCAAAGATAGACTTAGCATTTTATTAAAGATGTTTTACGGAACAGGCTGTTTCTTTAGGGAGTAAAGTTCCCTATGTTTTACCTTCAGCTGTCAAAAGGTTGGCGTTCCGATTATGACCCGAACGAAAAACATATCCATCTCTCATAGCTACCATTGAAAACATGAGAATGATAAAAAACTTAAAATAAAATATATCAAATAACTGGTTACTAAACGCTGCCACAGAAAGACCTATAATTGCACAGAGAAAACCTCTTGAAATTATATCATAACTTTTATAAATTCGCCACACAATAAACGCCAGAAAAATCAAATAACAAATTAGTCCTAGAAGTCCCAATTCTACAAGTATTGTTAACCAACTATTGTGAAGGTTTTCGTCGTGATAAAAATATGAAGGAAGAGACCAGCGAACGACTGAAAAATTATTGGCACCGACACCTAATAAAAAATTATTTGAAAAAAGAAATAGTCCGCTTTCCCACTGCATTAAACGTTCCACGTCTTTAAGCGGTCTGGCTTGAGTAATTTCGATAATATAGTCCCACCAATAATAACCTGCAAGTAAAAATGGAGCTGCTATTATTAAAAGAGTGATAAAAGGCCTTTTAATAGTTTTAAAACTGATTATAAATACAATTAATAGAGAAACACTAAAAGCTAAAAATCCTGTCCGTGATATAGTTACGAGAAGCCCGATGAAGCATATACAAAATATTATATAATCTTTTATAGACCTGCGATATAAAACGAACAGCAAGAGCAAAGGCAAAATAGTAGCATTATAAGTTGCTGCAGCATTGACCCCCGGAAAGCCATAACCGCGCCTAATACCCAAGACCGTCCATGTTATGTCCCTTTCAACAAAGCTGTTATCAGGATAATAAGACAAATAGTTCCAAACATAATTCTCAATTCTGATGCCATAGTTTATGTAGAGAAAACTGCCTAAAAAACCATACACTGAAGATAAAACCACTCCGGCGATATAGAATAATAAAATTCTATATCGTTCTTCACGGCCAATATTAGAAAGAAAAACATAAAAAAAAGTAGTAAATACTGTAAAGGTACCATTAGATAAGATGATTTTAAAGTATTGCAAAAATGAATCTTCAGAATTGAAAAAAAAGATGACTTTTAAACCGCTTAGGACTTGAATAAAAAAATATGTCCACATAATGTATAAAAAATACTTTAATTCTTTATTATTCATTACAAACGACTTCGGTTTTAGAGTAACGCATATAATAAAATTAAAAATAAAGAGTATTGAAAGTACATTATAGATATAAAGTCGTGGGGGGAAATAAAATTGCAATTCTTCCATTCCGCATGTAAGTGCAATCAAAGTGGCAATTATAAGCAATGAAGTCTTCATCGAAGGCGTTTGAGATATAAATAGACGTTTAAATCTTACAAATTATATGCGTTGTTTTTTACAAATTATTTAAAAATCAGGAATTCATAGATAATTAAATTTGCCACTGATGCCAATAATAGAAACAAAACCTTATGTATGTTTGCCTACTCGTTGTTATGATTTATCTCGTACATCTGGTTTATTTCGTTGGTTGCGTCTATTCCGTTGGCAAAATCTTTGATTGCATACTGCCTCTGTAATGAATAATCCACTTTCTTTTTTCCTCTTTACTAATTATTATCTATAAACTCACTAATAAATACTGCCTCTGGAAATAAATAAATAGGTAATAGCTTAATTGGTGTTGTAATCAATATCTAACATTATTGTACACTAAATGCATTATAATCAGGAGTAATATCTCTCGCGATATAATCATTTCGGAAACACGCCATTGGATTTTATGAAGTATAATAATTTCTGCGAGTAAGTTTTCAGAAGAACTATTACTCCGGAAATCCCGACAATTTTTATAAATTGTTTTATACGTGACATAAAAAGAAAATATCTTATAATACGAATATTTAATTTATTTTTATATTCATTAAATTCTCGTAAATGATTTGTTTTATTTATTAAACGGTCAATTAACGAATTATCTAGGCTTTTAATAGAAAGAAAGGAATTATATAAGAATCTTCTTCTAAAGTATGTGGATCTGACTAGCTCTTCTATACGTGGAGTCAAATCATGACGATTTGACATATAATAATAAATGTCTTTTATGGCTTTCAAATTATTATAATTGTCCAAGGACAGGTTAACTTGAAGATCTGTTCGTGTTTTGTAAATTCGCCGCCACATAAATAGGACTTTAGGCAATATTAAGATGGTTTTGCCTAAATTTAATAGGTCATAAAGAAATAAATAGTCTTCACCGGTACCAACATTAGATTTATATTTAACATTATCTCTGATATCGGTTAGACAGCAGAAAACAGATGGATGGAAAAACCAGAATGGAAAAACGTCAGCGCAGAGAAAATCATTTAAATATTTACTTTCGATGTTCATTTCTAAAAAAATAGGAGAATATCGGCTATAGCAGTGTCGGTCATTTTCATCAATCACACTATAACCGAATGCATATAGGTCGTAACCTGGATATTTCTGGATGTATGAATATAGACCACTTAATGAATTTTTATAAAGTAAATCATCGTCTCCTAGAGCAATATAATATTTACCATTAGCTCTACTAACAAGGAAATTCTGATTTTCCGGTTGACCGAGGTTTGTCTCCTGTCTAAAAAATTGGATATTCGGGTATCCTGAAAATTCTTTTCTAAAAATTGTTTCGATTTCGTCCATCCTTGGTGAGCAATCATCTGAAATGATGATTTCATAGTCATCGAAGTTATTAGCAAGGATAGAATAAATACATTTCCGAATAAAGGCCGGACGGTTATACGAGGCAATAAGAATTGAGAAAAAAGGGGCCATATTATCAACTCCTTGCTGAGAAAAATAAGAATGTAAAGTTGTCTGGCGTCTTTTTCCAATAATTAGGATACCAAACACGCTCAAGTTTCATGCAGAATTTTTTTGATAAATGCTCAAAATAACCAAGGCTGTGATGCCAGCCGTGCATTCGTAATCCCTTCCGATTAGATTTTTGATCACCACCCTCTCTAAAAGGAATCCCTTTGAGCCATCGAATTATTGCGCGAAGGGGTCCGGTGAGCTGTGTAGTGGCGGCTATCATAGATACCCTAGCAGCTCCTAAAGCGCTAAAAAGACGTAACATTTTTTCATCGTCGAGGGCATATAAGAGTTCCCATGAAAGAACAAGCTGAAATGGCAAAAGATCAGAAGCGTTTAATGTCATTACATCAATAACACGCTTTTCAATGTTGGAAAGTAACGGTAGTGAAGAGCATTTTTTTATTATGTAAGGATCGAAGTCTGACGCGCAATAACGAAGGTGAGGATATAATTTTTTAATTACAAAAGCTTGAACCATTTCTCCGCATCCAAGTTCTAAAACAGAGTCGTATTTACTTAAATCAAAGACTTGTGCAAGCCGCTGTGCTGATAAAAAATTCCGATATTGCACCTGAAAAATCCTTGCCAAGTATTTCTCATTGTCATCCAGTTCAGAGCTATTCAGTCCGGCACTGCGATATCCAAGCGCACGGGTTTTTGTCCATTCATCTTGTGTATAAGGTCCAGCTCAATTTATCAATATTTTTTCTTAAATATATGCTGGCAGCTTGAAGTTAAAAAAGTGACCCACTGCATTATCAGCGTTGAGAATCAATTGTTTTATTGACATAGTTCAAGAATCCCCTCTTTTCGGTAACATTTATTTATGCTGCAAATTGATCCTAATACAATCTAAAACTGCGGATGAGAGCAATAATTTTTGTAACATCATCATCAGACAGCGACTGGTGAAGAGGAATATTTAAAGTATAACGAGAGGCCTCTTCAGCACCAGGCAGGGAAAAAATTCCACCCGCTGCATCAGAAAAGTATTGGACTTTATGGAGAGGCCAATAACGATAGGTTGTATATACCCCATTATCTAATAAATACCGTGCTAATTTATCGCGGTATTCAGTCTGTATCCAAAACAGATAATAAGAACTCTGACAATATGAAGGAACGTCAGGTGGTAGTTTTAACCAATGAATACCATTTAACTCTCGCCGATATCGTTCATCAATTTTACGTCGACGGCAGATAAAATCCTGGAGCTTCTCCATCTGTGCGAGACCGATTGCCCCAGCGATATTATTCATAATGGCTCTATGGCCGGGACGATTTACTTCAAACTCCCACCAATTGCCACCTCCATCGGTACTTCTATCCATTCCACTTTTTTGCTTTCCAGGTAGACCTAGATAGAGAAATTCTTTGGCTATCTCTAAAAGTTTCTTGTCTTTCAGATAAATCATCCCACCGTCACCCGTGCAGAGGATCTTCATTGCATCGAATGACCAAACCCCCATATCGCCTAAAGTACCGCAGGCCCTACCTTTGTAGAAACTTTGCACGGCACATGCAGCATCCTCAATTATAACGATCCTATTCCTTTCACAGAGCTCGATGATAGGATCCATATCATAAGGCACGCCGCCATAATGGGTAACAAAGACCGCTTTGGTCTTCGCCGATATTTTGGGCGCTATGTCTGATGCTCTCACATTTAGAGAGTGCGGGTCTACATCACATAGGACAAGCTTTGCTCCACAAGCAATAACCGCACTTCCGACAGCTACGAAGCTTATGGAAGGCACAATAACCTCATCACCTTGTCCCAATTCAAATAGTTTTGTTGCAAGAAACAAACCCTCGGTACAACAAGTAGTGCTGGTAAAATGTTGAGGATCCACTCCTAGGGATAAGGCGAATAATTTCTCAAAATCAAGTACTTGTTGTCCCTTACCAATCCAATTTGATCTGAAAACTTCCTCAATCTTTTCGAGTTCTTCTTTTCCTAAGCAAGGTTGAAATATGTTAATCATCAAGGCCACCTCCTTTCAGCATATTTGCAAAAATCAATCGTTAACCTTTCCAATATAAAGTATTCTATTCGTTTCAAGCTGTTTACGATTCAATATACGAAAATATTTTTCAAATGCTGAACTGAACGATGTCTCATTGTACCAAGATGGCAGATTCTGACCTTTATATGATATATCCAATCCAAATGGCATAAATTCAACCAGCGCATATTTATTTGTATAACTTCTTATCCTCTCCATTACACTAACAACATCAAAGCCTTGGCCCAATATTAGATGATGAGTAAGAGCTAAAGCAATAACAACTTCCGACCTAAAACGGCAGTGAGGAAATTCTTTTGGATAAGTTGTCATCGGTGCCATTACATCAACACAGGCATGAGTTATATTGAGTCGATTTGCATAACTTTTTTTAAAAGCAACATCGAGAGCACCTTCATCGATATCTAAACATATTATTGATGAAATACCTGTATCTCTTAAAATCATTCTGGATAGTTCACCTTGGTTAGCACCAAGTTCTGTTATAGTTTGGCAATTTAAATTTTTAAGAGTATTTATTATTTCGTTAAATCGGGCATAGGAATAAATGTTTCCTGTTTCAGCAACTAATTTTGTATGATAATTGGCCCAAATCGAATAGGGACGGTTTCTTTTTATACTTTGAACTTTCTTTGCCAGTTTTTCACTTTTTGGTGATGTGAAAGGCAATAAATTATATTTATGAAAAGCTCTAAAAAATAAAGCTAAAATACGAGGTAAAAGGAGGAGTTTTCTGTCAAGTTCTTCTTTGCCCATTAATGGTGATTTTTTGTACTGGTTCCAAATCAGGAGTATTCTAGTTAAAAGCATGTGATCAAAATACCGAAACATTGGATAAGTTAAAAGAGCAAATGCTGTATGAGGGATATATTCATTACCTAATAAAAGACGTCGTGCAACAAATTCCCCACATTTTTTCCAGACAAGCAAAGGATAAATGAACGATTGTATAAAATGCTCTGTTGCAATCCAATAATTTTTTTTCCTCTGTTTGACAATACTTCCAAGATCGACAAATTTAGGCATACTACCTTGATATACTATATTATCTGGATGGGCATCTTTAAGCTCATATCCATAACTGTTGCATATTTTGTTAACTTCTAAGGTAGTCAGTGCTGCTAACTTCAACATCTCAAATGTCCACTCATGCGAATATGCGATGTTATTGATCTTTTCATGTTCGATAACAAGCTTATAATTGTTGATTACATATTCTGTAATTTTTGACTTTGGGAATAATTGCCGTTCCATTAATTCATCTAATAATCCACATTCAAACATATAACGAACATGATTACAATTATGCTCTGCAATCCCTCTATATAAATTATCCTGCCAAGTAAATAATTTACCACACGGATCAGTATAAGATAGTGGAACAAATTTTATTTCTGAGTTATCAAGTGTAACTTCCATTATTTACCACAGATGTATTTTTTCTCAAGTATTGGTCAATCACAGTAGCTGATATATCAGATGGATCCAGATTGTTATTAAGGTTATCATAATTTATTACAGATCTTAAAAAATTTTTTTGTGCTTTTAAATGACGAGTTTTCCATTCTTCATAAAAATCATTATCTCTTACAATTTTATCTAAGAAAGAATAAAGATTTTCGAGATCATAGAAATAGCTAACTGCATTTTCGTATATTTTCCATCTATCTTCTTTATCTAGCAATACTGAAATGACTGGTTTTTCAAAAAACATTGCTTCTATGCCAAGGGTAGAAAATTTTGTAATCACTATATCACAAACATTTAGGATATCATAAACAGAGTTATTTTTATTAAATAAAAAAATATTTTTCACGTCACTGTTATGCTTGATTGTCGAATTTATATATTCTTCTTTGCTGCTTGGATGAGGCTTAATAAGTAGAGCGCAAGAGGAGTGCGTGAAAGCAAACTTTAGTAATATCATTAGAGTAGAAGCCTGCTCTTTAACACTTAAATATCCCCTTAAAATAGAATTGGGGTCGAAAAATATGTATTTTGCAAATGTTTTTGGGATACCAATTTTTATGAAAGACTGGTCACGTGTATTATTATTTAAAAAATCATTAATGTTATCAAACTGTGACATTCCTGAATAAACGATCTTATTATCAGGGACTCCAATGTTTTCATAATTCTTTTTATGCCATTCACCAGCAGCTAAGTACAAATCAATATGTTCATTGTGTTGATCATAGGGGCTCTCTAAAGGAACCCATTTCCAATAAAAAACAAGGGGCCTATTATTCAGGCTAAGGTTTTTTAGCAAGAAATGACCTTCAGGAGCGACGCCCTCGTTCCATATTTTTATTGCAATAGGATTATGGCTTTGCAGATAATTTTTTATAGCCTTGTTAAATATATATCTTGGCATAAGTTCTGTTAATATAAAAGATCTTATAGAAGGCCAAAGCAAGTGTGCCAGCCTTACAGACTTATAACTGAAATACGGAAGAGAAATAAAATTGCGATAGCTCGACTTGGCTAATCGCCATGTAAAGAGAACACCCAATAACGCTCTAAATGCTGATAATAAGTGAGCATATTTCTCTAATTCTACTGCTTTTAATCCTTTTGATCGTATCTGTTTAGAACTGTTGTTCTTCTTATAACGTTCAGTTACACTCCAACAGAGTGCAATTGGATTGTATCCTTTACGCTTTAAAGCCTTCATGAGTGGCACAATATTGTCTATATGCTTTTTAGCAGAACTGCAAAGTTGAAATACAATATCCTTGCCCGATTGTATATTATTGCTATTATCTCTGGCTGATTTACAAAGATTTACGCGAAGAAAATTAAAAAGATAATATGAACTTCGACCAATGATTTCTATGTATTGCTGGATATTAGAAAGCAAAATGCTTATGCGGTTATATCCTTCCACATTAACAGGTATATTCCTGCTCCGTGCTGTTTCTATTAAAATACTATCCTCCCATGGCATTCGATTCTGGCTTACTAATATAATTTTTTTTACATTATAAAAATCGAACAAATATAAATATGAATTGATCAAAAGTAAAAGATCTTGGATGCGCTGTGTCGTCATACCACCTTCACATTGTCGTATCCAAAATAATAGCTCTGAAGTGAATCCATGTTTTTCATTCGCAAGAGAAATCAGCCAGTTGTTGATAATCTCAAGATATTTCAATACATCAGGCGCAACAGAATAAAACGACTCCATTTTTTCAATCCAGCAGATTTCACGTATCCAAGAGTATTTTTTTACAACTTCGTGAACTCTTGGGTCATCTGATGCAAGAACGTAATTATGTTGCGCATTATATCGAATCCGCGCCAGTCTTCTAATTGAATCTATTTCCCTACAAATAATCAGTATGTTGTCAGGCTTAGTCATAAATATCAATTATCACAACGGTGGATGAATAAAATCAAGTTACAAAAAATCATTGTCTCTGATCGTTGGCATTTATCTCATGCTGAATTATTTTATTTAGGAAATCAAAATTTTAAAAATATCAATACTGGAACGGTTGTGGTCATAAAAATTAATTGAAACTACTTGTAAGTATAGTTTTAATAAACTGCAGTTCTTTCTGGGTCAATGTCTTCAAGGCAAAAAGTCCAACTATATATATAATTATGCCTATCACCGATAAACCTGCAAGCATAGCAATTGATATATTGCCTTTAATAACAGACATAAACCAAATCAAGCTCCCTCCCATTAATAGCGACGCAACAATGGTTTTCAGTATCACATCAAAATTATATTCAATTTTCCAGGACTCCTTCCCGATAGTATATTTGATGTATAAAAAAGCAATGAAATAACTCACAAAAGTTGTTGTTGCTGCGACAATAATATTTTTGAAAAAATAAAAAAGGATCGCATTTGCCAGCAGGCTGAATACGGCAGCAAGAAGATTCATGTTTAGAATTGCTTTCGTTTTTAAACGCACATATAAGATATTAGACAAGATAATGTTTAAGCCATAGAAAATTGTTCCCAATGCTACAATAGGGGTAACCCAATGGGCATTTTCTGCAACCTCACTATTAGCTATAAGTGACAATATAGGTTTCCCGAGAGCTATGCTTCCAAAGATAAAAGGAATTGCCAATAGTAAAAAGATTTTAATAGCATAATTGAGCATTCGCTGGGCTTCGTGTTCGTTCTGTCTATCCACAGCCTTTGACATAAGCTGCGGCAATGCCGTGCTCATTGCTTTGGGAATAAATACAATAAGAGACCCTAAGGCATAACCTGTCGAATAAAATCCCACATCTGTAACGGTTAAATAATATGCTATGAAATATCGATCACTTCCTTCCAAAATAAAATCAAAAATAAAATTAATTATAAGTGGAAAACCAAGCTTGATATCGTCTATTAAGCCTTTGATTTTATAAAATTTAAAGTGAATGCCTATTTCTTTGAAAATAATCCAAAAGCATGGGATTGCAATTAAAAGCGCTGAAAGAGACATTGAAATTACAAGCATATTGATGCTTATAAAGCGATAAAGATAATAAACTATCAGAATTATAGCAATGTGGAGATATGGAAAAGCAACCCCTGCTAAAATCATATAGTGGACTCTGGAAGTATAACGGAAATAATCGCTTCCTTGTGAGTACAGAAAATAAAAAATCAAGTATGTGGGTATTATCAGGGGTGAGTACGAAATTTCATTTTTGAAAAAGTGTGTTTTTATAGGCTTGTCAAGAACCAGCAACAAGATCGAAAAAAAAACAATAGTTAATAGCTGGAAAAAGAGGGGGGGGTAAAAAAGATCACGACGGGCCATCATATTCTCCGCCGAAGGTAGAAATCTTCTTGCCCTGAATCCCGTTCCAAGCGAAGACAAACCAAACGCAATACCAAGAAATGATGTCAACAAAACAAAACCACTGTAAACCGCAACCCCCACAGTTTTGATGATAATTGGCATAAGTATAATGCCTTTCAGGTAGATAAGGATATGGCCGAAAATAACTACTGAGTTATCTTTAACAAAAGATTTATAGTTAGTTTTATTTATTAAATTTTCTTTCACGAACAACAGCAAGAAATTAACTTGGATTGTCCTTTTTTATTTATTCATTTGTCTTCAGGTAGGCAATTGGTGGTATATAATACCTTTCGTGGACAACATAGTCAATGTAAAATACGTAAGCGGAGGTGTCATAATGGAGAAGATTTCAAGGAATAAATTTATAAAAAAGCTCAAAGAAGAAGCGGTAAAGGTGGTTTTAGAAACAGGCTGTTGACATCAGGGATCACTCTGAGATACTTGCCAAAAGTGTATCGCATTTTCCAATAGTTGCAAGTTATTTTTCATAAGCAGCATGTAATTCGTAAGAATCAAGGAAACCCCACTTTTGATGCCCTCCTGGTTTTCCACAAGAAAGCCAGTAGAGATGATTGGAAAGAGGGTATCTCTGAATCTGTTTTATGTAAATGGCCTTTAAATTTGCCTTTTCTATAAGTAGTTTCAA
>Ga0116169_1002780_pt1 | contig 12445 bp, 17 predicted proteins | sample AD_UKC130_MetaG_FD_89796 | JGI IMG/M metagenome (GOLD analysis project Ga0116169, IMG submission 89796) | Active sludge microbial communities of municipal wastewater-treating anaerobic digesters from Canada - AD_UKC130_MetaG | ecosystem: Engineered > Bioreactor > Anaerobic > Digestate | place...
AAAAAAACGGGATTCAAAGAGATGGTAGAGTTGTATGACAGACTTTATAGAGGGAACTGGGGTATAAACTTTATTCTGGAATATATAGACTATTATCATAACAAGAAAAATACCGGTATCGAACTTCTTTTAAAGACGGGCTTTGTTTATTTGTCAAGAGAGTTATTTGACAATAAAATTCCTCTTCCTAAAGAAGTAACTACCGTGAGAGATATTATAAAACTTCCAAGAAGCATATTAAATAAAGAGGAAGTGAAGGAAAGTTATTCTTATGAGCAGCTAAAGCTACTTGAACATCTAAATGAAAAGGATGGAGGAATAACCACCGATTTATTTAATTTTTTGAACCGGTATAGAGAGTCATATCATCAATGGATATTGGAACACATGAAAACTTTGGTTGACAATGGATATAAAGTAAAGGAAATTTTAGATTATTTGCAAAGAGCCGATATGTATCAGGCCGTTGAACAACATGATGCACTTGTACTGCTTTCAGACTATGTTCATATGGCAAAAAAGGCGGAACTTCCGTTTGAAAAGTTCCCGAAGAGCCTCAAAAAATCTCACGATTTGATGCGACGTGCGTACAACCTTGTCAAAAATGAAATTTGTGACCGAGGAATAAGGGAAAGCAGCATAAAAAACAAACATCTCGCCTATGAGGATAAAGATTTTGCAATTATTCTTCCAGAGTGTTTGGCCGACTTAAAAAAGGAAGGGGACGAGCTACATCATTTATAGACATTTGTAAAGAAAAAGGGTATCCCTTAAAAGGATACCCTTATAAAACGCTCATATTTATTTCTGTAACCAATTCATCTATCGCATCGTAATCCGGTTTGTCCGGCAAAGAGGTATTTTCGGCTGCATACTTAAATTTATTTTCGTACTCATCTACCATTTCAAAAATCAAGGAGTAATCCTTAACACCGTTTTTCTCTCTGACATAATCTCCATTTCTAATCTTAAGCAAGAATTCTCTGTCATTTTCCCTGTATGTGTTTACTCCCTTGCCTTCTAGTATTTCCGTTCCCATAATTAGAAGACGTATCAGATGCATTGCGTGTTTGTTCAGATTTGCGTCATCCTTTTTCTTATTTCTATGGTTCAACGCATCGTAATCTCTTATAACGCCGCTCATCTCGGAATAGATATTTTTAAAATCCCGAAGGGGATAGTGTTTAAGTGATATATCCATGAAAATTTCTGCCTCGTAGTCTTCCTTTTTGGATTTATCAATATACAGCTTTATGCTGCCTTCCGGAAAATCTTCGTACCTGTCGGCAAAAGTAGCCATTTGGTTTAAGAGACTGTTCAGTATGTGCTCTTCCTTTTTTGCCTGCGGATAGTTGCCCCTTGCCAGAGCGTTCTGAAGCCGTCTTAACTGGGCTGTTGCGTATCCTCCGAAACTGTGAAATACTTTCTTTGATAGGAACAGGTTTACGTTTTCTCTTAACAGCCGTCCCTGCTCGGTTATTACAAACAGGTGATCTTCCCTTGTCCCCAGGATCTCCAGGGCGTTCGGGTTTGCATTTGCAAGAAGGGACACTATCTGCTTGAGTGTATAGATGACGGTATCCGTGCTTTTGTTCTCATACGGCTTTTCACGGTACTTCATAGTGAGAATTTCTTTCCGGGTATTCAGTGCAATCCCTCTTATATCAATATCACTTGTTGGAACATTGGTTCCGTAGGCATAACTGCCTCCGACGGTCAACAGTGTTATGTTTTCTCCCAGACCTTCCGTGGTTTTTAAAAAATCGTATTCCTTCCCTTTAAGCTTTTGGGCTATGCTTTCGTACATTCCGACTAAACCTCCTTTAAGCTGCATTTTCCTTTTCTTCTCCGAAGTCCAAAGGTTCTAAAAATTTGCAGACCTGATTTTCATACATAAAGCACAGATCTCGTTCATCAAGTTCCAAGCCGTTGACCTTTTTATATGCCTGGGCAAAATAAACCAGAGGCACGCACATAAGCTCGATACCCTCTTTACTTACAAACTTCTTCACATAGAAACCGGAATTCCCTATGGTCTCCAGCCGGTAAGCCTCAACTCTCGCATCGTATCCAAGTGCGTTCTTTATTTTACCTTCGAGGGAATTTGTGTGGCCAAAGACTGCCGGATCCTCAAGTTCAACTATTATCTCATCACTTGATACCATTCTCACTTCCTTTTCCTCGAAGATTTTTTCTCCAACAGCCCAGTCCAGAATTTGCTCCATCATAAATCTCTGGATTCTTTTCTGTCTTTTAGGGCTTAAGTTTCCGAAGATCACCTGGCGTAAATATTTGGAGTCCTTAAAATAGTCAAGATCGGTGAAGCGTCCGATGAGATCCCGGTAATCCTCGCAGTTAAATACAGCCTCCGGGAAAAAATGCTTCAGGGCCTGGAAGTTTGCTTTTTTCAGGTCGATGGATAAAAAGTACCGGCCAGCATTTTCAGGCCTGAATATGTCTTTTGAAGGATAGCCTTTGTTGGGAACCGTAAATCTGTCCATGTCTCCGGTGGCAAATTCGTTATAGGCTGCCGTTTCCTTAATACTCTCTATCATATCATCGCAGATTTGGTGACGCAGATCAAAAAATTTTTCCTCCGAGCCAAACAGGTTGATCGTATCTTTTAGTAATTGTAGCTTGGCTTTGCTCTGGTAGTCCTTGTCGTAAAGGTCTATAAAGTAGCTGAAATAAGGGTCACGAAGAACTTGAATAGGCAAAGAATAATCTTTTGTGAAAGTTTTGAGAATTTTTTCGGTAAACATCAAAATCCTCCTTTTTCTTCGTAAAATTCTAAAACTTTTTTAAAAAGTAGCATTTAATAGAGAGCTTTTTCAAGTTTTAAACAGTAAAAATTGATTTTATGGGAAATATATGAAATAATTTAATTACTATAGAAAAAGCAAAATTTCATAGATGAATTTTTAGAAAATATAAGGGAGGGTCAATAAAGTGTGGGCTGATTTTTATAACAATATAAGTTTATATAATGAAGAAGAAAACGGTAAGGATGAAGACCGGAAAAATAAAATAAATAAAATTGTTGATTTGCTTAAAACCGCTTTAAATAAAAATAAAATTATACAATTTATTTCTCCACAGTTTTTAATGAGAAAATTTGATTTGAGCGCAGAGGAAGCTGTTTCAGTGTGTATGGCGTTACAGAAGGAGGGGATGTAAAAACCCAGATATACCTTTAGATGTCCGAACTGTGCCAGGGTATTGGGGCGTTATGAGACATTCAACCAGATTCCCAAGGGGGAGGAATGCATGTACTGCGGGGAAGAGGGGATTGAGAGGGCGGAAAATACCTATATCAACTTTGAGATAGTAAGAAGCCATCAAGTTAAAAAGATAAATTAAATTTAAGGGAGGAAAATATCTGTGGTTGTTGTGTTTAGCGGAAATAAAGAAGAGATTAATAGATGCAAGACCGCAATAATACTGGCCAATGGGGATTTCGGCGTTACCGTTGAAGAAATGTCATTAACCAGGGAGAAATGGTTTTGATATAGGCTCGAAGTAAAATTGTGTGGACCGGAGAAAAACAAGAACAGGTTCTTACGGCGCATATCTGCAAATTATGATGTTTTGAACGGCAATATGTTAGGTTTGCTGGAATATCTGTAGCTATAATCAGAGGTTTTTCAGGCCTCTTTTTTATTTATTACTTAACTTGATTTATGAAAAAATCATTTGCTATTTATGAAGTGCGCAGTAAATACGGCCATCATGCTGCGTTACAGAGGAATAGCTAAAACGGGAAAGTTTATTATCCGGTTAAATAGGCAAGCAGCATGCGGTGAAAGGAAATAAAAATAACGAACGTAAAGGGGAAGCACCTCTGTACTGGACCCATGGCGTTTCTAACCAGAACGCCGTGGGCAAGGCGTGATGGTTGGATGCGCTGTGGGCATAAAGGGGGTTTGTCTCTTTATGTTCACTAAAATTATAAACTTTTTAACCAACACAATAACAACCAATATAGCCGTTATAATACCAATAGCGGCTACGGCAGTAGGTTTTATGTTGAAAACCTACTATAAAAGGGGAGGAGTTATAAGTATGGTGAGGTTGTTTCGTCATAACAAGAAAAAAATTGCAATGGAGATTGAGCTGGATGAAATGAAACTCAAGGAAGAAAAGAAAAAATTTGTGGAGGAATCGGAGAAAAAGTTAGCAGAGATAAGGGCAAAGAGAAAACAAGCGGAAATTGAAAGTATGAAAGCAGAGCACGAAAGAAAAGAATTAATGCTAAAAGAATTAAACTATTTAATACAAGTTATCGATACTTTAGAACAGGAAATCAAAACGGCAACGGATAAAGAATTTGCAGATAAATGCAAACAAAAAATAGAAGAATTGAACAAGAGGAAAAAGGAGTTGTTGATGGAATTATAATTTTATCGGAGAGGTTTTTCTCTCCTCCCTACATATATCAATAAAAAGGTGCCCTTGTTTGATCACCTTCCTGCTGTTCTGTTATTAAGTAGTGTGTTTTATTCTTCCTTTCTTGTATAGTAAAAAGGGGGACTTGTTCAAGTCCCCCTTTTTATTTTTAATCTATAAGATCCATGCATTCGAATAACTTTTTTATGACGATCGTATCTATTTTTTCGTTCCGTTTTCCTTTTACAGATTTTATTAATACGTCATACAAGTTTTCCCCTTGCAAACTTGAGTCCTTTCCGGTAAAGTAATCGCTTATAAGTTTTACTATTTCACTTGTTGACCTGTTTTTATCTAGCTTTCTACACCACTTATCGTATATTGTAGAGGGGCACACATCTAAATCTTTAGCAACTTTATTTGCCGCCCTACTTACAATAACCCCATAATCCGGAGTTTTCCCTTTTGCCAGTAATCGCTTCCTTAAACGGTTTACTTCGATTAAAACCAGGCAGATTTCTCCTATCTTCCGTGTAGTTCTGTAAGGGAATTTATAAACCCTGTTGTTAATAGTAATAATTTTTTCTAGGGTTATATACCCGTCATTGTAATTTCTTAAAACAAACCTAACCATCCTTATCTCCTCCTATAAATTTTTAAGTATAATAGAGTATTTTTACGTCTTTTAACACGTATCTTTTATACTTTTTAATGATCACCCCCTTCAAACAGAAAATTGATTAATGTTTTTTAGAAGCTCACCTATTACTATAAAAAGATCTTTAATACGTATCGTTTTGGCTAATACCCCCTTCAAAATGTTGATTAATATTAAAAATCATTAATTATTCAGAGCAATGTTGAATTATAGGTATATAAACATGACTGTGACTGTTCTCTTCAATGATCTAAAGATCAGCAATTTTCTAACATATATGGATTATGTATCAAATTTTTTATAAGTTCTAAAAATATTTGATTTTTTAAAATTTAATGTTGTACGCTTGATGTAGAAAACAAAATTGATAAGAAGAAGGAAGGAGGATTAAATAATATACAGCTGTTATTTTTTTGTCCCGTTGAGGGTAAGGACATATTTTGTATATTCGGGTATCCGCCTGTTCAAATTTAACATTTTTTCGGTTTTATAGAGGGAGAATATGAAGACGGTTCTACAACATGCAGTTTTGGATTGTTTGGTTTGCTATAATGATACCTAGCAGAGAGAGGATGATAAATTGGACACTTTAAAAGAAATCAAAAAAGGAAGATATAGACATTTTAAAGGAAAGGAATATGAACTGCTGGATATAGCAATACACGCTGAAACAGGAGAAGAATATGCTGTGTACAGGGCTTTATATGGACAACGAAAGTTGTACATCCGTCCCTTAAAAACATTTTTAAGTGAAGTGGATAGAGAAAAATATCCAGATGTGCAACAGAAATATAGATTTGAGTATATAGGAGATTGATGATAAGAATAGATTAGTTTTATATGTATTTTGGAGTTAATTATAAAATAAAAAAGAGGGATGTGTATATGAAGGAATTCAGAATGAGATATGCTGTAAATAAAGCATTCAGGAATCACACATTCAGGGAAGCAGGAACCGATCAGGAGATAGATGATGTTCAGGATTTTGTTGCCTCGATAATGAAATATTTTGGCTGTAAACCGGTACGTTGTTTTGTTGACGACATAAACGGTGACTGTTTTGCCGTGTACTGTGAATTTTATGATGGAGAAGTAAAAAAAGAAGCACGTTTTGACATTGATTTTAACCTGACAAATGATGAATTGAGCCAACGCCTATATAAAGCATATTTGGCTGCTTGCAAGAAATGAGTATGCCTCAAAGGAGTGCGTTTTTACGCACTCTTTTCGTTTATGCCGATTTTAATTAAACTTGAAATCCTTTGCTTTCTTTGCCTATTATCAGGACTAACAAAAAATATTTCAAAGAAGAAGGAGGAGTTTTGATGCCAAACTGGTGTGATACAAAATTTGTATTTTATGGTAATAAGAATGAGATTTTAGAGTTTTATAACAGATTAAAACGGATTCTGGACAGTCCCAACCATATCTCAAACGAATTTAAAAAATCGTGGTTAGGGAATATACTGATGGATTACGGGTTTGACTGGGAGAATGCTCCGTGCAGAGGTAATGTCGATGATATTGCAGATGATGTTACCGTTGAAGGAAATGAAGCTTGTTTTAGTCTGAATACCACATCGGCCTGGAGTCCGCTTACCGAAATGTGGGATCTGATTCTTAAAAAAGAGTATCCTTCGGTCAAATATGTATATTTAGCCATAGAACCGGGGTCGGGAATATTTATAAACACTGACACCAGCGGGAAATATCTTACTGAAAAATATTTGCTTGATCTGGTTCTTCCTGAAGAAATGTGCAAAGAAGACGTTGATGTTGATATTTATGAATTTTACGACAGCCCTGAAGAAATACTGGAAGAGTTGGAAAAGCGCATTAGGAAGAAATTTAAAAGCCTTGATGAAGCTCGTGAGTTTTTAGAAAAAAAATTAGACGAAATAGAGGACATATATGGGGAGTATCACGCAGTAATTGCAGAGTTTACGCCCGATGAAAGTGAAAAAGAGGAAATATACAAAATTGTTAATATATGGTAGGCAAACAATGACGATCAAATATAGGTTAAAAAGGAGAAGGAGAAATATGATTGAGCATATGGGATATATAAGCATTGCTGCTGAAATAGCAAACATAGTAATGTATCTGGGAATGCTTTTTAATATAGAGCTCTCCAGAGGATTTTTTGTAGGTTCGGGGATATATAACTTTGTATATGCCTTTTATACCGTTTTCATTCTCTTATATAGAAATAACATATGCAGGATTTTTGCAGCCATAATTTTACTCTTTAGAGTATTTAAGGAACTCTACTGGAGTGAAAATGCTGTAATAAGTATAGTTGACAGTTTAGTTTGTCTTGTCCTGCTAATATTAATTGATAGATTTAATGAAAAAATCAAAAAAGAAAACGAAAATAATCATGAAAGTCCGGTATAAACCGGGCTTTTTTATTTTAACTTGAAAATACAAAAAATCTTTTCTTACTCTCGAAATGTAAATCAAAGTAAGTTTCCAGAAGAAAAAGGAGGAATGGAAAGAGTGACAGACGATATTGTGTGGGTGGAGGAAATAAGTAAAGAAGACAAATCTAAAATTGAGGAAGTGGTCAATAATTTCCCAAAAGTCCTGCCAACCTTTCGAGGAGGATTTTCAGAAATATATGTTGTTGATAAAAAATACGCAATAAAGAGAACTTTTTACTACCATGGGGATGAAGTAATTGACAACCCTGATGCAGGAGCAGATTCGAGCGGATTTCCGATTGAGCGTATCTTACAGTCGGACAAATACCTTTTACGCCAAATGAAAGGGCACAAAAATTTTCCAACGCTTTACGGCTATACAGGAAATCTTAAATGGGAAGAGGACATGGTTCACGAAGATATAGTGATTATGGATTATCTAGCAGGGCCTAACCTGAAGGATTTAATTGAAAGATGCCGTACAAGGAAGCAACAATGGGAAATAATTAAAAAGTTGGAAAATCCCATAAAGAAAGTTATAGTTGATATTCTGAATGCCGGTTGGTATCCGGTAGATCTTCGTTTCAGGTGTATTTATCCGGATGAAGAATGCAACGATTTCAAACTGATTGATTACAACCTCTATCAAACTATTGACTATATGATAGAAAACGATTCAACAATAGATTTTTCAGACCCGGTTAAACTTGCAAACAGTATATGGGAAAGGCTTGTAAAACGGGAAATGAATTAAAGTGCCGTCTTTAAGGCGGCATCATGCATAAGACAGGTAATTTTAATCGGAGGTGAAAACGGTGAACATAGAAATTAAAGAAGTAAAGCCTGTAGGGATACTTAAGGAGGATTTATCCGAAGAAAGTTTTTCGCTTCTTCTATGGGTAAGACTGATAAAAAATGAAAAAGATAAGTTTTTGTGTTTTTGTATACGTAATTACTGTTTTTATGATTGGCCATTGAGTAAGCTTATCCTGCACTCGTATATTAAAAACGATAGAGGAGAAGTGGCAGGCAGCATGGTTTTCCGTGAACTTTTGCCTCTTACCTATATTCTAAACAACTTACTCTATATTAATGCCGAAATATATACCCGTTTCTCGGGCAACTTGTATAAGAAAAACGAAGCACTTACAAAAGAAAATGTCTTAACCAAAGCGGAAGAGTCTACTATAAGAGAAATGGTTTGCAGTCATATCTATAATTTAGACAAGAGGAAAAAAGAATACTATAAACAACAACTAGAAAAACTTATAACGAAAAATTACAATAAAATAAAAGAATGTATTCCAAACATTATGCAATTTGGGGGGCAAATCTTTTATTTTCCAGTTATGCATAAAAAAGAATTAATTTTAATAAACCAATAAAAAAGTTTAAATTTATTCGGGTAAATTTTGTCTAACAAAGAATATTATGATATTATATTCTTGTCCATTGAATAATTGGTAATTTTTATGAAGATTATATAGGAAGGAGTTTTGATAAGATGGAAGGAAAAACAATCCAAAAATTCTTTTCTCCCGTTGTTTTTATAGTAGTTTTAATATTTGCTATAATTTTTTCCAGCATTACCATAATTCCTACAGGCTACACCGGCGTCAAAACGACTTTCGGACAGATTGATCCTAAACCTTTGAAGAGCGGACCGCATTTTAAAATCCCCTTTATACAGTCAATTGAAAAAGGCGCAAGCCGATGCTGATAAAAAAATAATTCGTGCAAAAGCAGAAGCTGAAGCATACGGGCTATTAGCAGAAAAACTCACAAATCCTATCCTGTTGGATAAATAATTCTAAAATCTGTCATACTTTCTTTAAGTTCAACGTTGGGAGAAACCCATATATAATTGCTGCTTTTTATTTCATCTTCGTTTTCATTAACAATAATACAAGTAACAGGCATACTGGCCATTTTCTCATAGTACCACCTCATTTTAATTTAATTCATTATTTGTAAATTTTAGAGAAATACGCATATGTAAATCAAGTTTGATACCTGTCCTGTAATCCATGATATAATATAATCAAATGAAACCGCAGTTTCTTACCTATATTAGACTTCGACAGGGGGAGATAAATATGAGTACAAAAAGCATGCAATTAAGCAATATACTCTCGGAACTGCCGGATTTTGTATTCGATTTTATAAAGAAGTATTATGATGGAGACAGCATAAACACACAGATTGCATATGCAACCGATATAAGAACGTACCTGCGATTTTTACAAAAACAACCGCAGTTTTCCCATATAAAAAACTTGGAAGATTTTACTCCGGAGCACTTGGAAGCAGTGGATCTTAATTTAATGCTGGACTATAAGGTTTACTTGGAACGATATGAAAATACATACACCACAAGCACGGGAAAACAGAAAACCATTATCTTAACCAACTCAAGAAAAGGGATAGTACGGAAACTATGTACTCTCCGGTCTCTTTATTCCTATTTGTTTAAATCAGATTCTATAGAAAAAGATATAACACGAAAATTGGATTTGCCCAAAATTCATCATCGAATTAAAAAACCCTTAACTGTTATTGAAACTATAAATGTTATAGACGTTTTATATAGAGGAGAAAAGTATTTTAAGGGAAGGGAACTTGCATTATACAAAAAGAAAAGACAAAGGGATATAGCTATATTTGTTACCATTCTTGGCACGGGAATCCGTGTGTCCGAGCTGGTGGGTCTGAATATAGAAGACATTGATTTTGATAGCAGCAGTTTAATGGTTATACGTAAAGGGGGAGACCATCAGGAGATCCCCATGCCCATTCAGGTTGAAAATGAGATATATCTATATTTGCAGGAAAGATTAAAAATAACAGATGCTAAAGACAAAAATGCTTTATTTTTAAGTAATAGAAAGACAAGAATTACCGTTTCTTCTGTAGAAAAGATGATTAAGAAATATTGCAATACTGCGGGCATTTTCAATGACGATAAAACCACTGTACACGCCCTTCGCAGAACGTTTGCTTGCCGCCTTTTAGAGGAGGGGTATGATATTAAACTTATCTCGGAACTTTTGGGACACAAAGATGTTGTTGTAACCAGTCGGTTCTATGCGCAACATAACAAAGAAACTCATAGAAAAGTCATGCAAAGTATAGAACTTCCTGTACCGGAATCCGTTTAATATTCAGAAAATAATAAAACAGCCTAATTTTAAGGCTGTTTTATTTTTAATCTTGAAGTTAAAATAATATTATTTCTCATCTTGATTCTGGTATTAAATAAACAAAACCAGAATTTACTATAAATTTTATTGTAATACTTTTATTTAATAAGGGGTCCATTCCAACAAAGACTTGGTATATTTCTTTTAACTGTTCGTTAGTGTAGTTGGTTTTATTGCCGCATATAATGCGTAAAACAGGTTTGGATATTTTTAAAATTATGATTGAACTACCGGTTTTTTTTAAAAGTTCAACCATGTTGCCCCTGTGTTTGCTCCTTTCTATTTTTTTTATTGTGTTTGCTCTTTGGACAAATTTATTATACTTACTTACGAATAAAAAAAAGAGGTTATTTTCTCACCTCTTTTTTTATAATGTAGATTTGGTTAGCCTCGAAACAGACCACTTCCTGGAATGGCCCATATATTATCCCATCATAGCCGTAGCTTTGCAATCCCTGGGTTATAAACTCTGCTATTTCAGGGTATTCAGGTACAGAATACGAAATTCCATTATAAACATCTGTATGATCCATACCTTCCTCGAAAGCGTAGGTATCACTTACTTTATTGATTATATCTACCGTATCCTTATCCAACTTCCCGTTCAAAATAAAAGGATTTTCTATACGTAGATATACCGCATATATTACATTTCCATATGCTTGAGCTCTCCATAAGTCTTTTGTAAAATAGAATCCTTTTCCTAAAAAACCGTTATTCCCAGAACTACTTCCTATTTTGGTTTCATCAAACATCTCAAAATCATTTTCTGTTCCATGATATAAGATTAACGGAATATTGTTTTGATCAATTATTTTGCTTTTCCCGAACCATTTCTTAAACATTTGCTTGTTCATTATTCATACCTCCTTCTATCGTCTTTAACAAAATCCGTAAGTTATGATGCTAATTAAACAGTAGTAAATGATTGTTTTGAAAATCAAATATATTTATTTAGATAAAATGCAAGTATATTTTTACAGATACGGTATAAATTGATTAATATATAGACAAAGTAAAAAATTATTTTTAAGATGAGGAAGGAGAAATTGATAAAAATATCATGTCCGCCTTAATAATAGCGGAAGAAAAAAATAATATGGAGCTCAAGACAAAATATCAAAAAATGATTATTGATAGTATTATTAACAGCGGTTATAATTTAAAAAATCTGGATGACTTTAATGTTTTGATTAACGACAAAATCAAATCAATTTTAAGCGCAACGGTACTTGCTATTAATCCTATTGATTCTATTCTCGATAGGTTAATTCCGTTCGACATAGAAAGAGTGGTTTTTCTGTATCTTAACTATGAGTTTATGGAAAGACATATACACACTTTGATAACCAGCAGAGAAGGAATATGGTACTGCACAGATAAAACCAGCTGGATCCTCGAAAAGTATAAGGAGTATATTCTAACTGGACAGATTCCAGAGATGGGCACCGAAGAAAAATTTTGGATGCCGGGTTTTGGGGAGTTCAGCGACTGGGCTGATTACTGCAATTCGCTGTTCTGGCTTTATCACGGAAACCCGGCCCCGTATATGGAAGCATATCAAAGATTATTAAATTGTGAAATGCGTTCAGATAAAGAAGAGGAAGAATCTTTCAGCCAGGAAGATGGAGGTGTTTTGCAGTGAAGAAAAGGGCGATGAAGAAGTGGATCCCACGGAATACCTCGTACTGCTATAAAAGCATCAAATTTACCGAGGATGGAATGCCTTACAGGGCCGACTATTGCAGGAACCTCGTATTTGATCACTACTGCAACGA
>Ga0116169_1002781_pt1 | contig 12445 bp, 14 predicted proteins | sample AD_UKC130_MetaG_FD_89796 | JGI IMG/M metagenome (GOLD analysis project Ga0116169, IMG submission 89796) | Active sludge microbial communities of municipal wastewater-treating anaerobic digesters from Canada - AD_UKC130_MetaG | ecosystem: Engineered > Bioreactor > Anaerobic > Digestate | place...
AAATTCATGGCAGGGGAATAAAAAGTCAGTAGCCACAAACTTAATCGCGCCAGAATTCAGGTGACACATTGCGGATGCAAATAGCCACGATTTGCGGCAAACCAACAAATAACCTGCTTGCGCACCCGGCTATCGCCGCCCGGGTACCCGCGGGCGCCGGACTCAGCGCGACGGACGAATGATCGCGTACTGCACCCAGTCGCCACGCCGGAACAGGATGTTGATGGGCTTGTTGCGATCGGCCTTGGTCAATGCCGCATCGAAGTCCTTCATGCTTGCGACTTCGACATTGGCAATCGCAACGATGACATCGCCATCGCGAATGCCGGCGCGCTGCGCCGCGTCGGTGGCCGATTCGACTTTCACGCCGCCCTTGACCTTGAGCTCCTTGCGCTGCGCATCGGTCAGCTCGCTGACGACCAGGCCCAAGGCCTGTCCGGCGGTAGACGCCTTGGGCTTTTCCTCGCGCTCCGACGCCTTCTGCGCCACCGTGTCGGGCTCGACCTCGCCGATCAGGATGCTCAGGTCCTTGGTGCTGCCGCGCCGAAACACCGTCAGGTTGCTGCGCGTGCCCGGCTTGATGCTGCCAACCAGCCGCGGCAGGTCACTGTGGCGCTCGATCGTCCGGCCGTCAAAACGCAGAATGATGTCACCCGCCTCGATGCCAGCCTTGTCTGCCGGCGAACCAGTCTCGACGCCCCGCACCAGCGCACCCGAAGGCTTGCCCAGGCCGATCGACTCGGCAACGTCTATCGTGACCTGATCGATCTGCACCCCGATACGCCCACGCGAGACGCGGCCCGAGGTGCGAAGCTGGTCGCTGACCCGAATCGCCTCGTCCATCGGGATCGCGAACGAGATACCCATGAACCCACCCGAGCGCGAGTAGATCTGGCTGTTGATGCCGACCACCTCGCCGCGCATGTTGATCAGCGGTCCGCCGGAGTTGCCGGGGTTGATCGCGACGTCGGTCTGGATGAAGGGAAGGTAGTCGCCGGTATCGCGCTGCTTGGCACTGACGATGCCTGCCGTCACGGTGTTCTTCAGGCCAAAGGGTGAGCCGATGGCCATCACCCACTCACCCACCTTGAGCCGATTGACATCGCCGACCTTGACCGCCGGCAGTCCGGTGGCCTCGATCTTCACGACGGCGACGTCCGTGCGCTTGTCGGCACCGACGATCCGGGCCTTGAATTCACGATCGTCCGTGAGCGTCACCAGGACCTCGTCGGCGCCGTCGACGACGTGGGCATTGGTCATGATGTAGCCATCTGCCGTCAGGATGAATCCCGAGCCAACACCGCGGGGTTGCTCTTCTTCCTGGGGCCGGTTCGAGCGCGGTCCTGGCTGCTGGCGCGGCATGTTCGGAATCGGAACGCCGAAGCGGCGGAAGAACTCCAGCATGTCTTCGTCGATGCCGTTGCCATTGCCGGCGCGGGGGCGCGCCGCCACCTTTTCCAGCGTGCGGATGTTCACGACCGACGGGCCCACCTGTTCCACCAGTTCGGTGAAATCCGGCAACACACGCGTTTGCGCAACCGCCGGCGACGCTGCGACAAAAGCCAGCATCCCGCCAGCGGCCACCGCAAGCATCCACCGACGCATTCCCATCCAGTTGACCTTCAACATCTTCAGCCCTTCCAATAACAATGCAATTCGTAACGTCCCGCGGGACCGGCGCCCGGGGTGCGCAGCGATCCCACGCAGCGATACAGGTTCAGGTGGGGGCTCACCGCGTACGCTCAAGCCCCTGGGCGAAAGCCGCCAGGGTGTCGCGAGGTACTTCGCCGATCACCGTCAACCACCAGTCGCCCGCTTTGTCGCTCAGGCGCCGGGTCAGCGCATGGGTCGCGCCCAGCGCCATGACGCCTTCGACCTTGTGGCGTTTGGCGTCGTAAGCCTCGACAAACAAGGAGACCGAGGCCAGCCCATCCGAGAACACCCACTGCATCGCCCCGCCCGACTTGCCGCCATCGCCACTGGGCGTGGGTCGCTTGTGGCAGGTCATGGGTCGAAACCCGGCTACCGGGCTCTTCATGGCCCAACCCTCGGCCGTTGGCGTGGTCTTCACCAGTGCCGGACGGTCGACCCGATAGCCTTCGGTGTTGTCCATCATCTTCGTCAGCTTGGACACGCTGACCGGCGCATCCATCTGCAATTCGGAGAATGCCGACTGCTCCAGCACCGTGCCGTCGGCATCCAGCGTCTGCACCTTCATCAGCATGCCCGACGATCGCTCACTCCAGATGCGATAGCCAAAACGCAGATGGTCCCGCGGCTGCAACTGCACGATGTCGGCTTCGTGACCCGCCACCCGCTCCACGCCGGCCTCCTGGGCGCTGTAGAACTGACCGATCGAGGGATCGGTCGCGCGCAGCAACTCGGGAAACAGGCCCAGCGACTCGCGCTTTTCGGCCACCGCCGTGCGGCTGTGCGGCAGGAAGGTGATGACCTGGTCATTGCGCCGGAACGTCGAGCGGGGCTCGCCACTGAGCGATTCCACCCGTTCCACCTGCAGATCGCCATCACAGACATGCCAGATCTTGGCACTGGACATGTTGGCGCCGGAAGAGACAACAAAGGTCCCAATGTAGTTGCGCCGCCGCGACGCACCATGCATGCGGGTCAACCACTCGGCAATGCTGAGATCGGCCGTCCTGGCAGGTGCGGCTGTGGCGACCGGCGCCGCCGCCTGCGCGTGGACGCCGTGCGCCACCATGGGGCCGACCCACAGCGCCAGCATGGCCACCCACAGGCGCGGTGATATACAGGGCAGACGGATCATGGCAACAGACGTCAGCGCTCAGGCTGCTCGAACGTGGCATTGCGCAGGAAGCCGGCCACGGTCGGCAAGGCCGATGCACCGCCGTACTGGCGGTGCGCCGCCAGCAGTTCATCGAGGCGTGGATCGCGCAGCATCACAGGCGCTTGTGCTGCCGACGTCGCAGCGATCGCCTGCTGGACCTGCTGCCCCTGCGCAGGCTTGCCCTGCGCCAGCCGGGCGCCCGCATCGGTACCCGGCCTGGTGACATTCCATCCCAGTACGGCAACGGCCGCCAGCGACGCCGCAGCAGCCAACCATTTCCAGCGCACGGCCGGATCATTGGCGCTGCGGCCACCGGGCTGGCGAACCACGGAGACTGCACCCGCCCCAGGCCTGTTCACCACATGCGGCCTGTCCTGGCTTGCTGCCTGCGCCAGCGCGGCCCGCGGCTCGGATTCGGCCAGTTGGGTTCGCAGACGCGCGACAAATGCCATATCGCCCGAGCAATCCGGCAAATCGCCACCGCGCAAGACATCGCCGATCACATGGTAGGCATGCCAGGCGGAACGGGCTTCGGCGGAATCGCACATGGCATCCGCAAGCGCATCGAATTCGGCATCGCCCAGTTGTCCGTCGGCCAGCGCCGAGACCTTTTCCAGATCGTCCATTGCATCGTCTTGCATATCGTGTTCCTTGGTCGCCATTACCAACGCTTGCCCGTCTGCTTTTCAAGCAGCGGCCGGATGCGCGCCGACACCGCTTCCCGGGCGCGGAATATCCGCGAACGCACCGTCCCGATCGGGCAGTCCATGGCCACAGCAATCTCCTCGTAACTCAATCCTTCGATCTCACGCAGCACCAGTGCCTCGCGCAAATCGGAGGGCAAGGCCTCCATGGCGGCGTTGACCATGGCACCGATCTCCTTCGCTGCCAGCACCGACTCGGGCGTTTCATCCGCTGTTGGTTCGTTTCCGGGCCGGGAAGTTTCATCTTCATCTTCCGATGAGCGAAAAGCGGCCTCTGACACGGTTGGATCGCGCTTGAGGTCCATCAAGGCCTTCTTGGCGGTGTTGACCGCGATCCGGTAGAGCCAGGTGTAGAACTGCGCATCGCCGCGGAACTGGTGCAGCGCCCGGTAGGCCCGGATAAAGGTTTCCTGGGCAATGTCTTCGACCAGGTCGACATCCCGCACCATGCGGCCAATCAGGCGCTGGATCCGGCGCTGGTACTTGATCACCAGCAATTCGAAGGCATGGGAATCACCCGCCACGGTCCGGGCCACCAGCATCCGGTCGCTATCGGGCGCCTCGGGCCCTGTCCCCACCTCTACGGGATTGGCGTCGTCGGTCATGCGTGCACGCCCGATCCAGGCTCGGGGACGTCGCCATGCCCCGGTACGGCGCGGCGCGGCGAATAAAGAGCCCGTCGCAGCGCCAGCCAGCGGGACGGGTCGGCACTTGAATCCAGCCAACACCAGCGGCGGTCGCCGGAACCCGGTGTCCATGCCACCAGCAGGGCCGACTGCAGATCCAGATGTACGGTAACTTCGCCACTGCACCCATGCGCGCCGTCGAGCCACGCCCACGCGCCGCCATCCCAGTGCAGGGTACCTGCCAGCGGAGATACGCGCATGCGCAGCGCCATGGCGCCGCACAACAGGGACAGTGCCAAGCCCAGCCACACCTGCATGCCCTGCGTATCCGCCAGCAGCAACCACAGCAGATCAACGACAAGCACGGCGCACCAGGCCGCGCAAAAAAGCACGCTCAGGAAGCGGCTATTGCCCAACGGGTATTCGACCGGTGGGGCTTGGTGCATGCTTGCTGCGATGCCAGTGGGTCGACGCGATCGCAGGACGGGCGCAAACGCGGCTAGACGCGCCGAAATGCCAGCGTCCCGTTGGTGCCGCCGAAGCCGAAGTTGTTCTTCAGGGCAACGTCGATCTTCACGTCCCGCGCCGTGTTGGCACAGTAGTCCAGGTCACACTCCGGATCCTGGTTGAAGATGTTGATCGTCGGCGGACTCTTTTGATGGTGCAATGCCAGTACGGTGAAGACCGACTCGATGCCGCCCGCGCCACCGAGCAGATGCCCGGTCATGGACTTGGTGGAGTTGACAACGATGTTGCGCGCATGTTCACCCAGCGCGGCCTTGATGGCGTGGGTCTCGTTGATATCCCCCAGCGGCGTCGACGTGCCATGGGCGTTCAGATAGTCCACCTGATCCGGATTGATGCCACCGTTGCGCAAGGCACTGAGCATGGCGCGGCGTGGACCGTCCATGTTCGGAGCCGTCATGTGTCCGGCATCGGCGCTCATGCCAAAGCCGGCCAGTTCCGCGTAGATCTTGGCGCCGCGGGCACGCGCGTGGTCGAGTTCCTCGAGCACCAGCACGCCAGCCCCCTCACCCAGCACAAAACCGTCTCGATCGCGGTCGAACGGCCGGGACGCCGTCGCCGGATCGTCATTGCGGGTGGAAAGTGCACGCATGGCGGCAAAGCCACCGATGCCCAGCGGAGAGACCGTCGCTTCCGAGCCCCCGGCGACCATGACATCGGCATCGCCGTACTCGATCATCCGCCCGGCTTCGCCAATGCAGTGCAGGCCGGTGGTGCAGGCCGTCACGATGGCGATGTTGGGGCCCTTGAAGCCGAATCGCATCGACACGTGGCCGGCGATCATGTTGATGATCGACGCCGGAACGAAAAATGGGGAGATGCGCCGAGGCCCGCGGTTGGTGAGTTCTTCGTGGGTGGCCTCGATCATCGGCAACCCGCCGATACCCGAGCCGATCACACAGCCAATGCGCGTGGCGAGATCTTCGCCAAGCGCATCCCCGACCGGAAGGCCCGCATCCTGCACCGCCTGCACGGCGGCGGCAACGCCGTAATGGATGAAGGTATCCATCGTGCGCGCTTCCTTGGCCCGTATGTAGGACTCCAGGTCGAAGCCCTTGACTTCGCCCGCAAATTTGCAGGCAAAGGCCGATGCGTCGAACCGGGTGATCGCATCGATGCCCGACTTGCCTGCCAGCAGATTGGCCCAGGATTCGGCCACGGTGTTGCCCACAGGGCTGATGCAACCCAGACCGGTTACGACGACTCGACGACGGGACATGAGATTCAACGCCTACTCTTCTTGACGGGACGCTGGCGGAGACGGGGAGTCTCGCTGCAGCGGCGCCCCAGGCTGGCCGGAATCCGGCACGGAAATCACGGGGCTCACATCATTGCAAGGCCCCGTGACGCGGCCTGTCAGGCCTTCTGGTGGGTGTTCGCGTAGTCGATCGCGTTTTGCACCGTCGTGATCTTCTCCGCGTCTTCATCGGGGATCTCGATGCCGAACTCGTCTTCGAGGGCCATCACCAGCTCAACAGTGTCCAGCGAATCGGCACCCAGATCGGCGACAAACGCCTTTTCGTTGGTGACCTGCGCCTCTTCGACACCGAGTTGTTCTGCAATGATTTTCTTGACGCGCGCTTCAATATCGCTCATGGAGTCCCTCAAAGGGTTGTAAAGGAATCTGTGATTTTAGCCGCCTTGCCAGACTCGCCCAAGGTGGCAGCCGAACAGATCACCCGGCTTGATGAGACACGCAGTGCCTACATGTACATTCCGCCGTTGACGTGCAGTTCCTGGCCGGTGACATAGGCCGCCTTCGGCGACGCCAGATAGGCCACGGCATGGGCGATTTCGTCCGGCTGCCCGAGCCGGCCCAACGGAATCTGGCCCAGCAGGGCTTTCTGCTGCTCGGGCGGCAAGGCCGCCGTCATGTCGGTGGCGATGAATCCCGGCGCCACGCAATTGACCGTGATGTTGCGCGAGCCCAACTCGCGCGCCAGCGCACGCGTCATGCCGGCCACGCCAGCCTTGGCGGCCGCGTAATTGCTTTGCCCCGGGTTGCCCGAGGCGCCGACCACCGATGTGATGTTGATGATGCGGCCATAGCGCTGCTTCATCATCGGTCGCATCACGGCCCGGCTCATCTGGAAAACCGATTTCAGATTGGTGTCCAGAACCGCATCCCAGTCATCGTCCTTGAGTCGCATCGCCAGCATGTCGCGGGTGATGCCGGCATTGTTGACCAGCACATGCAGAGCCCCGTGTTGCTGCACGATCCTGGCGATCAGGGCTTCGGCCGCCGGCGAGTCATTGACATCGAGCACTTCGCCCGAACAGGCGCCGAACGCTGCCAGAGCGTCGCTGATGCCCTGCGCACCGGACGCGGTCGTCGCAGTGCCGATCACCGCAAAGCCACTGGCTGCCAATTCCGCCGCAATGGCACGGCCGATGCCGCGTGAGGCACCCGTTACCAGCGCCACCTGCTTTTCGTTCTTCGTTTCACTCATGGTGTTCCCTCAGGCAAGCGCAGTCTCGACTGCAGCCAGCGTGGCCGGATCGAACAAGGGCCAACCGGTCAGTTCCGCATCGATCCGCGCCACCATGCCGGTGAGCACCTTGCCTGGACCACACTCGACCACATCCGCGATACCGCGGGCCTTGAGCGCCTGAACGCACTCCACCCAGCGCACCGCGCCAAACGCCTGCCGGTACAAGGCATCGCGGATCTTGTCGGCATCGACCTCGACGGCCACATCGACATTGTTGATCAAGGGAATCGTCGGGGCCTCGAATGTGATGGACTCCAGCGCACTGCGCAGCTTTTCGGCCGCCGGCAGCATCAGTCGGCAATGAAACGGCGCCGACACCGGCAACAGCATCGCGCGCCGCGCACCATTAGCCTTGAGCACTTCGCAGGCACGTTCCACCGCTGCCTTGCTGCCCGAGATCACGGTCTGGCCAGGATCGTCGAAGTTGGCCGCCTCGACCACGGCCGCGCTGTCCGCGGCCAGTTCCGCCTGGACCTGCGCACAGATGGCGCTGACCTTGGCCGCTTCCAGACCCAGCACCGCCGCCATCGATCCGGTTCCGACCGGCACCGCGTCCTGCATCGCCTGGGCGCGCAGGCGCACCAGCGGCGCCGCCTGGTGCAGCGTCATCACACCCGCAGCCACCAGCGCGGCATATTCGCCCAGCGAATGCCCAGCCACCACACTGGGGGCAACTCCGGTGCGATCCATCCAGACCCGGTAGGCGGCGACCCCGGCCACAAGCATCACGGGCTGGGTATTGGTGGTCAGCGCCAGCGCCTCCTTGGGACCGCTCCGAATCAGTTCACCGATGTCCTGTGACAAGGCATCGGACGCTTCGCGCACGGTCTGCGCAACTACCGGATGCTCGCCCCACCCGTCCAGCATGCCGACGGACTGCGAGCCCTGGCCCGGAAACACAAAAGCGAAAGGCTTCATCCATTCATTCCTTACAGGGTCCCGCAAGCACGGTGCCAGCAGGAGAAAAAATCGAGGACTACAGACTCAGGAGCACCGAGCCCCAGGTAAAGCCGCCGCCGACGCCTTCCAGCAGCAGCAACTGCCCCGGTCGGACCTTGCCCGCACGCACTGCGCTGTCCAGCGCCAGCGGAATCGAGGCTGCCGATGTGTTGCCATGCTGATCGACCGTCACGACCACCTTGTCCATGCCCAGCTTGAGCCGCTTGGCCGTACTTTGCATGATGCGGATGTTGGCCTGATGGGGAATCAGCCAGTCCAGGTCCTCGGGCTTCTTGCCGGCCTTGGCCAGCGTTGCGAGTGCAGATTGCTCCAGCACGCCCACAGCCAGCTTGAAAACCGCCTGGCCATCCATTTTCAGCAACGGGTCTCCCAGCACTTGGCCGCCCGACACACTGCCGGGCACGCACAGAATGCCGACATGCTTGCCGTCTGCATGCAGGTCGCTGGCCAGGATGCCCGGGGTCTCCGAGGCCTCCAGCACGACCGCACCCGCACCGTCACCGAACAATACGCAGGTCGTGCGGTCCGTGAAGTCGAGGATCCGGGAAAAGACTTCGGCGCCTACCACCAGCGCGCGCGTGGCCGCACCACTCTGGATCATCGCGTCGGCCACGGTCAGGGCATAGACGAATCCGCTGCATACCGCCTGCACGTCGAAGGCTGCGCCGCCATTCGCACCCAGCTTGTTCTGCAGAATGCAGGCCGTGGACGGGAACACCATGTCTGGCGTCGACGTGGCAACGATGATCAGGTCGAGCTGGTCCGCCGTGATGCCGGCGGCCTCCAGCGCATGGCGCGCAGCCGGCAAGGCCAGGTCGCTGCTGCAGACGTCCGGCGCGGCGAAATGGCGCGCCCGGATCCCGGTGCGCTCGACGATCCACTCGTCGCTGGACTCGACGCCTTTGGTCGCCAGTTCCTGAACCAGATCGCTATTGGTCAGACGGCGTGGTGGCAGGTAGCTGCCGGTGCCGGTAATTCGGGAATATCGTCTCATCTCAATTCAAGCATCCTGGCGTGATGGCGCAGCGGCAGTATCGCCACCCAGCAACGGAGTGGCACGGGCGATCCGCCCCTGCACGCGCTCGAGCAGTTTGTTACCCGCCGCATCATACGCGCGCGCCAGCGCATGCTCGAACGCCAGCGCATCCGCAGACCCGTGGCTCTTGAATACGAGGCCGCGCAATCCCAGCAGCGCTGCGCCGTTGTAGCGGCGGTGGTCGACGCGCCGCTTGAACGACGCCAATACCGGATAGGCGACCAGCGCCGCCAGGCGCGTGAGCAGGTTGCGCGAGAACTCGGCACGCAGGTAGCCGCCGATCATCGAGGCCACGCCTTCGGTGGCCTTGAGTGCGACGTTGCCGACAAAACCGTCGCAAACGACGATGTCGACCTCGCCCTTGAAGATATCGTTGCCTTCGACATTGCCGACAAAGCGGATCTCGCCGGCCGCCGCCGCCGCACGCAGCAACTCACCGGCCTTCTTGATCGTCTCGTTGCCCTTGATCACCTCTTCGCCGATGTTGAGCAGGCCGACACGGGGATCCGGCCTGTCACTGAGCGCCGACACCAGCGCCGAGCCCATCACGGCAAACTGCAGCAGGTGCTCGGCAGTGCAGTCGACATTGGCCCCCAGGTCCAGCACCGTGGTGGCGCCACCTTTGGCATTGGGAAGCTGGGTCGCGATGGCAGGACGGTCGATGCCGTCGAGCGTCTTGAGCAGGTAACGCGAGATCGCCATCAATGCGCCGGTGTTGCCCGCAGACACGGCCGCCTGCGCCGCGCCATCGCGCACCTGCTGAACCGCCACCCGCATCGAGGAATCCTTCTTGCGCCGCAGCGCCACCTCGATCGGATCATCCATCCCCACCACTTCGCTGGCCGGGACGGTCGTGATCCGGTCGCCCGCGACGCCGGCAAGGGCATCGGGCAAACCGACCAGAATCAATCGGGCCTGGGGGTGACTGGCGAGAAACTTCCTGCAGGCAGGCAAGGTGACGGATGGGCCGTGGTCGCCACCCATGCAGTCGACGGCAATGGTCGTCATCGCGTCAAGAAAGATCCGTTGTGCAACGGGATCGCCACCGGCGATCCGTCAAAGCAAAAACCCGATGCTATCGTTGCAATAGCATCGGGTCTCGGTGCACGGATGATTGTCAGGCCTCGGACTTGGTCTTGATGACCTTGCGTCCGCGGTAGAAGCCGGTCGGGCTGATATGGTGACGCAGGTGCGTTTCGCCGGTGGTCGGCTCCACGGCGATACCGGGGGTGTCGAGCGCATTGTGCGAGCGGTGCATGCCGCGTTTCGACGGAGATTTCTTGTTCTGCTGGACGGCCATGATCCGCTCCTTGGCGTTGGCATGGCACGAAGCACCATGCGGGTTTGGTTGGAATGATGTGCGCTGCTTTCAGCGCGAAGCCCACGAGTATAACCCAAGCTGGCCTATTTTCCATCCTTGCCGGACTTGAGTTTACCCAGCACCGCAAAGGCATTGGGTTTGGCCTGCGGCGCATCGTCGAAACCGGGATCGCTGGCGGACAACCGCGGCGCTGTCGGGCATACCTCGTGGCTGGGAATCAGCGGCATCGCCAATACCAGCTCGTCTTCCACCAGCTCCCACAGATCGAACTGCGCGGACTCGACCAGCAGGTCCTCCGGAGATTCGTCATCCTGCGCGTCGGCAGTTTCCTCGTCGGGTACGAACCGGAACCACTGGTCCACCGCCGTCGGGGTCTGCACCGGCTCCAAGCAGCGCTGACAGGTCAGCGGCAACACCGTATCGACCTGCAGGTGCAGCAGGATCTGCGGCTCCTTGCCCGTGGCGGCGCGAACCTCGCCCGCAGCCGACCATGACACCGTGCGGTCGGAGCCCCCGTCGACACAGTCCTGGCTGACGCGCGCAAAATCGGACAGTTGCGCGGTTCCGCTCAAAGTGCCGCTGGAGCGGGCAAATGCGCGCACGTCGAGGTGGCGGCTTGGCATCGAATGTTTCACACGCGCAGTGTAAGAGAATCGGCGCATGACACTCGCCCCTGCGAATCCCCCCCTCATCCTGGCCTCCACGTCGCGCTATCGGCGCGAACTGCTGGAACGGCTGCGCCTGCCGTTCGCCACCGTTGCGCCCGAGGTCGACGAGACACCCTACCCCGGCGAAACCCCGCAGCAGCTGGCGTGCCGCCTGGCCATGGAGAAGGCCCGTGCTGTTGCCGCGCGGCACCCGCAGGCAGTGGTGATCGGCTCTGACCAGGTCGCCGACCTGGACGGCCAGGCGCTGGGCAAGCCGCTGGTCCATGACATCGCCGTGCAGCAACTGCAACGCATGCAAGGACAACAGGTGGTGTTCCAGACCGCCGTGGCGGTGGTGTGCAACGCAAAGAAATTCGCCCAGATGGATCTTGCGCAGGTCCGGGTCCGGTTCCGGACGCTCAGCGCCGACGACATCGAAGCCTACCTGCGCGCCGAGCAGCCTTACGACTGCGCCGGCAGCGCCAAGAGCGAAGGCCTGGGCATCACGCTGCTCGACGCCATCGACAACGACGACCCGACCGCGCTGATCGGCCTGCCGCTGATCCGGACCTGCCAGATGCTGCGGGCAGCGGGCGTGCACATGCTGCCTGCGGCATGAATCCGGCGACAAGCGCCCTCACGGACGGCATGGCCAAGGGCCGCTTGCTGCTGGTCCCGACGCCGCTGGACTTTGGTTGCAATGACGAGGCGCCGCTGCAGGCGGTCCTGCCCCAGGCCACGATTGCCCACGCGGCTGCGCTGCAGTTCTGGATTTGCGAAAGCGCCAAGACCACCCGCGCCTTTCTCAAGCGCGTCGATGCCGTGTGCCCGCTGTCCCAGCCGCTGCAATCGCTGCAGATGCAGGAACTGCCCCGCGACGTCCACAAGAAAGGCGACCACCTCGGCGGCTTCGATGCCCGCCCGATGCTGGCGCCGGCGCTGGCGGGGCACGATGTCGGCCTGGTCAGCGAAGCCGGCATGCCGGCGATCGCCGATCCCGGTGCATCGGTCGTACGCGCCGCCCATGCACTCGGAGTGACCGTGCTGCCCCTGGTTGGCCCGGTTTCGCTGCTGCTGATGCTTGCCGCCAGCGGCCTGAACGGACAGAATTTCGCCTTTGTCGGCTATCTTCCGCAGGATCCGCAAGGACGAGCCGACCGGGTACGGGCCCTCGAGTCCCTGGCCCTCGCCAGCGGGCAGACCCAATTGTTCATCGAGACGCCCTACCGCAATGCCGCCATGCTGCATACCTTGCAAATGACGCTCAAGCCGGCCACCTCGCTGGCCATCGGCAGCGGCCTGACGCTGCCCTCGGCGCGTGTGCAGTG
>Ga0116169_1002784_pt1 | contig 12435 bp, 5 predicted proteins | sample AD_UKC130_MetaG_FD_89796 | JGI IMG/M metagenome (GOLD analysis project Ga0116169, IMG submission 89796) | Active sludge microbial communities of municipal wastewater-treating anaerobic digesters from Canada - AD_UKC130_MetaG | ecosystem: Engineered > Bioreactor > Anaerobic > Digestate | place...
CTGACAGTAATAGTTAATGACCGCAGCGATTGGCGGAGGCGCCAAATCATTTCGGCCAGAACGGGCATATTGCTCGTAGCCGATTCTAACCTCCGCAGGCCAGCGGTCGCGCGGAAAGGCTTCAGGCCGTGGTAGTGTGTGGCAGTCCCCACAGAAAAGCTCGATTTGGCGAACCAAATCTGATCCGGACGGGTTAACGCGGAAAGCGTCGAATTCTGGTAACGCTGCGACCTCTTTGCGACAGCCGATCCACGAACACGACAAAAACAAGCAACCGGCCAAGAGGGTCACGGTCGGTAACTTGATCATACCCACGGTCCGTGACCCCCATGGCCAGTTGTGTACCTTCATTGCCATCATGTGAGGCAATTATGGTGGACGGTCCGCGCCGCATCAAGGAGCGGCGACTGACTCACCACCGTCCTTGCTTCCCAAGGCGCCCCAGATGCCGTAGGGGCTCAAACCCACTTGGACCTCAGGCAAGGCCGGATTTCCCGCATCAATCGTTTCCGAAACGAAACGGACCGAGGCATCAGCCATGGCCACGTTGACACCCCCTGGGTGGTTGCTGGAGGCCGTAATGACGGCATTCCGTTCATCCCAGCCACTGTCATTGCAAGCCGGACTGTTCGGTGGCAACACTGTGTTGAATCGTGTGTACTGAGGAATCCCACATGCCCAGCGACGCCCTGACCAGTTAGCCGTCCCATACGTGGTGTTGATCTCGTTGGGGCGAGCCGGGTTACGAACGTTGACACACTCCAGGGGAATACACAGGTTGTTCGTGCACGTATTAAAGCTCGTCACATTTGTGGCATATCCTTCCTTGATCAGTGCCGGCGTTCCCCCAAACAATCGCTCTGAAAACATGACCGTGTTGCTTATGCCGTCCGTAATGCTGGCAAAGGGACAGCCCTCCCTTAGCCCAAAAAGCCCTCGACACGTCGCCACGGAACCGTCACGTGCATAACCACGGTAGATCGAATCGCCCACCGACGTCCGGTAATTCGTTCGCCCCTGGTCATTCGCACCCTTCTGACGAATCTTACCGTCCGAGGGGCACATCAACACATCAATCTGCGTCGTCCATGGTGGATAGAAACGCGTATTCCCCGTATTCCCAGGATCATTCGTATTCGGCGCACGGCCCCAAGCTGGTAGAACAGTACCACCTATATTGAGCGGCCCACTGATCTGCGAATAAAGGGCCTGCTGTTCATAGTAGGGTAATAGCAAGACCCAAGTCGAAAGCCGCTGCGTGTTCGTGTTTACAGGATCGGCTGGCGGGGTACTATCACCCCACATCGTTCCTGTTCCGGTTTCACCAGGCGGCAGGACCTTGTGGACGTCCGCATAATTGTGCGCGGCCAAGGCCAGCTGCTTCAAATTGTTGGTGCACTGCGACCGCCGAGCGGCCTCTCTCGCTGCCTGAACCGCTGGCAAAAGCAGCGCAATTAGGATGCCAATAATGGCAATCACTACAAGTAGTTCCACAAGCGTAAACGCTCTCAACTTGACTAGTCTGACCATAAACCACCTCCACAAACGAGGAGCCCGAACCGAAAAGCCAAAAACCCAACGAGCTTAATTATATCGGAGGCTGCTGACCATGCAACAATTTGGCAGATGCGCAATGAATTTTATCATTTTGTCGCACTCCACTCATGGATGGGTTGCGGTAACACCTGTGGCGGATATTGTAATTTCCCTTGGTGAGAATAGAATCCGGAAGTGTCCTAGAGCTCGTCAGGCCGGTCGTTTCAAAGGAGGTATTAACCATGAAGTTGACTTACAGTTTGGTTGTGTTGCTTTCATTTGCGCATGTTGCCATTGTCGGGTGTGGGAAAGGCACCGATTCCAATCGCCCAAAGACGGTCAAGGCCGGCGGTGTCGTGTTGTACAATGGCCAACCGGTTGAAGGTGCCGTTGTCACGTTAGTTCCCATGGACAACAGCAGTCCCCGTGGTGCCGTGGGGCAAACAGACGCCCAGGGGCGGTTCTCGCTGACGTCGTTCGACCCCAATGATGGGGCCGTACCAGGCAAGTATTATGTGGGTATCGCCAAAGTGGTTTTAGAGGACGCTCCACCCGGTCAGACCGGACCTGGAGGCGAGCAAGACCCTGAAGCCAAAGTGGCTCGCGATCTTCTGCCACTCAAATACAAGATTCCGCAGCAGTCTGGACTGACAGCAGAGATTACAGCCAGCGGCCCGAACGAGTTGAAATTTGAGTTAACCGATTGAAGAATGCTGGCGGAATCGTCTGCTTTTCGCCGGGATGTGGTGCTCCTTCGTGCGACTGTGGGCAGGGGCACCATTTATCCTCATTGGCTCGCTTGATCGATGCGACGGATGGGCTCGCGGCGAGAAAAACGATCCCGGTATTGACGTAGTTCGATCGCCAAGGGAGGGCTAAATCTTTCTGCTAACGTGATGGCTTTTTCCAGCACGTCGGAGGCAGTAGCGAAGTCGCCGTTTTCGGCACACGCAACAGCTAGGCTCCGCAAACAGACTGGATCGATGTGACCCGTGACACGGCATGCCTCCTCAGCCAATTGGCGTGCCCGTCGCCCATCCCGCAGATTGTCCACAGGACAGGTGGCCAGGAAGAGTGCTGCGGTTGCTTTGACCATGGGATCATCGGGGGCCAATTGCAAGGCTTTGTTTAACTCTGCGAGAGATTCCTGGTACCGCTGTTGTTGGGCCAAGGTCTCGGCCAGTCCCAGCCGGGCCTCAATGATTCGAGAATCCGATTGCAGAGCGGCCTCGTAGGCAAGTTTGGCCTCTTCCAGTTTGCCAAGCTCAAGATACACGTTGGCGAGATTGAGCTGACTGGCGGCATGAGTCGGGGCCATCTTGGTGGCCGCTTGAAAATGAAGTAGGGCCTCTTCCAGTCGTCCTTGATCCACAAGGGCGCGGCCCAGATTGAGACGGGCATTAAGATTGTTCGGCATGATTTCAACCGCCTTCTGGAAATGCTCGAGGGCCTCAGCGATTCGCCCCTCCTGTTGGCGAATGATGCCCAAATTCGCATGCGCGAACCAACACTTGGGATCCAGCGCCAAGGCCTTTTCCAGACGCGGCACCGCTTCCTTCCATTGGCCCTTTTCGATCAGGATGACCGCGATACTCACGTGACCTTCCAGGTAATCGGGCTGCTTTTCCACAGCTAGCTCAAACTGTGTCAGGGCTTCGTCCAATTTTCCTGCTTCAAAGAGACGAATCCCTCGCATACCGATTTCCAAGTACTCCACCGCAGGGACACGAATAGCGAGGAACTCCTCGTACGGCCGATTGACGAACTCCGGCAGATTCACAGCCCGATTGGCCGCAGTCGCGTCAGAAATGAGAATGGGTGGGCTATCGTTGCCCTCTTCATCGATGTGCGTGAGAAACATTTGGGTATAAGGCGTGTTGGCCTTCGAGGAAAAGACCATCCATCGGCTATTCGGCGAAAAACTGTGCCACGAATTCATGAGAGGCGTATTGCATCGCATTTTGCGGGCCGTTCCGCCGGTGGCAGGAACAATCCAAAGCTCGCTATCAGGCCGAAGGAGTTGCCCATTGCGGCATTTCACGAACACGATCCATTTTCCATCGGGGGAGACCTTGGGGAATGTGTTGCTCATCCCGTTGTGCGACGCCCCTTCAATGGGTTCCGGTGTGCCCCCGCGGCCTCCGTTAAACGGAATCCGATAGAGGCTGTATTGGATTTGCGGTTCCGCCGGGTCATTCGCCCGTTGCGCAGGTCGGTATCCCGGCGGATAGGGATCACGGGCCTCGGCACGGGCAAAGACAATGAACTGCCCATCCGGCGTCCAAACCGGATCACAATGGACAAAGGCCGGGTCGTCCGCACCCGGCAGTGGTTTGATTTCTCCATTCTCTCGGTCGTAATAACCCAAAATCCCTCGCGTGGGATAAAACACCTGGAGAAAACGATAATCCTTGAAGTTTTGGACATAGACCGATTCATTGAGAGTGGTAACAACATAGCGGCCGTCGGGAGAAACACGCGAGAGAAAACCGATCGTCTTATGCCCAGGCGGTTTTCCCGAAAACGAATTCCAGCTAATGACATCCTTGGTGTCGATAATGGTTTCCCGCGCTACCGGCACAATGGCGTAGGCACCTTTGTCGCCCGAGGGACCATCCACGTCCATGCCGAGGGTTGTCCCATCGTCGGAAAACGAATGGCAATTGGCGCAGGTTAAAAGGTTCGTAAGAAGAAGACGGCTCTTGGGTTGGGAAATATCTCGCAGCCGCCACGCAATCAGCGGCAAAAAGGCCTCACTAAGGGGTTTGATAACACCCCGCTCTGTGGCAGAAGGTGCCAAGGGCACGTCCCGGTAGAAGATCGGAGCACCCACTGGATCGCGCGATGTACTCAATGTCACTTGCCCAACCGATAAAGGGACATGAGGACGACGACTGGAAAAGCCAACAATCCGCAGTTGCGCGGGACGTTCCACCGATTGCTGTTTAACCCATTGCCAAATGTTATCGTGAACCGTCCAGGACTTTGCCGATTGCTGGTACGGCGTGCCACGGTAAATCTCGTTGGTTTCGGCAATGCACCGCGGATCAATCTCGCCCTGCGGTGGCGGACTGCCGGGCACCAAGGCCCCAACCCATGCTTGCCCATCTCCCACCGTAAACTCCACAAGCCATGTGTCGGCCGGCTCGGCGGAATCGTGCCAGAGGATCGTTGGCGGAATAATCTCTGGAGGGAAGATGGCCTCGTTAGGGGGATAGTCAATGACCAATGTTTGAAGGTCGGAAGCCTTGGCCAAAGCGCTGCGGAGAGTGTTAGCCAAAGCCAACCACTTTTGCTCGATCTTGTCAGCTAGGTCGGGAACTCCCGAACCAACTAGCCACTCTTGAGCATCGCCCAAGAGAGGATGGGGACGAGCGTCGCTGGAGGTCGGGGCCGTCTCTTGCCTTTGTTCAATGCTCGACCACGGTGAGGACGACGGTTCCTTAGTGGTCGCGCTCTTGGTCCTCTCGGAACGCTGGGGGCATCCGAGGGTCACGCAGATCCCGACCCCCAACGCCGCGACAATTAAGAAGAGCCTGTTCCCACACCGTGACATTTTCTACATCGCACGCGTTTAAGCATGCGCCAAATGAGATGAAGTGACACGACCACAAACCGAAAGTACCTCGAACCTAAAGCGGCCTCGACTCTCGTTGATTGTACGAACGGCGGACCGTCCCCGGCAAGGATTTATGTCGATTGAGCGGTTTACGCCAATTGTAACAACAGGACGCGATAATACGGACGACGCTCGGAAGAGTTGTCCGTGAACGTTGCTCACCCCTTTTGTCGAAGTCAACATAATAAGACTCACGGGAAGCCGCCGGGAGTGTCAGCATTTTCGCGGCCCGCATATCTTTCGGACCTTGAGCGTTCGTACAAACGAGTGGCGATCAAGTCGGCCTATTAGGGCAGTCACATATTTTCAAACTATGGCGACCGTACCTGCTGCATCGACGCGAGGCAACTACTGGGAGGAGTCACGGGCCCCCCTGGCGAGTTTGATATTTGTCACACCGCTGCTCCTGGTTTACGAGGCCGGTGTCCTCCTCATGGGACCGGAGGCCGTGCGCAATGGGGCCGAGGTCTGGCTCCGCCACCTGCTCATGAATCTTGGCTTGGGGCAGTACTTTTTTTTGCCGGTCTTGACTGTGGGGATTCTCTTGGCTGCCCACCACGTTTCCCGCCACCGCTGGTTAGTCCGCTCCTCAACCCTCTGGGGGATGTTCGTGGAATCGTTGTTTTTGGCTGGATGCTTGAGGGTCCTTCTGGGCCTACAAAGCCTGCTGTTTCAACATGTTTCTCGATATGTCCTTGCAACGGGCGGAAGCGGCGTCGATTTCACTCTTGCCGAGCGAATCGTTGCCTTTGTCGGGGCCGGTGTTTATGAGGAGTTGGTCTTTCGGCTCATCTTAATGAATCTAGTGATCATCGTGCTGCAGTTTTTGAGATTGGCGCCGCCCGTCACGCTGTGGGGAGGCGTGTTGCTAAGCAGTTTCGTGTTTGCGTTGGCCCACCATATCGGTCCTTATGGAGAACCCCTCCAATTGTTTAATTTTCTCTTCCGATTTGTGGCCGGTATTTTCTTTGCACTCCTTTTTGTCTATCGGGGTTTTGGGATTGCGGCAGGTTCTCACGCTGCATACGATCTGATGGTGGGGCTGATCTAGGAGCCTATCCCATAATCTCTCGCCGCCCATTCGGCGGGAGAGGGGCCGGAGGTGAGGGTGGCTCGAATCGCTGTTCGTTTTCCCGATCGACTCCGATGATGGCTTGCCCTCACCCCAACCCTCTCCCAGAGGGAGAGGGGGACTTTTTGGGATTGGGATAGGCTCTAATTGTCTTCGGGATGTTTCCGCGCATGGAAAAAACGCCGGGGGATTCCCGCCGGAGCTATGACCATGGATCATCTTTGACCGGCCTTGGCGGGCGGCTTCTTCGCTTATTGCACCGGAACAATGGGAACATCCACGACACGGAATTTGATCTCGTCGGAATTGGCACGAAGCTCGGGGGCATACATGCCGTAGCCCTTCGTTGGCAGGGCCGAGAATTTACCGGGGATTTCCGCCCGCATTCGGTAACTGATGCTCTGTCGTCCCCTGGGGAGGGCCCGACAGAAGAAGACAACCCGGTTATCGCGGAATTCGACGTATGCTCCCGCGGCATCGCGAGTATAGCCGGAGCGTAAATCGATGGGTTCGAATCCGGCCGGTTTCATGTCCTCGAAGACCAGGTATTCATAATCGTTCTTGCTTTCGAGGATGAGTTCAATCTCCACGAGATCACCACTTTTCAATTCGGCCAGGTTTTGAAGCGGCTCCCGTTGATATTTCGCCACGCGCTGGTCGATGACCTGTCCGAGAGCACCGGCCACCTGGGTCGTCGCTTGAACGGGCTTCAGTCGGTAGTACCGCCGATCAATTTTGATTTCCAGACCGGCGGCCGGGATGAAATCCTCCAGCGTGAAGTAGCTCACGTAAGCATTCGCATAGAGGGGCCCTTGGCCTTTGCGGCGGAGTTCCACCACATGTTCGCCGGTGGTCAGGGCCTCACCGGCCAGAACGAAGGTATTGTCAAAGGCGAAGAGGTTCTGCGGTGTGATCTCCACGGCCTTCTTCAACTCTCCGTCGATCCAGACCTCGACGGTCATATCGGGCTTGGCCTCCCCGCTGGCGCGGATGTAATCGGCGAAGGCCTCGATGACCAGGGCCGTGTCGCGGGTGGAGTTCCAGTACGTGGCGTGCTTGCGGTTATTGAGCAGATATTTGACAAGCCGTGGGGCCAGCTCGCCGCGGGGGTCGGTTCGGGCGAGCAATTTCAGGTAGTAGGCCATGGCCTCGATATCGTTACCATACCAGTACCACCAGCTCCATCGCCCAAGGTTTAGCCAGGCCGTCTGATTTTCGTCGTCCTTCTCCACGTACTGGTTGATATTTCGCAAGACCATCGCCAGTTTCTCTTGGTCCTGCTGCTTATGGAGCGCCAACCCGTACATGGCCAGGGCATAGACCGACAGATTAAGCCGGTCACGGTAGAGGTAGTTCTTCATTTCCTCGTTGCGCACCCCGGCATCGACAAGCACCATATAGACGAACGCGTCGAGATTGTCGGCGCTAGACTTCCAAGGGACGTTTTTAATTTTGCGGTCGGCATTCCGCAGTAACTGGAGTTGCTCCTCCTGATACCTTTCAAGCCAGGCCACACCACGCTGAAGCACGTCGGGGACGATTGCCACATCGTTCTCCTGCGCTAATTGCAGGCCATGGACCACGATGGCCGTAAGATGGGGTGAAGAGAACTCGCCCCAACCGGAGAACCAACCCCAACCACCGTCAGAAAGTTGCATCTCGGTGAGTCGTTGGACGCCAACCTTCACGATGCGGTCCAGTTCGACCTTGCTAAAGACGGGCTCCCGCCGGTAGCGTTGCCACTGTTTCTCGCGGTCTTCCGGGGCGCCAATTTCTTGGGCGTTGAGATTGATCCGTTTGTTACGGATGTCTTCGAGGTCCAAGCCAAGGTCGATCAGGACTTTCTGTGTGATGACGGCCGGGAGGAAGCGGTTGAGCGTCTGTTCCGTGCACCCGTAGGGATAGTCGATTAGGTAGGGCAAGGCATCGACCATAGCCCCCGCCAGTGTGGGCGAGAAGCGGACCTCAAGGCGTGCCGATTCCGGACGGCGTTCGGCCGGGATGAAAATCTTAAATTGAACAGCCTCCTGATCCGGTCTGATCCAGCCGGAGTAGGGGACCATCTTATCCATGCCGTGGACGTACGCCGGGAAGCGCATTTCCATGGCGTCAGATTCTTCGTCGGTCAGGGCCGCCATACGGACAACGGCCTCGCCTTCGGCCTTGACCCGGACGCGCCAGTCCACGCGGGCTTCATCGTTGGCAGCGATGTTGATGGTCCGAACAAGCTCGTCGAGGGGTTCTAGGGTGTTGCCTTCTAGCTCTAGCCTAACCTGAACCGATTTTCCCTGCTTGAGGTAGTTATGGACGTTGGCGGAGAGGACAACCTCATCCGTTTGCACAAAGAATCGGGGGGCTTGAAGGCGAATGATGAGGTTCTTGCGGGTGACCACGTCGGAGGCAGCCTCGCCGACTTTCGTGCCGTGACCCATGGCCCAAACCTTGATCCGCCAGGTGGTCAGGTTTTCGGGCATGGCCAGCTCAACCTCGGCCGTGCCATCGGGTTTGGTTGTCAAAGCCCCCACCCAGAGGGCCGTGTCCGCAAACTCTTTACGGACCGTGGGGGCGACAAGAGCCTCTGCTTCTTGCGGGCCTGCTCGATCTGCTCCGGCTTCCGCCGCATTCATAGCGGGCGCAGCGGCCTTTTCCATGGCCATACCTTCTGCCATCGCCGCTCTTGGTGCTGCCTCCATTGGCGCACCCATCATGACCGCGCTACGGCGAACAATCCCACGGCCACCACCCCCGAAGGCAGCAGACTGCAACACTTCGGGAACTTCTTCCACCACAGTTGCCCCAAAGATGCCTAAGTCTTCCATGCTTGGCTGATTCCGCGGCGGAATGTTTCCGGAACTGCGCGACAGCGAATGCATCGTCTGGGAGTGGTGGTGCCGACGCCATTTCCAGAAGAAGGCCTTGATTTCTGGCACGTTGGTCCCGCCGGAAATGTATTCCACCGACTTGTCGTAGATTGCCACAACTGTGGAGCCGACGAAGGGTTGTCCCGCCAAATCGGTCAGTTTGATCTTGACGCTCGCCTTTTCGCCCGGCAGGTACTCTGTCTTCGACGGCGTGACTTCCACATTGAGGACACGTTTTTCCGGTGGCACGATGATTTCCTTGACCTCCGAGTAGAGTTTGCCATCGTAAACCGTGACGGCTTCCACGAAGAAATTCGGCATATCCTTGGCCGTAACCTCGATGGGCACAATCGTGCTTTTCCCGTCGAGAGCGAGCAGCTTCGGGCGCTGATAGACCCCGTTGGCGGGTCGCACAAAGAGCAGGACTTTGGCGTCGCGACAATTGGCATTGACCTGCAACTGGACCTTTTCGCCTGGCTGATATTCCGGCTTGTCGGGAATCAGCTCCAGATCGTTGAAGCGAAAGTCCTCCGTGGCTCGCAGGCTTTCGCCGATGATCGTAAAGACGTAGCCGCCCTCGATGGTATGGCCTTGTTCATCGGTGACCGTGTGAACCAGTCGAAACTGTCCGGGTTCCGCGGCCTTGATTTGCAAACGGGCCTGGCCCTGCTCGTCAGTCGGCAAATCCCAGCTTCGGGCCTCGGTTTCGACAGGTTTGGCGTCCTTGTAGGTGATTCTGAATAAGGAGAGCTTTCCCTGGCCTTTCACGGGTCGGCCATCAGGCGTCCTGGCGCACGAATGCACCTCAATCACATCACCCGTGCGGTAGTAGCCCCGTGGTAGCCAGAGATAGACCTTGAAGGGCTGACGGGTCACTAGGACCTCTCCGGAGCCGACAATGGTGCGACGCGATTGGTCGGTGACCTCCACAGTGATCTTGTAACGATGGTCCTGATCAGGATGGAGCATTTTGGCCGGCGCCGTGTCGATCGTTACCTTCACGGTGCCATCCTCGCCGATGGCGACCTCTTGTTCGCCAATCAACTCAGGCGGTTCCGGAGACCAATCAATCCAGAAAGGCCGAGGACGAACACATCCCCAAATATGCCACCCGGGGTACCAGGTGTACTCATAGGCGAACCACCAGTAACCCGGACCATATAGCCAATCGAAGGGGCGTGGGGGATACCAACTCTCGGTATAGCCAGTCCGCTCGATCTTGTATTTGACCTTGGCATGTGTCACTGGTGAACCGAAGTAGTATTTTGCCTGGATGGTGGCCTCGATTTTTTCACCCAAGGCGATGGGCTTTTCCGGGGCCTGGACAGTGACTTCAAACTCGGGTTTCTTGTACTCCTCCACACGGAACGAGCCGCCGCCGCGGAACCGCGAACCCTTAACCGCTAGCTGATACACACCTAGCGTGGCATCTTCAGGGATTTCCCATTCGCCCTCGATACCACCGTATTCGTCGGTCGTAACGGGCTTGGTCCACAGGCGATCGCCCTTTGGGCTGTGCAACTCGAGCACACACAATTGATTGGCGTACGCCGAGGTATCCGGTTGATCGTATTTCGCTTCGCGCACCCATAGCTTGTAGTGGACCTTGTGTCCCGGGCGATAAACCGGCCGATCGGTGATGGTAAAGACCTTCGTCGCGTTGTACTGTGCATCGTAATATCGGCCGAACCACAGGTGTGTGAAGCCCAGGAAAGCCATCCGGCCATCGGCAGCGCGGGCGATGATCAACCACTGGTATTCTGTGGGCTGTATCTTGGGACCAAGGATGATCTGCCCTTCGGCATCGGTGTATTCCGCGAAGTTCTTGATCTCAATTTGCGGCCGGGGGGCATCAGGTCTCCGCCATACCTGTTGCCAACCGAAAAACTCCACGTTGGCCTTGGCGATCGGTTGACCCGTGACGGCATCGGCCACATAAAACCACGTGCCGTTGTCTAGCGGCTTTTGGGCGATGACGGCGTCGGCCACCCAAATGATCACAAAGCAGGTGTTGCCGTCTTTCATTTCCGCTTTAAGCAAATAGGCCCCCGCTTTTTGCAACGGCGTTGCAATAGTGACGCGCTTGTCGAAATGGTTGGGCCTGGGTTCCAAGGGGACAGTCCAGGTGGCCACAACGGGACCGAGATACCGAGTTTCGGCCTTTTCAATCAAACGATACCCGATGTTCTCGATGTTGATCTTTTCCCAGTTCAATTCCAGGGGTTGAGTCCTGATGTAATCTTTGACGTCGCTTAGCAGTTGGTCGAGTTTGATGGCGTAGGCCGTCAGTCGCACCTCTGTCCCGTTGCGGAAGCGATACTCGACTGTCGCTCCGCGTCCGGCTGGCTGCGTGCTGATGGGCTCAAAACGTCCCCAATTACCCACGATTTGATTGAGGCGTGCTTCGGCCCATGTCCTCTCCTCGCCCTGGAGCAGGGGGATGACTTTCTTCCAGTACTCAGCCGCCTTGGGATACTGACGACGATTCTCGAAGATTTGGGCAAGCTGCTTAAGGGCGTCGAGCTTGCGCGGACTGCGATCCTTCTCGGCGATCGTTTTCCAGATGCGGATGAAATTGAACTCGTCAGGAAGCTTGAAACGTTTGATCCCAATGGCCAATCGGGCAATCGTTTCGTCTTCGCCCAAGGTGTGCAAGGCCCAGGTTCCGGTCTCGCTTTCCTGACGTTCTTCTGTTTCCAAGCGACCAAAGTACCACCAGTAGTCGGCCAACGTCTGGACACCGAATTGCGTCCAAAGGAACTCGGCAAACATGTAATCGACTTCGTCGGTCAGTGCGGCATTCAATTCCTTAGCCTGGATCAAGCACCATCGCCACCGTTCACCGTCGTTTTTCGCCTGATCAAACGTTCGCGGTGCCGCGTAGAAGATCGGGTTGCCTTCCTCATCCACGGGAGCTCCCCGCGTACCCCTGTGGAAATACCAGCCTTCTTCATAATCGGGGAGTTGGCTTAGGTCGGTTAAGGCTTGCAACCGCCAGGCCTCTGACCACCCTCGATCGAAAAGAATGATGTTCGCAAAATCGAGGTAGAATTGCGCCGCCTCGTGTGGGTTCGGTTCTTTTTCCACAAGGGGCATCGCTTGCACCAGCAGTTGCATGGCACGGACGCGGTCTCTCTCTTCGCACGAGACGGGCTTGCCCTGGTCGCCATCACTACCCCGTTTAAACTCATTGCCAATAATCATGCCGACATGGGGAATCTCCAGATAGAGCTTCGCAGCGGTCAGCAAAAATCGCCAATTCTGGGCATGAACGTCCACAGATTTTTCGATGAGCCCATCAATGCGGGAGACCTGATTGAGCCGGGCCAAACACTGCCAGGCAAGAC
>Ga0116169_1002790_pt1 | contig 12411 bp, 10 predicted proteins | sample AD_UKC130_MetaG_FD_89796 | JGI IMG/M metagenome (GOLD analysis project Ga0116169, IMG submission 89796) | Active sludge microbial communities of municipal wastewater-treating anaerobic digesters from Canada - AD_UKC130_MetaG | ecosystem: Engineered > Bioreactor > Anaerobic > Digestate | place...
GCGGTTTGGAGCATCTGCTGAGTCTGGAACGACTCAACTTAGCGGTCAATTACATCGATGAGATCAGCGCCCTGACCGCTTTAGAACACCTGCAGGAACTGGATCTGATCGACAATAACCTCGACCTTTCGCCAGAGTCTAAAACCATGGGCATCATCCAGGAGCTCCAGGAAAGAGGCGTGATCGTGTCCTACTGAGCGAGCTGGTAGAGGCTTATTCCCATCCCGCGGCAGACAGCCGCGGGTTTTTGCTGCCCGGCGTCGGTCGTCCTTCGGCCAGGTTGTGCAAACCTCCTAATTTTCCCAGAGGGTTCGCCGGCTAGCAGGAAGCTTTCAAGGGGAGCCGAATAGCTATGTAACCTTGCTGACCTGGTCTTTCACCGATAAAGTGAAAGTGATCACAGATGCAAATACGCATGAAGCCCAACATGCAGAGAGGAGTGGTAGTGTTTGAAGCGGCTGTCCTTGCGCTGGAAAGTGCTCATACCCGTGGTGGGAGCCATCCTTGTTTTGGCCGGAGTGGTTTTCTTGGTTTCCCAGTACATAATCGGCGAACAGGCCGAGCGAATGGCTCTCAACAAGGTCCGTTCAGATCTGGCCTTGATGTATGAGCTTGTGGATCAAAAGCATCCTGGGCCGTGGCGCGGAGAGGGAGAGCTTTTGTACAAAGGCGAGCACACCCTCAACGGAGACTTTGAACTGGTGGACTGGCTGGCCCGCATGACGGGCAACACGGTCACTATCTTCAGAGGCGGCACCAGGATTGCCACAACCGTCACCACAGAAACCGGTGAGCGGGCCGTGGGAACCCAGGCCGCAGACTATGTGGTGGAGAAGGTGCTGCAGCAGAAACAGACCTACTACGGGCAGGCAGAGGTGGTGGGGAACGTCTACCAGACGGGCTACAGGCCGCTGCTGGACCCAGAGGGCAACGCCGTGGGCATGCTCTATACGGGTGCTTCACCCAAGATCATCGATCAAACCGTGACCGCTTTCCGCCGCAGTGTGCTGGGCATTTCAGCGGTGGTCAGCGTGTTTTTGGCCGTTGTTCTATCGGTGTTTCTTGCTGGGGGCATCCTGAGGCCCATCAAGCGGGCAGCCAGCCACGCCCAGCGTCTCGCCGAGGGGGATCTCACAAGCGATGTCTCCGAGAGTGATCTGCGCCGCGGCGATGAAGTGGGCATCCTCGCCCGCTCGTTCCACGAACTTACCGTGAGCCTGCGCCGCATCGTGCAGGCTCTCCAGGATGTGGCCACTAAGGCCGCCGCCACCGGCGACAGCCTGAGGGCAGCGAGCCAAGAGAACTCAGCGAGCATTGAAGAGGTGGCCTCGTCCGTGGGCGAGTTCAGCGAAGCGGTCTCCCATGTTACTCAGCAGACGGACGCCATGGCCCGCAGTGCCCAGGAGATGAAAGCTGTAGCCGGCAGCGGACAGAAGGAGATGGACGCCACTGTAAGGGCCATGGACCGCATCGTGGAAAGCTCCCGCCAGACCCAGGAAGCGGTCACTCTCGTTTCCGAAGCAGCCAAGGGCATGGGCCTGGTGCTGGAGCTGATCTCCGATGTGGCGGAGCAGACCAACCTCCTGGCCCTTAACGCAGCCATTGAAGCGGCCCGAGCCGGTGAGCAGGGACGAGGCTTTGCCGTAGTTGCAGAGGAAGTGCGTCAGCTGGCGGGTGAAACCCGGGAGGCTGTAACCAGAATCGCCAGCATGAACCAGACCCTGATGGAGCAGGTGTCCCGTGCCGTGAGCACCATCAGCGAGACCCAGGCGGAAGTAGGCGAGGGACATCAGGCCCTGGATCGGACCAGATTGAGCTTCGAGTCGATTCTGGCCCACATTGCTGAACTGGTTGAAGGGATCAGCCGGGTGGCTCAGTCTTCCAGCACCATGGACCTCACCAGCCAGAGCTTGGCGGCTTCATCGGAACAGCAGGCTGCGGCCATGAGCGATTTGGCTAACATGGCTGATACGGTGGCCACCATGGTGGGAGAGCTGCGGGAGTTGATCGGCAGATTCCGAGTCTAGGTGTGCACTACAGAGGAAAGGGCAGCCCTGAGCTGCCTTCTTTTTTTGCCGCGAAACAGAGGGGCGAAACAGGAAATCGGAACGGGGAATGGAAATACCTAGGAACACGCTAAGTTTATGCTGCGAACGTTCGAGGCAAGGCTTTAGATTGGCCGCGAAACGCAGAAAAAGTGAGTGATGTTTGTGGATCTCGGAACGGTGATGTTGCTGCTCGCAGTGGGCTCGTTTGTGTTCGGCCTGCTGCTTGTAGTGCTGAAGTTCAGTGGCCAGGGCCAGCAGGAAGTCCCCTTCTGGGTTTTTGCCAAGTTCAGCCAGGCTGCTGGTTCCCTCTTGCTTTACTTCAGGGTGGACAGGTACGATGCCTTGTCTGTGCTGGTCAATGCCACCCTGGTCCTGGGCTGCGCCTATGAGGCCTGGACCGTGGCCATCCTGAGCGATAGGGAAGTGAAACGGGAGCTGCGTCTCGGCACCGCGGCGAGTATCGTGCTTGTGGTTGTCGCCAGCTCCCTCCTGCCGCCGCCTTACCGAACAGGGATAGTGTTTCTTCTGCAGAGTGTCTGTTATCTCTTGCCCAGCGTGTTTCTGCTGGGTACCAGGTCAACCAGGACACCGCTGAGGACCATCCTGGGCACGAGTTATCTGGCTTCATCCGCCGTCTTCTTGGTCACCGCCGCGGCGTGTCTGGCTTTTCCGAGCTATGCCATGAGTGAACCGGCGGGGGCCTTGTTCGCTGTGGTACCGGTAACGCGCTTCTGCATTTTCCTGGTCAGCGGCATCATCCTGGTCATGCTGGTCAAGGAACGCAGCGACCTGCTTGTGGCACAGATGCAAAAGAGCCTGCAGGAAAGCCAGAGCCAGTTCCAGCGGGTTGTGGAAACGGCTATAGAGGGCATCCTCATGTTCGATGAGGACTTTACCATCACTTTCGCCAACGAAAAGATGGCCTCAGTTTTGGGCTATGCCCCCGAGGAACTGCTGGGCAAACCCTACAAGTCCCTTTTTGCCGAAGGTTTCAGACACGTGGCCGACTACCAGGAATCCAGGCGCAGGCAGGGATTGGATTCGGTTTATGAGGGCTGCCTGGTGGGCAAGGACGGCAGAGAGCGCTGGTTTTTGGTCTCGGCTAAGGCGATCAAGGATGAGTCTGGTAGATTCGAAGGGTCTTTTGCCATGCTCTCGGACATCACAGAAAGAAAGGCCATGGAGATGGCTCTGGAAGAATCGAACCGCCTGCTCACGGAGCTGAGCAACACGGACAGCTTAACGGGTATTGCCAACAGGCGCAGCTTTGACAAGGCCCTGGAGAGGGAGTACACCCGTCTGGAGCGCACCGACTCGACACTGTCTGTGATCCTGCTGGATCTGGACCACTTCAAAGCTTACAACGATCGCTACGGCCATGTCATGGGGGATAGCTGCCTGCGCAAGGTGGCGGTTGCCCTGGCCGACTGTGTGGGCCGTTCGGTAGATCTAGCAGCCCGCTATGGGGGCGAGGAGTTTGGCTGTATCCTGCCTGATACTGACCTGCGGGGCGGCCTTCATGTGGCTAAGCGCATCAAAAAGCGGATTGAGGAGCTGAAGATCGAGCACGCCGATTCTCCCACGGCGCCCTACGTGACCGCGAGTTTCGGAGTGATCACCGTGCATTACTCGCCCCAGCTCTGCTTGGAAGAGATCGTGCACATGGCCGATGGCCTTCTCTACAAAGCGAAAGCCGGCGGCCGCAACCGCATTGAGTTTGCCGAGTGGAAGGACAGCGGGCAGCAGGCTCTATAGGTGTTTGGTATGGATAACGATGGCACCCTTCGCGGTGCCATTTCTGCTGGGTATCTCAGGCTGCAAAAACGCTATCCTGATGAAGACCTTGACGGGGCTCGGTACATCGGCAGCTCAGGGGTTAACGACCCGAAGCGCCAGCTGTCCGAGTATGGCTATGAAGTGCGGCTTTACAACGAAGACAGCTGCCTGGTTCATGTGGGGGTAGCGGTAGCCGACAGCGAAGCTGTAGATAGTGCTTATGGAGTCATGAAGCTGCCGGCCTCAAGCTATGCGGTGTTCGAGGTCTATGTGGCTCGCGGCTATGACAGTGAGAACGAGAGCATGAACCGCTGGCTAGAGGAAAACAAGGACAAATACCGCCAGCGTCAGTTGGATGGACGCCACTATGTCGTTGAGTTCTATGATGAAAGATTTCAAGGAGACAGCCCTGAATCGGTAGTGGAGGTGTGGATTCCCCTGGAAGAGGTGAGCTGAATCCCGTTGGGAGGAGCAGTGATTCCACGCCACGAGCCCGACCTAGAGGAACTCATCCAAGAGTGTGTAAAACTCCATCTTTGCCTGATCTATGTCGCTCAAGCCGTAGACCTCAAAGAACAGGTGCACAAGTTCAGGGGAGGCATAGCCGTTGTGCTCCAGGGAGCGGATGGCCAGGGCTAGATCCACGTAGCGGTCGCAGACGCCGGCCCGGCCCAGATCAATGAATCCGCTCAGCTGGCCATCTGTGAGGATGATGTTGGGTAGGCAGTAGTCTCCGTGGGTGAAGACCAGATCGTGCTCCGTCGGCTTTTTGGCCAGCAGCTGGGCGTAGAGCTCCGGTAGAGGAGTTCCCTGATATCTGGGTTCCCGATCAGCGACGCGAATCAGGCCCCGTTCCAGATTGGAGCGGGCCTTTTTCAGCTTAACCTCCACCCCCTGGTCCAGGGTGCAGTCTACTATGCCCACGCTGTGGATCAGCTTCAGGCCCTCTGCCAGCTTCCTCACCATTCCCTCCGGATCTTGACGGTACAGTTCCCGGCTGCAGTCCTCTCCTTCCACTTCCGACATGAGCAGATACTCGTAATCGCCGTGGTGCTCGAAATAAAGGACTGCGGGGACAGGGAGCTTGCCTTGGAGCCAGTGGAGCACTTCCGCTTCGTACGCGAGCGGTTCCACGTCTCGAAACGGTGCTGTTTTCAAATAGGCCTTAAGTTCAGGCAGGTGGAAGACCAGGGCCTTGGAGCAGCCAGCGGTGTTCTGGAGCAGACCCGCGCTGCCGATCATCTGCTTGAGCTTGTGGGGGAGCCTCTGGAGCACCTCTTCTGTCCGCATACCAAATCCCTCCTAGGGCTTGCCTGCTATGGATAAGTATAGAACCCCCAGCGCCTTCCGGCAAGGGCGCTGGTGCAGCGCCAAAAGAACAATTGATTGTTCCCTCAGAAGCAGATATGATACTAGGTAAGGCTTACGCTGGTGTTTTTTGCCTGGTTGGAGTTGGTGTCACAACTGGAAGGAGGATTACGTGAAAACAGCGGTCTTTATCGACGGAGCGTACTTAAGCAGCATTTTAAAGCAGTTCGGCAGTCCCAGAATCCGTTATGAGAAACTCCTCAACTGGATTGCACCCCAGGAGAGGTTGTTTCGGGCCTATTACTACGATTGCCTGCCCTATCAGAGTGCCAATCCCACAGAAGACGAACGGGACCTGATTTCCGGCAAGCAGAGATTTTTCAACAGCCTGAGCGCCATCCCCCGGTTCAAGGTTCAGCTGGGGCGGTTGGTTTACAGAGGCACAGATGAAAAGGGCAACCCCGTCTTTCAGCAGAAAGGTGTGGATCTGCGCATGGGGCTTGACATCGCTAACCTGACATCACGAAATGTAGTGCAGTGCATTACTCTCGTGACGGGGGACAGCGACTTTATCCCTGCCATAGAAATGGCCCAGAATCAGGCCTTGATTACGCAGCTCATCCACGGCCCCCAGAATACTTACCACAGTGAACTGTGGAACTTAGTGGATGAGCGCAAGGAAATTACTGAGGAGGTTCTGCGCAGCCTCCAGTATTAGCGCCAATGAGAAGACCGCTCCCATCTAAGATAAGAGCGGCCTCTCTCGAATTTTAGCCTGCTGTCCTCGGGGAACAGCAGGGAATATTTGTGTATATCATACCCGATTTTTGCACGGCTGGCAACCCCTTTTCCCGCGTGGGAGGGAGGTTGCCAGCTTGCATTCTGACTGGCTTCTTATGCATAATCACAGGAAAAGGACTGGATCTTGTAGAAGTTGGCGTATGACTGGGTTCTTTGCAGGTAAGGGCTCAGGAGCTGTAGGGGGGAGGAAGTGCTGTGCACAGGATTCTGGTTGTGGAAGACGATCCAGTGATCGCTGGGGCTATTGCCAAGTCTGTTGCCAAGTGGGGCTATGAAGTGGAGTGCGTCGCGGACTTCCAGGATGTCTTAGGCCATTTTGTACGCTTCGACCCGCAGCTGGTGCTGATAGATGTTTCCCTACCCTTTTTTAACGGCTACCATTGGTGTTCGGAGATTCGCAAAGTGTCCAAGGTGCCCATCATGTTCATCTCCTCGGCTTCAGACAATCTCAATATCGTGTTGGCCATGAACATGGGGGCAGATGACTTTATCGTCAAACCTTTTGACCTTACGGTTCTGGCGGCCAAAATCCGGGCGCTGATCCGCCGCACTTACGATTTTGCCGGCCAGACGAATCTCCTGGAACACAGGGGGGCTATTCTCAACATCGGTGAGGCTACCCTCACCTATCAGGGGCAGAAAGTGCAGCTCACCCGTAATGAGCACAAGATCCTTCAGCTGCTTTTGGAGAACAAGGGTCAGGTGGTCAGGCGCGAAACACTCATGAACTACCTGTGGGAAACGGACAGTTATGTGGATGACAACACCCTCACCGTCAACGTGACTAGGCTCCGGCGCAAGCTGGAAGAGGTGGGGCTGAAAGACTTTATTGTAACCAAAAAATCCATGGGGTATCTGGTGGAGTAAAGTGGAGCAGGGGCAAGGTTTCCAGATCATAAAGGAATATCTGCGCAGGAAGAGCTGGGGCTTAGGACTGGGCATCCTCTCCCTGCTTGTTTTTGCTGCCCTGTTTTCCCTGTACCGCCTGCCAATGGAGCCCCTTGTTTACGGTGCGGTACTCAGCGCCAGCTTGACCTTGGCCTATCTGGCCATGGATTTCGGACGCTTTGTGCGCCGCCACCGCCTGCTCATGCAGCTGCGGCAGAGCGCACTTCATGCCCCAGAACAGCTGCCCGCCCCGGCGGATCTTCTGGAAGCTGATTACCAGGCCTTAACCTCCGCCTTGCTGGCAGAGAAAGCGCGGCGGGAGGCAGAACTGCGGCAGAGCCTGCAGGATATGGAGGAATACTACACGCTCTGGGTGCACCAAGTGAAGACGCCCATTGCCGCGGCCCACCTGCTGCTGCAGACAGGCGGAGGTGGCGAGAATGCCGCCGAGTTGGAGTTGGAGCTCTTTAAAATTGAGCGCTATGTGGAGATGGTGCTCCAGTACCTGCGTCTGGAGAGCCCTTCAGCGGATCTGGTGATCCGCCGCTGCAGCCTGGATGGGATTGTGCGCCAGGCAGTGCGCCGCTATGCTCCCCTGTTTATCCGCAAACGCATCTCCTTGAGTTATGAGGGGGTGGAGCTGGAAATACTTACTGATGCCAAGTGGCTGGGCTTTGTCTTGGAGCAGCTCTTGGCCAACGCTTTGCAGTACACGCCGCAAGGGCACATTGCCATCTATCTAGATCAAGACGACCCCAACACTTTGGTTATTGCCGATACGGGCATAGGCATCGCCGCTGAGGATCTGCCCCGCATCTTTGAAAAGGGGTACACAGGCTACACAGGCCGGGCGCAGAAATACTCCTCAGGTCTCGGACTGTATCTCTGCAAGCGTATCCTCGACAAGCTGGGACACACGATCAGGGTGGAATCCCAAGTGGGTGCAGGAACCAAGGTGAAGATCCGTTTTGCTGAGGTGAAACCCTTTCTGGAATAGTAGCCTTACAGAGCTGTAAGGTTAGGCGGGGAAATGTAAGCCAGAGCAATGGCAGGTCATTTCTCCGCTTTGCTATACTCAGGGTGACCATCAGCAGTTGGGAGGTTGCAACATGTACTTACTAGAAGTCAAAAACTTGCGCAAGGTGTACACTACCCGCTTTGGAGGAGCCCAGGTGGAAGCTCTGCGCAGTGTCTCCTTCACCATGGAAAAGGGGGAGTTCGCTGCCATCATGGGCGAATCGGGAGCGGGTAAGACCACGCTGCTCAACATCTTGGCGGCCCTGGACCGGCCCACCAGCGGTGAAGTGATCCTCAACGGAAGAAAGCTTACGGATCTGAAAGAACGGGAGCTGGCGGCCTTCCGCCGCAGCAACTTGGGGTTTGTCTTCCAGGACTTTAACCTGCTGCCCACCTTGTCTCTCAAGGACAACATTCTCTTGCCTTTAGTTCTGTCCGGGGAGAGCTACGGGGAAATGGAACGGCGGCTGCAGCCCCTGGCGAAAAGGCTCGGCATCAGTGGGCTGTTGGCTAAGTTCCCTTATGAAGTGTCCGGCGGCGAGCAGCAGCGGGCCGCCATTGCCCGGGCCCTAATTACCTATCCTCAGCTGGTTTTGGCAGACGAGCCCACAGGAGCACTGGATTCCAAGGCCAGCGATAGTCTGCTGCGCCTGTTCACCGAGATCAATGCGTCCGGGCAGACCATCCTCATGGTCACCCACAGTGTCAAGGCGGCCAGCCACGCCCAAAGGGTGCTCTTTATCAAGGACGGGGAGATCTTCCATCAACTCTACCGGGGCAATCTGTCGGTGCCGGAGATGTATGAACGCATTGCCGACACTTTGACCCTCTTGACTACAGGTGGTGAGCGGCATGCCTAGATTGTTCTACCCCAAACTAGCGGTGAGCAGCATCAAGCGCCACTCTCAGGTTTACGGACCATATCTCGCCGCCTGCACTTTGATGGTGACCATGTTCTATCTGATCATGTTCCTGGCGGCCCACAGCGGGCTGCACAGCATGCAGGGCAGCGAATCCCTCAGGCAGCTCTTGGGCTTTGGAGCCGTTGTGGTGGGGCTCTTTGCGGTCATCTTCTTGTTCTACACCAACAGCTTTTTGATCCGCAGGCGCAAAAGAGAGCTCGGCCTGTACAACATTTTAGGTATGGAAAAGCGCCACATCGCCAGAATCTTGAGCTTCGAGACCCTTTTTGCTGCGGTATTCAGCATGGCAGCAGGTCTGGCCGCGGGAGTGCTGCTCTCCAAGCTCATCCTCTTGGTGCTCTTGAATCTCGTGGCCTTTCCCATTCCCTTTGGCTTTGAGGTACCGAGACTAGCAGTCCTCACGACACTGCAGCTTTTTTCCGCCCTCTTTATGGTCATTCTCGCCAGCAGCCTGTACCAGGTGCGTTTGGCACAGCCCATTGACCTTCTCAAGGCGGAGGCGGCCGGGGAGTGGGAACCCAAAGCGCGCTGGCTCTTGGCCCTCTTGGGCGTGTTCAGCCTGGGTGCTGGGTATTTCCTCGCCTTGGCCATTGAGCATCCCCTGGATGCGCTGGTGTTCTTCTTCGTGGCCGTTGTTCTGGTGATGATCGGCACGTACCTGCTCTTTACCACGGGCAGCATCGCCCTTCTGAAGCTGCTGCGGAAGAACAAGCGGCTGTATTACCGTCCCAGGCCCTTCATCGCCATTTCCGGCATGCTCTACCGTATGAAACAGAACGGGGTGGGGCTGGCTAACATCTGCATCCTGTCCACCATGCTGCTGGTTACTCTGTCCACCACTGTATCCCTTTTTGTGGGGATTGAAGATGTGCTGCGCACCCGCTATCCACGGGAGATCGTCATCGAGCTGGACAGCTATGCAGCAGAGGCGGTGGAAGGGATTCGCCGGACCACGGCCGGGGTGTTGAGCCGCCATGGTTTGGCGGAACAGAACCTGGTGGAGTACCGCTTTCTGACCTTTCCAGTGTTCAAAAACGGCAGCAAGCTGCTGGTGGAAAGGGAGGCCGAGGCTGGGTTAACCGGGGCCTATTACAACCTTTACATCACTCCCCTGGAAGACTACAACCGTTTGGTCCCAGAGCCTGTGACCTTAGGGGAAGATGAGGTTCTGCTCTATTCCAACCGGGGCAGCTACGAGTATGATACCGTGGAGATTCTCGATCGGCAGTTTGCGGTTAAGGAAAAACTGGACAGCCTCCCAGGCAGCGGCCTGAGCAGAACCCAGACCTTTGGCAGCTACTACCTGGTGGTGCCCGACATGGCGGTTGTGGAGTCGCTGCGCCAGCATCCCGCCTGGTCCAGGGGCGGGCCCCCCCGCACCCTATATCTGACTGGCTTTGATCTGGACACGTCCAGTGAACAGGCTGTGGCCTTGTTCAGTGAGCTGCGTGCCGCCCTGCCCAAGGAAATCGGTTGGGTGTGGGCGGAGTCCAGGGATGAAGCCAGGGCCGAGTTCTATGTACTCTACGGGGGGTTGTTCTTCCTCGGAATCTTCCTGGGAACTCTGTTCCTGTTGGGCACAGTCCTGATCATTTACTACAAACAGGTCACGGAAGGATACGAAGATCGACGGCGCTATGTGATCATGCAGCAGGTGGGCATGTCCAAACAAGAGGTGAAAAGGGCTATACAGGGACAGGTGCTCTCTGTGTTCTTCCTGCCGCTGGCCGCCGCGGGTGTGCACGTAGTCTTTTCCTTCCGCATGATCACCAGGCTGCTGATCCTCTTCAACTTGACCAACACCTCGCTGTTTGTGGCCTGCACTGCAGCAACGTTTGCTGCCTTTGGACTGTTCTATGCCTTGGTGTACAGGCTTACCACCAGGGTGTACTACCGCTTGGCGGCAGCCTAAAGCAGAAAAGAGGGCTGGCCCCGTGAGCCTAGGTGCTCACGGGCTGCAGCCCTCTTCTGCTGCGTTTTCAGCTTAAGGCGTCCACAATGTCTCCCAAGTTTTCGAGAACCAGGTCTGGCTGTACCTCCGAGCCGGGGAGGTCTTCCCGCTGGGTTTCGCCGCTTAGAACCAGAATACCGACGATGCCTGCGGCTTTGGCCATGGCCATGTCTGTGTAGAGACGGTCGCCCACCATGGCAATGGTCTCGGGGTTTTCCAGCCCGTATTTGGCCTGCAGTGCTTCGATCATCTCCGGATAAGGTTTACCGATAATCTTAGGTTTCACCCCGGTGGAAGCCGTGATCAGGGCGATCATGGCGCCGCAGTCCGGGATGGGGCCCTCTGGAGTCGGGCAGTTAAAGTCGGGATGGGTGGCAATGAAGGGCACCCCTTTGCGGATCAGATCGCAGGCAGTGCGCAGCTTCTCATAGGTGAGGGTGAGGTCAAAGCCCAAGACCACCGTTTCTGCCTCTTCTGCGGTCAGGATAAAGCCCGCTTCTTTGAACTCTTCTTCCAAAGCGGGGGTACCCACCAAGTACAGCTTCTGGGGGTAGTTGTGTTTCTTGAGATAGTAGATAGTGGCCTGCCCGGAGGTGAACACCTGATCCTCGGTAACGTCCACGCCCAACCCGCGGATCTTCTGCAGGTAGTATTTGGCATTCTGCGAGGAGTTGTTGGTTACAAACACGAAACGCTTGCCGTGCCTGCGCATGGTTTCCACAAAGGGCAGGGACCAGGGATAGAGCTTACTGCCCAGATAAAAAGTTCCGTCTAGATCCAAAAGATACGTGTCGATTCTCTGCAGCCTGTTCAATGATCTCCCTCCGTGCCGGTCATATTGCTCTTTACATTGGCCTTGCAATTATGTCATAATGTGAACCAAAGATGCCCTGAATTCGGTCATGGAACACAAGGTCATTATAAAGTGCCGCTTCAGGAAAGTCAATGTGCCCACTGCCCAACGGTCCCATGGGGGAGCTCCGCAGTTCAAGCAAAAGTTCGCATTCTGAAACACATTTTCAGCTGCTCTGATGCGGCACGGGGGACTTCGGCGAAAAGATCCGCGTTGTGGCAGGGCTGCGGCTGAGGCAGGTCGAATTAGTGCAGTGTAAAGGAGTTGTGAACATGCTTGAACAAGATGTGGAACAATACGAAAAGGTGCATATCGCCTGGTTGTATTACATGGAGAATCTCACCCAGTCGGAGATTGCTGACCGCTTGGGCTTGACCCGCCTCATGGTGCACCGCATTCTGCAGAAATGCCTGCAGGAGGGGCTGGTGCATGTGGTGATCAACCATCCCCAGGTGTACTGCAAAACTCTGGGCTCCCAACTGGAGGCAACCTTTGGGCTGAAGAACGCCTTGGTGATCCCCAGTTCCTCAGACCCTTACCTGCTCAAGCGCAACTTGGGGACCGTTTCCGCGCGGTTGATCGGCCGCTTTATCACCAACGGTACTACGGTGGGGGTAGGCTGGGGCTCTACGCTGGCCGAGACAGCCCGGCATATGGTGCGCAAGAACTACGATAATGTCACCGTAGTTTCCCTGCTGGGAGGGATGATCCGGAGCGCGGGCAACAACTCCTATGAAGTGGCGCTGCAGGTGGCCGAAGCCCTTAATGCCGTGTGCTACAATGTCATGGCGCCCATGTTTGTGGACACCCCCGAGGATCGGGAGGCCATTATGCGCTTAAAGCACA
>Ga0116169_1002793_pt1 | contig 12405 bp, 14 predicted proteins | sample AD_UKC130_MetaG_FD_89796 | JGI IMG/M metagenome (GOLD analysis project Ga0116169, IMG submission 89796) | Active sludge microbial communities of municipal wastewater-treating anaerobic digesters from Canada - AD_UKC130_MetaG | ecosystem: Engineered > Bioreactor > Anaerobic > Digestate | place...
CAGAACTCAAGCTGCATGCCGAGCTGTTCCAGCAGCTGGCCCATCACCTGCCGGCCCAACTGCAGGAAACCCGCAGCCGCATCGAAAGCCGGCTGGCAGCCTGATCCGCTGCACAATGAAAAAGGCCACCTTGCGGTAGCCTTTTTTGCTGGCGTTGGCGCAATGCAAGCGCCGCGCGATCCCCTGGGGATCAGTTCCAGCGCAGTGGCAGCAGATGACGGGTCGCGTGGCGGGCGAACGGCCACTGTGGCAGCGTCTCGCCGCGGGCCTGTGCCGTTTGCTCGGCGCGGGTGCGGGCGATGTCGAGCTCGGCCATCAGACGCGGGTCCGCGACAGCGGCCGACCAGGTGCGTGCATCGGCAGCGGCTTCGCGACGCGCCAGCAGGTAAGCGTCGATGGCGCCTTTGAGGCGGGTCGGCCAGGCGCGGATGGCCTCGGAGAATACCGCCAGCAGCGCGAACACGATGGCCCACATGGCGATCCAGGCGAGCAGCAGATGGCCATCGGCCCATGCGCTGACGATCTGATCTGCCACCACGATGGCAGCGGCAACACCACCGGCGACCAGTGCACCAGCAGTCCCTTTGGAGCTATTTGCCTTGGATGTGAGTGATTGCACCGCGGAGAGTCCGTCGGTCATCCGCGCCAGCCCACCGTGGGTGCGCGGGAAATCGGGGGAGACGAAACTGGTCATGATGGCTTTTCCTTCTTCAACGCAGGATGATTCCTGCACAGCGCTATATTAGGGTTAACGCTAGTGCGATTCAACTTTATCTTTGTGATAAAAGATATTCATATCGCTGATGAGTAATTGCTGACATGCCCCATTCCGCCACCAACTTCCGCACCCTGGATCTCAATCTGCTGCGGGTGTTTGACGCCGTGATGGCCGAGCGCAGCCTGACCCGTGCCGCACGCAGCCTGTCCCTGACGCAGCCGGCGGTGAGCAATGCGCTCAGCCGCCTGCGGGTCGCGCTGGGGGACGAGCTGGTGCGGCGCAGCGGGCAAGGGGTGTCGCCGACACCCCGCGCGATGAGCCTGTGGCCGTCGGTGCGCGACGCCTTGCGGCAGTTGCAGCAGTCACTGGCGCCAGACGGCTTCGTGCCAGCCGAGGCCGAAAACGCCTTCGTGATTGCCATGGCCGACGCTACGGCCGTGGAACTGGTGCCTCGCCTGATGGCCATTGCCGCGGCGGAGGCGCCCCGGGTATCGATGCGGGTCGTTCCGCTGGCCACCCGCGACCCGCGAAAGCTGCTCGACGAGGAGACCATCGACCTGGCGATCGGCCATTTTCCCGCCGTGAAGGCCGATCTCGGGGCGCAGGCACAGGTTGGCAAGGGCGTCTCCTACGCGCTGCGGCGCCTGTACGACAGCGAATATGTCTGCGCCATGCGGGATGGCCACCCCTTGGCCAGTGGGCCGCTGACCCTGAGTCGTTTTTGTGCGGCCCGCCATCTGCTGGTCAGTTTCAGCGGCGAGCCCTTCGGCTTCATCGATGAGGCGCTGGTGGCGCGCGGCCGCAAGCGCCAGGTCGTGCTGACGGTGAACCAGTTTTTCACCGCAGCCCGTGTCGTGGCGGACACGGATCTGCTGACGGTCTTGCCGCGCCACTTCCTCAGCTCCGCAGGGGTGCTGCAGACGCTGCAGGCGCGTGCCTTGCCGCTGGACGTGCCGCCTATCCAGATCGATGCCATCTGGCATGTGCGACAGGAAACCCTCAGTGCCCATCGCTGGTTGCGCGATGCGGTGCAGCGGTCGGCGGCCGGCACTGCGGTGGCGGATTAGGATGAAGCGGTCTTCACGCGCGCTGCGTTCGCTCCATCTGCACCGGGGCACTCCGTCCCTGTGTCGCGCGCATGTGACTTGCCGGACGCCACTGATATGAACATCCAGCTGTTGTCGGACCTGCACCTCGAAAGCCATCCGCATTTCGTTCCCGAACCTGCGCCGGGTGCCGATCTGCTGGTACTGGCCGGGGACATCGGCTCGTACCAGGCCGGCTCGCTGCTGACCGATCCGGATTTCGGGCTGGCGCGCTTCTCCCCGCTCCATGGCTGGCCGACGCCGGTGCTGTTTCTGCCCGGAAACCATGAATACGATGGCCTGGACTTCGACCTGACCCATGCCCGGCTGCGCACGACCTGTGAGCGGCTTGGCATGGTGTGGCTGGAGCGCGAGGTCGTGCGCATGGCCGGCGTGCGCTTTGTCGGGACCACGCTTTGGACCGACTTCGACGCGCTCGCGCCGGCCCCCCGGCAAGCCGGTGCGACGCTCACCGACCAGCTGCGCGCCCGTGACAAGGCCTTTCGCGCTGCCAATTACTACCTGCGCAAGAACACCAGCATGCGCAATGGCGAACCGATGCTGGCGCAGGCCTTGCGCGAGCAGGGTCTGCGGTGCCAGCAATGGTTGCGCTCGGCACTGGAAGAGCCCTGCACGGAGCCGACGGTGGTGGTCACCCATTTCGCACCCAGCCTCCAAAGCGCCGACCCGCGCTACGGCCTGACCCCCGGAACGGCTGGCTTCTGCAACGCACTGGACGACCTGCTGGAGCGGGCCGACCTTTGGCTGCACGGCCATCTGCATGCGCCCAGCGACTATGTGCATCGCGGATGCCGGGTGGTCGCCAATCCGCTCGGTTATGCGGGCAAGAACGAGCAGCGCGCCTTCTTGCCGCGGTCGGTCATCGTCCTGGACACGGGTCGGCCAACCCGGCTGCCACTTGATGTGCGTCAAGTTGATCCGCGCCCGGGCCACTAGACTCGGTGTTGTGAGAAATGCACGGAGTGCATCGCCTTTTCAACCACCACCCGATGGGGACACACGCTTATGAAGATCCTGCTCGCAGTCGATGGCAGCCCGTACACCAAGAAGATGCTCGCCTATCTGGTCACCCACGGCGAAACCTTTGGGGGCAACAACAGTTTCACGCTGTTCACGGTGCAGCCGGCCGTGCCACCCCGTGCACGTGCGGCCCTGGGCAAGGCGGTTGTCGATCAGTACCAGCTGGACGAGGCCGAGCGCATTCTGGCACCGGTGGCCAAATTCCTGGTGCGCCACGGTATCGATGCCAAGTCAGCCTGGAAAGTCGGGCACGCCGGTGAGATGATCGCCAAGTTCGCCGATGCCGGCAAATACGACCTGCTGGTGATGGGCTCACACGGCCATGGCGCACTGGGCAATCTGGTCATGGGTTCGGTTGCCACCAAGGTGCTGGCGCACTGCAAGGTGCCGACGTTGCTGGTGCGTTGACGCAGGATCGCGCGCCAGCGCGAACCTGGGGCGCAGGTCAGGCCGTTGGCGCTGCGGTGTCGGCTGGCGCCGTTCGGGCATTGAGGCCGTCGAAACAGGTGCTCATGACCAGCGTGATGATCTGCTCGTCGCTGTACTGGCCGCCCATCTTCAGAAATTCCAGCACTGGATCGCAGGCCCGCGCGTACAGCGTGTACAGCACCGCGATCGCCGGCAGGTCCTTGCTGATCGACCCCTGGGCCTGGGCAGCTTCTATCCATGCACCCAGGCGGTCGCTGACTTCGATGAGGCCGTCCATATAGTCATGGTTGGCCATCAGCGTGGCGCGCAGTGTCGAGTTCTGACTGGGCAGCGAGGGCATGTCGCCAGCCAGCTTGAGCGCCATGGTCCAGCGCGTGACGGCGCGCAGATTCTCCAGCGGCGGCGCGTCGTCCGGCAAGGACGCGCACATGTCCTGCGCCTGGCGCATGACCTTGACCATGGCTGCGGCTGCCAGATCTTCCTTGCTTGGAAAATGCTTGTACAGACTGGCCTTGGCGATGCCGACGCCGGCGGCGACCTCGTCCACCGTCATCGCGTCGAAACCCTTCTCGGCCAGCAGGCGGTTGACGACCTGGATGATGGCGTCTTCACGCACCTTGAGCATTTGTGCCTTGAATGACACGCGGGGGGCAATACTGGTTCTCATGGCGCGATTCTAGCCATTGCGGTTCAATATCTGCACTGAAGTGTCACTCGCCGACCCATTGGTCGGCCATTTGCCAGTGTCAACGGCGCTCTTTTGCGCGTCACCGGCGCGGACACGCGCCGCGCGAAGAGCCCGCCACCGTTCGGGTTACCGCCCTTCGGTTACCATGCCCGGCTTCATCAGTCAGGATCTATCTCCCATGGCCGCGCTAAGTCCGTTCCACCTCGCTTTTCCCGTGACTTCCCTGAGTCAGGCGCGCCGCTTCTATGGCGATCTGCTGGGCTGTCCCGAAGGGCGCTCGTCCGAAGACTGGGTTGATTTCGACTTCTTCGGGCATCAGATCGTGGCCCACCTCTCGCCGGAAGAGGCGGGTCAGAATGCCACCAGCGCCGTCGACGGCCACAACGTGCCGGTGCGCCACTTCGGCATGGTGCTGGATATGCCGCAATGGAACGCGCTGGCCGACAAACTGCGTGCGGCAGGCACGAAGTTCGTCATCGAGCCCTATGTGCGTTTCAAGGGCGAGGTCGGCGAGCAGGCGACGATGTTCCTGCACGACCCCTGCGGCAATGCGCTGGAGTTCAAGGCCTTTGCCGATCGCTCCCAGTTGTTCGCAAAGTAGGCCCCCATGACGGAACCCGCGACCCTCACGATCGACGTTGTCTCCGACGTCGTCTGCCCCTGGTGTTACATCGGCAAGCGCAAGCTCGAGGCCGCGCTGGACATGGCCCGCGCCGCCGGCCTGCCTGCTGCCGAGGTGCGCTGGCATCCGTTCCAGCTCAATCCGGACCTGCCAGCGCAAGGCATCTCGCGCAAGCAGTATCTGGAGGACAAGTTCGGCGGCCCGCAGCGCGCGGCCGAAATCTATGCCCGCGTCAAGGCGGCCGGGCAGGCTGCCGGCCTGGAACTGGACATCGACGGCATCACCCTGCAACCCAACACGCTGGCGGCCCACGCCTTGCTGGCGTTTGCGCAGCAGCAGTACGGACTGGACGCCGGCCATGCGGTCAAGGAGCGCCTGCTCAAGGCCTACTTCATCGAGAACCGTTTCATCGGCGATGTCGAGGTGCTGGTGCAGATCGCCATCGATGCCGGACTCGACGGCGATGCGGCGCGGGCCTTCGTCACCGATCCGGAGCAGTTGCAAAACGTCGCGGCCGCCGATACGCGTGTGCGAGAAATGGGCATCAGTGGCGTGCCGTTCTTCATCTTCAACCAGAAGGTCGCAGTCTCCGGCGCCCAGGATCCGGCCAATCTGCTGGCCGCGATGCAGCAGTCGCTGCAGCCCTGAGCGCACCGCCACCCACCGGTTGGTGGTCGGCCGGCCAAATCCGGCTTGCCCAATTCGGTGCGTGTTCAATAGAATGGCCCGAAACACAGTCTCAGGGAGTGGCCATGATCGAATTCTTCAAGCGTGTCTCCATGCCGCGGATGCGCGTCGCCTTGCGCGCCATGCTGGTCGGGGTGGCCACGGGTTTTGCCGGTTTGGCATCGGCGGGGTATGTCACGACCTTCGAGTCGGGCATGGACGCCATCTTTTCCCAGACGAGTTTCGGCAGCAACACGATCGACATCCGGTTCAATCCCACGATGACGGTGGTGGACGCCAACCTTGTGTCGCTGGATTCCAACCAGGAATTCGACTCCCTGTCGGTACTGCGCGGTGGCCTGGCTTCAAATATCGTTTCGATATTTTTCATTGACAGCATCCCGTTTTGTGGCGCGCCGGGCAACAACATCATCGGGTGTGGCAACTCCGGCAACCTGATCGCCCTCAAGTCCAGTGCCGCCGCCGATCCCCGTATCGGTGCCAATCTGATGGCGCATGAACTCGGTCACAACCTCGATCTGGACCATCTCGATGGATCGAACAACAACCTGATGAACCCGAACATCAACAGCTTTTCGTTGACCACGGGATCATTCCTCAATTCCTCGCAGGTGGCGACGATCTTTGCGACGCGGCCCGGCCCGGGGAATGTGCTGAACAACCAGATCATCCAGAGAGACGATGACGGCTACTTCATATCGATCACGCCGTTTGCCGTCGTTTCCGCCGTACCCGAGCCCCAGACCTGGCTCATGATGGGGCTGGGGCTGCTTGGCATCATGGCCTGGGTGCGACGCCCCAGACCCATGGCATGGCGCGCCGCCTGACGCGCGGGCTGTCCGCTGTCGTGCTGGCCCTGGCTGGCACGGTCGGTTGCTCGGTGGCCGAAACCCGTGCCGATTGGCCGCTGCGCGACTTCCAGTCGTTCACCTTGCGTGCACCGGCCGACTGGATCGTGATCGCCGGTGGCATAGACTCCCAGGCCGGCCGGCTGCAGAGCCCGGGCGTCGCCATCAGTTATGACTTCGGCTTGTATTCGGACCCGTTGAAGCCGCCCTCCGGTGCATGGGATCTGCAGGTGCAAGCCGGCACGATCGACGGACTGCCGGCGCGCTGGGTCGGCTACAAGCTCCCGGCCGAGGGCACCCCTCCCGTGTGCCTGGGCCTGCATGTGCCGCAGGTGCGCCCGTCGTCCATGGGTCCGATCCGTTTCACGGCGAAGGCCTGTACCCTGGATCCGGCCCAACTGGTTCTGGCACGCGCCATCATGGCCACGCTGCACTTCGCGGATCGCAGCAAACCCTGAGTCGGCAATGCGCCGTGTGGCGCTGGCGTGACCTTGCCCAGACAGGTCGAGACATCACCCGGACACCACCGTCGTCATGCGCCGGTACTGCAACGCTTCTGCCAGGTGCGTGATTTGCACATCGTCATCTCCGGCGAGGTCGGCAATCGTGCGCGCCAGCTTCAAGGTGCGGTGGGTGCCCCGTGCCGACCAGCCGAGCCGGGTGGCCGCAAGGCTCAGAAACCGGGTGCTGGCGTCATCGAGGTGGATGTGCTGCGCAATTTCTGCCGGCTCCAGCAGATGGTTGGGTTTTTGCTGGCGCTGCTCGGCACGTTGGCGGGCATGCATCGCGCGCGCGCGCACGGCGGCGCTGGCCTCGCCGCGGCCCGACTGCAGCAACTCTTCGCTGGGCGGGGCGGCCACCGACACATGCAGATCGATCCGGTCCAGCAACGGGCCGCTCAGGCGCCCCTGGTAGCGCAGCACCTGGTCCGGCGAACAGCGGCAGGCACGGCCAGTGGCGCCGAGGTAGCCGCATGGGCAGGGATTCATCGCGGCAATCAGCTGAAAGCGGGCCGGAAACTCGGCCCTACGGGTGGCGCGTGCAATCGTGATGGTGCCGGTCTCCAGTGGCTCGCGCAGGGCCTCGAGTGCCGCGCGCGGGAACTCGGGCAGTTCGTCCAGAAACAGGATGCCGTGATGGGCCAGCGAGATTTCACCGGGCCGGGGCGGTGATCCGCCGCCGACCAGCGCAACCGCACTGGCGCTGTGGTGCGGAGAGCAGGTCGGTCGCTTCGCCCAGTGGGCCATCGAAAACCGCCCGCACAGGCTCGCGAGTGCGGCACTTTGCAAGGCCTCGGCCTCGCTCATGGGCGGCAGCAGACCGGCCAGGCGCTGGGCCAGCATGGACTTGCCGGAGCCTGGCGGGCCGGTCATCAGGATGCTGTGCCCGCCGGCGGCGCCGATTTCCAGGGCCCGTTTTGCGCCGGCCTGGCCCTTGACGTCTGCCAGGTCGGCATAGCTGGACGCCACCGCAATCGGGACCGGGTGCACCCGGCTCCAGCCGGGCTCCGGATCGGGCGTGGGGGTTGTCGCTGTCGCGGGCTGGAACCGGCGTACGACGTCGAGCAGGTGCTGTGCCCGGTAGACAGTGGCGCCGGGTACCAGCGCCGCCTCCTCGGCGCTCTCGGGTGGGAGTACCTGCTGCAGCGATGACAGGCTTGCGGCCTGCAGCGCCAGGCTCATCGCAAGGGCGCCGCGGACCGGCCGCAGACTGCCCGACAGCGACAGTTCACCGGCAAACATGTGTCCCGCCAGCAGGTCGGCGCCGATCTGCTCGCTGGCCGCCAGCACGCCCAGCGCAATCGGCAGATCGAAGCGGCCCGAATCCTTGGGCAGGTCCGCCGGTGCCAGATTGACGGTGATGCGCTTGTTGTGGGGGAACGCGAGGCCGGAGTTCAGGATGGCCGAGCGGACCCGTTCCCGAGCCTCCTTGACCTCGACATCGGCCAGACCGACCAGCGTGAAACTGGGCAGGCCATTGGCCAGATGCACCTCGACGGTCACGATGGCGGCATCCAGGCCAAGCAATGCACAACTTTGTACCAGTGCCAGGCTCATGGCGATTTTTCCTTGTTTTGGTGCGCCCCGGCAGCGACCCCGATCGTGAGACGCACCAAGATTGTGCGCATGGCAGGTTAAACCTCTGTTTCACCTTGCCGGCCGATTGAAGCGCCTCTACCCGCATCGGTCATCCGCCCAGCACAGGACTGTTTTGGCACGGTCCGTGCATTGGGGCTTGGGTAGTCCACTCTTGATCCCATGACCATGAAGATTCCCGAATGCGTCGCGGGCCTGGGCCGTAACGGTCTGGTGGCTGGCGTGATACACAACTTTTGACAGGAGCCGGAAATGAAAATGATTGCAGCGGTTATCAAGCCGTTCAAGCTGGACGAGGTGCGAGAAGCCTTGTCCACCATCGGGGTGCAAGGCATCACCGTAACGGAAGTCAAGGGCTTCGGCCGCCAGAAGGGCCACACCGAGCTCTATCGCGGAGCCGAGTACGTGGTTGACTTCCTGCCCAAGGTCAAGATCGAAGTGGCGGTCTCCGACGAACTGTCGGAACAGGTCATCGAAGCGATCGAAAGCGCCTCGCGCACCGGCAAGATCGGTGACGGCAAGGTTTTTGTGTACGACCTCGAACAAGTGGTGCGGATCCGCACTGGCGAAACCGGAAAGGAAGCATTGTGAAGAAACTACTCCTGTCCCTGACTCTCGGGCTCGGCCTGGTGCTGGGCTCTGGTGCCGTCATGGCCCAGGCGACTCCGGCTGCTGCCACCGAGCAAGCTGCGGCGTCCGCACCTGCCGCTGAAGCCGCCGCCCCTGCTGCGGCCGCCGAAGCCGCTCCTGCTGCCGCTGCAGCGCCCGCAGCCAAGGCTCCGACCGTCGACAAGGGCGACGTGGCCTGGATGATGGTCTCCACGATCCTCGTCATTCTGATGGTGGTGCCCGGACTGGCCTTGTTCTACGGCGGCCTGGTACGCAGCAAGAACATGTTGTCGGTCCTGATGCAGGTGCTGGTCGTGTTCTCGCTGATATCCGTGCTGTGGGCCGTTTACGGCTACAGCCTGGCGTTCGGTGGCGAGGGGCTGATCATTGCCAATCTGGACAAGCTGTTCCTGTCCGGTGTGACGACGGCGTCGCTGGCGGACACCTTCAGTGAAGGCGTCAAGATCCCTGAATTCATCTTCATTGCGTTCCAGGCGACTTTCGCCGGCATCACCTGCGCACTGATCGTGGGCTCGTTTGCCGAGCGGATCCGTTTTGGTGCAGTGCTGCTGTTCTCGGTCCTGTGGTTCACGTTCAGCTACCTGCCGATCGCCCACATGGTGTGGGGCTCCGGTGGTTACCTGCTGGGCAAGGGCGCTCTTGATTTCGCCGGCGGTACCGTCGTGCACATCAATGCGGCCATGGCCGGTCTGGTGGGCGCCTACATGGTCGGCAAGCGGGTCGGCTACGGCAAGGAGGCGATGGCGCCGCACAGCCTGACGTTGACCATGGTCGGTGCTTCGCTGCTGTGGGTGGGCTGGTTCGGCTTCAATGCCGGCTCCAACCTCGAGTCCAATGGCGGCGCTACGCTGGCCTTCATCAACACGCTGTTTGCCACTGCTGCCGCCGTGCTGGCATGGGCTGGCGGTGAGGCGCTGTCCAAAGGCAAGGCTTCGATGCTCGGAGCTGCTTCCGGTGCCGTTGCCGGCCTGGTCGCCATCACGCCGGCTTGCGGCTCGGTCGGCCCGATGGGCGCGATCATCATCGGCCTGCTGGCAGGTTTCCTGTGCCTGTGGGGTGTCACCGGCCTCAAGAAGATGCTGGGTGCGGACGACTCGCTGGACGTGTTCGGCGTCCACGGCGTCGGCGGTATCCTGGGTGCCCTGTTGACCGGCGTGTTCACCGCGCCGGGCCTGGGCGGCACCGGTGCAGCCGACTTCTCGATCAGCCACCAGCTGTTCGTTCAGGCCGAAGGTGTCGTCATCACCATGGTCTGGTCTTCGGTCGTCGCCTTCATCGCCTACAAGATCGTCGACATGGTCATCGGTCTGCGCGTCAGCGAAGAAGACGAGCGCGAAGGTCTGGATATCCGCTCTCACGGGGAAACGGCCTACAGCCGCTGATTCCCCGCAGCAGGGACGGCGCGGCCCATGCCGCTCCCTGCTGGTTTTTCTGCAAGTCTCCAAGGTGGCATTCAGTCCGCGTGATCCTCAGGATCCCGCGGACTTTTTTTTGGGGTGACCCCGCGCATGCAAAATACAGGAAAACACGACGGCATCCCCATGACTACTTCCGTGACTCTTCGATGCGGCGCCATGCGCTGCGAGGTGGCGGCGCATCTGGGCGCCGCAATCGCCGGTCTCTGGCGCGGCGAACTGCCGGTGCTGCGCTCCACGCCCGTAGCGGAGCTGTCCCAGGTGCGGCTGTCAGGCTGCTACCCGCTGGTGCCGTTTTCCAACCGCGTGGCCCATGCGACCTTGCTGTGGAACGGCACCAGCCATCCTTTGGTCGCCAACTTTGCGCCGGAACCGCACGCCATCCATGGTGTGGCCTGGATGCGCCCCTGGGAGGTGCTCGAGGCCGACGACACATTTGCATTGTTGTCGTTCGAGCACAGGGCCGACGCCAGCTGGCCCTTTGCCTTCGATTGTTCGCAGGCGTTTCGGCTGACGCCCGACGCGCTGGAGGTGACCCTCAGCGCCACCAACCAGTCGGATCAGCCGGCGCCGTTCGGGCTGGGCTGGCATCCGTTCTTTGCCAAGCGGCCGGGCAGCCGGGTCCGTTTTCAGACCGACGGGCGCTGGGAAATGGGGCCCGACAAGCTGCCGACGCACCGGCGCGACAACCCCGGACTGGACGTGGATTGCGACACGCTCGACATCGACCACTGTTTCGACGGCTGGCGCGGCGCGCTCGTGATGCAGGACCCGCAAATGACGGTGCGCCTGGGCTCCAGCCTCGACCATCTGGTGGTGTTCACCAACGCCGATTGCGATTTCGTGGCCATCGAACCGGTCAGCCATGTCAACAACGCGATCAACATGGCAGGGGCGCATGCCGCGCGCCTGCAACAGCTGGGTGTCCGGGTATTGCAGCCGGGGGAGTCGATGAGCGCTACCATGCGGATCGAAACAGGACCCGGAACATGAATTGGCACGCCGTCACGCAGGAACCCAGTGCACTGGGAGAGTCGCCGTTCTGGCATCCGCAGGAGCGCCTGCTGTACTGGGTCGACATTCCCGGGCGCAAGATTCTGCGGGCGAACCCGGTGACGGGTGCGGTACAGAGCTGGGAGATGCCGCTGGAGCCGGGCTGCATCGCGCCGGCCGCCAGTGGCGGCCTGGTCGTGGCCTTGCGCGATGGCATTTACCGGGCGCAGGAGTGGGGTGTCGGTCTGCGCCTGCTGCACCGCATCGACCACGATGTGCTGACGACCCGCTTCAACGATGGCAAGGCCGACCCGCTGGGCCGCTTCTGGGCCGGCACCATGTACGAGCCCCGCACCGCGGCCGTGGCCGAGCTGCTTGCGCTCGACTGCCGCGACGGCCGTACGCCGCAGGTCCAGCGCATGGTCGGCGGGGCGACCATCGCCAACGGCCTGGCCTGGTCGCCCGACCGGCGCCAGGTGTACTGGGCCGATACGCTGCAGCACACGATCTGGGTCTGGGACTGGGATGCCGACGCCAACACCATGCACGGCGAGCGGGTGTTCCGCCAGTTCCCGCCCAAGCCCGTCGGCTGGCACAGTGGCATGGACGGCTATGGCGGGCGTCCGGACGGCGCCGCCGTGGATTGCGAAGGTAACTACTACGTGGCCATGTTCGAGGGTCAGCGCGTGCTCAAGCTTGCGCCCGACGGCGACATCCTGGCCGAGATCGAAACGCCGGTCGTCTGTCCGACCATGCCGTGCTTCGGCGGGGATGACCTCAAGACGCTGTACATCACGTCGGCCCGTCACAACCGTCCGGCCCAGGAGCTGATGCAGATGCCGGAATCCGGTTGCGTGTTCGCCTGCCGTGTCGATGTTCCCGGCTTGCCGGTCAATTTGTTTCGCGACTGAGATTCAAATTTCTGAACGCGCTGCGTTCAAAAGCCTCACGCCGGCTGCTGCGGGTGTCGTTACCATCGGACGCATGGACACGCTGCTGACCCCGTTTGCTGACCAGATCCGATCCGCAATGGCAGATCGCACGGTGCTGCGCATCCGCGGTGGCGGCAGCAAGGACTTCTACGGCGAGCAACTGCAGGGGCAGATCCTCGATACCCGGCCCTTGCGCGGCGTCTGCAGCTACGAGCCCAGCG